>Ga0207797_1000534_pt1 | contig 29329 bp, 32 predicted proteins | sample PRCRCaboRojoPR_6_FD_187275 | JGI IMG/M metagenome (GOLD analysis project Ga0207797, IMG submission 187275) | Marine sediment microbial community from Cabo Rojo, Puerto Rico - PR CR 10% Liquid 1 (SPAdes) | ecosystem: Environmental > Aquatic > Marine > Coastal > Sediment | place: Cabo Rojo, Puerto... | reverse complement strand
CCCACCGTCGTCTCCTGATGTCATCTCCCTAACGGCTTTCCGTCGGGCGGTCTTGAAAGTTGGCGTACGTGTTAGCCGGTCTGCATGATGAGGTTGCCGGGCTAGTAGGCGGTCTGTTTGCCTTCGTCCACGTAGGCCTCCAGCTCGGCCTCGATATCCGGGTCGAGGGCGGGTTGCTCGTAGGCGTCGAGCTGGGCGGCTACCCGATCGTGGCCCATCTCGAAGGCGGTCTTCTCGCCGTCGTCTTCCCAGTCGCCGTGGGACCGTTTGTCCACGACCTCCGGACGGAAGAACTCGGTTTTCGAGTGTTCGAGCGTGTGCCGCTGGCTGAGGAAGTGGCTTGCCGGGTCGACCTCGGCGATGAGGTCGAGGGCGAAGTTCTCCTCGCCGATATCGTAGCCGCGGGTGAACCGGTCGAGGTACCGGAGCATCTCACAATCGAGGACGAACTTCTCCGGCGAAATGGTCGAATACGACTCGAGGATACCGGCCGAATGCAGGACGTAATCGATGCCCGAGAAGACGGTTGCTGCGAGCGTCAACATCGACTCGAAGCCACCCTGGTAGTCCACGGTCTTGGTATCGGAGAGGCTCCCGCCGGCGCGCGAGGGGATCCCGTAATAGCGGCCCATCTGGCCGGCGAATGAGATGAACAGCGCCGACTCGGGGCTCCCGATCGAGAGCGAGCCGTACCGGACGTCGATGTTGGACGACGGAACGCCATAGATCACCGGCGTGCCGGGATTGATGAGCTGGGCGAGGGTGATCCCCATCAGGTTCTCCGCGTTGGCCTGGGCGAGCGAGCCGGCGAGCGTCGCCGGGCCGGAGGCGCCGGCCATCGTGAACGAGGAGACGATCGGCGGCTGGCCCCGTCGGGCATAGGCCATCAATCCGCCGAGCATCTTCGTATCGAGGCTTCGCGGTGGGACGGTATTGATGAGCCCGGCGACGTACGGCTTGCCAAGGTCCGGGTCGTCGACGGCGATCCCCACCATGTCCAAACAGGCGTCGGCCCGGTCGGCCCCGTAGGTCGAGGCCATCAACGGTTGATCGCTCAACCTGAGCGACCGCTTGACCATCTCGAAGTGTTTGACCTCCTGGTCGACGTCGTTCGGTTCACAGACGTTGTAGCCCGTGCAATTGATGGCGTCCTCCCTGTGGGCGAGCTTGACGAGGTTCTCGTAATCGGCCAACTGGGAGGAGCGCCGGCCATCGGTGAAGGTCCGGATGTTCGGCGGGCCGTAGCCCGGGGCCCGGACCTGCGAACCGTCGTCACCGCCGATCTCGATCGTCTTGTCGGGATTCCGGCCGTGGAGAGTGAACGACTCGGGGGCTTGGGCTACGCAGTCCTCGACGATATCGCGCGAAAGCCTGACCAGGTTGTCCTCTCGATCGACGGTCGCCCCGTTATCCTCGAAGACCTCGAGGGCGTCGTCGTGATTGATCTTGATCCCGATGTCCTCGATGATTTCCATCGAGGCCTCGTGGATGGCCGCCTCGCCCTCCTCCGAAAGCCGATCGAGGCGGGGCACCGGCTGGGTCGAGAGATCGTCGGTCATGCACACCGAACGACTGGCTCCCGGCCTCAATATAAGTATGCAATCATCTACGGGCTGTGACGACGTGACTCGATCCACGACACGTATGGTGCGTTACATGATGTGGAAGCGGATCACCGGGAATTGTCGGGGACCACGTACTCTCCGTAGTTCTCATTCGTCCCGACGGGCGGTGCGCCGAGCATGAGCCATCGTTGGGCCTCGTCCGACGACCGATTCGTCACGTATCGAAGGGCCGACGGCGCGATCCTGACGAGCCCGCCCGACGGCACGGCATGCTCGTAGCCGTCGATGACCACCGAGCCACCCGTCAGGGCGATGTAGAGCTCCTCCTGGCGCTCGTGACGGTGTTCGGCGAGCGATTCGCCGGGCTCGAGCGTCACCGCGTTCACCCGCATCGCTTCACAGCCAAGCGCCTCCGTCAGCTGGCGATGGAGCATCCCCGACTCGGGAAACGGTACCGGGTCGACGTCCGCTGGATCCAGGATGCTAAAGGTAGAACCCATACCGCATCGGCTCGTGCTCGACAGCCCTCAATGTTGGTATAGCACCCGGGCCCCTGGTTACTCCTCGTCGATGATCGTCGACTGAACGAGCTTGTCGATGCCGCGACGGAGCCGGCCGCTGGCGGCCGTCGGCGAGATATCGAGTTCGTCGGCCAGCTCGGAGAGGGAGAACGACCGTGGCTCCTTGAAATAACCGTGGGTCTTGGCCAAGACGAGCGCCTCGCGCTGTTCGTCGGTGAGGCCGAACGAGCCGCCGAAGGTGGTGTCGTCGTGCCGGTAGAGTTCGAGGATCTCGAAGTTGAACGACGTCTCCCGAGCGTGTTCCCAGATGGAGTGGAGGGCCTCGCGGCTCGGAAGCTGCCACCGCTCCATCCATCCGTCGTTCAGCCCCTTCGCCTCGAGCGACAACCCGCCCGCCTCCGTGACGCGGGGGGCCAGGAGCTTCGTTTCGGGCGCGAATTCGACGGCATAGAGGCATTGCCGTTCGAATTCCGAACGGAGGGCGCTCTCGATGACGGTGTGGTCGGCCTCGAGGGCGGCTTCGAAGGTCGAGAGGTCGTCGCCCTCGACCAGAATGAAATACATGTCGTGCTCGGGATCCGTCCCGACTTCCGGCACGACCCGGATCGTCACGTCGCTCTGGCCAGTGATGGTGTCGGCGAGGGCCATGTCCGGATGGGAGAAAAACACCTTCGTGATGATGGTCATGGTGGCGCCTCGTTCATGGCTGGAGATGCGACGACCGACGATCGATGGTCCCGATACTGGCTAGTTTTGAGCCACGCCTAATAATCCTGCCGCGGTCCCGCCCTCGGTGCCCGGCTCAGGCGGTATCGAGCTCGCCGTCGTCGAGCCGGGCCTCCGTCCGACGGGCGGCTTCGACCATGGCGTCGAGTTTTCCGTCGGCCGACGCTCGTGGCAGGGGCTTCATGCCGCAATCGGGCGTGATAGTCAACCGGTCCGGGGGGATGTATTCGAGTGCCGCCTCGATGTTGGCCTGGACCGTCTCGACGGACTCGATCGCCTTCTTCGAGCTGTCCACGACGCCGATCCCGACGTCTACGTCGAGATCGACATTGGCGAAGATCTCCCCGACCGGATCGGCGTCTTCGCTCGCGAATTCGAGATCGAGCTCGTCGACCGGAAACTCGAACATGTCGGGAGCCAGGTTCGTGTAGTTTCCAGAGCATACGTGGAGGCCCAGTCTGACGTCGTCGGGGACGGCGGCGGCGATGGGGTCCAGACAGTCCCTGGCCACGTCGGCGTGTGGGGTCATGCCCAGGGCCGGCTCGTCTATCTGAATGTACCGGACGCCCGTCTCGAGAAGGGATTCGACTTCGGCGGCCACCAGCGACGCGAGATCGCCGGCGAGCGTTGGGACCGATTCGTAGGCCTGCATGTCGCTGAACGAGGCGAGCGTGAACGGCCCGGTGATCGTGAGTTTGATCGGACGGTAGGCGTGTTTCGCGGCGAACCGGTAGTCGTCCGCAAGCCACGGATCGACCCGCGAGACGGTGTCGACCACCGACGGCATGTGAGAGGTCCAGGACGAGCCGTCGTCGCCCCCCTCGACGTCGTAGCCGTCGATGACGGCCGCGAAGTACTCGACCATGTCCTCCCGTCGGACTTCGCCGTCCGTCACGACATCGAGCCCGGCGGCCTCCTGCGTCGAAATGACGGCGCGGCAGGCGTCGTCGACGGCCTCCGAATACGCCGCTTTTTCGGCAGTTTCCTGCACCTCGTCGAGCCATGTCGGCCGGGGGTAACTCCCGACCACCGTTTTCAGGAGGAAATGTTCATGGGGGTGGTCGGCGGGCCGGAACTGCTCGCGGGTCATAACCTGTCTCGTCCCGCTGGGGAGAACCCTGTGTTGAAAGCTGCCGTATTTGCCATTACTATCGGAGGTCGGTGTCGCTCCTTCTAAGTATCTTTCACCCGTAGCTTGAGACATGGCGAACGACGAGGTAATCGACCTCCTTCAGAAGGCCTACATGGACGAACTGGAGACGGTAATGAACTACCTGACGAACTCGATCGTCCTCGACGGCGTCCGTGCCGAAGAGATCAAAGAGAGCCTCCAGGTCGACATCCAGGAAGAGCTCAACCATGCCCAGCAGTTGGGCGATCGGTTGAAGCAGCTCGACGCCCGGCCCCCGGCCTCGGCCGAGTTCGAAATGCGCCAGGAGTCGCTCCAGCCGCCGACCGACAGCACCGACGTGCTCGCGGTAATCCGCGGGGTCCTCGATGCGGAGGAGGACGCGATCGCGACCTACCGGTCGCTCATCAACGCGGCCGTCGAAGCCGACGACCCTGTCACCGAGGATCTCGCGATCACGATCCTGGCAGACGAGGAGGCCCACCGGACGGAGTTCCGTGGGTTCGAGAAGGAATACGAACGATCCTGACGGGTTATCCCCTCGAGAGATCGTAGCGCGCGAACTCGGTTCTCTGGCAGACCGGACAGGCCGTCGTGCGCGGTGACACCGAGGTACCGCAGTGGCGACACTCGGTCAACAGCTCGGAGGTACCGATCAGTCGGGTCAGGAGGTCGAGCATGGGTCACGTCGGGTGGACGACACCCCGACATCGGGGACAGTCAGCCCAGACGGCGGTCGCCCCGTTTCCTCTCTGATACCGAATCAGGACGTCGTGCCGGGAGAGGCCGGTTCCGCATTCAGGACAGCGACCGAGCGAGGACCGGTCGTGGTGGGATGAGGACATGGTCGACGGGATTCGCTTGGCCCTGGCTTCGTCATGGTATATGAAGTATCGCAGCCTAGTGGAGTGAAAGTGAACGTCAGGACCCCCGACCGGCCAGCGGTGGGTAGGATTGCCGAGGCCCGCGGGTGTTCCGGGCGATGATCGCGACGTTGGCGGCGGTCCGGCCGTCGACGTCCTCGGTGAACTCCTGGTACCGCAGGACGGTGAGATCGAGGCAGGCGTGGAGCATTTCGTTGGCTTGGAAACGGTACCGATCCGTCGACGGGCCGATCTCGACCGCGTCAGTGGTCCGCAGGTGATGCTGGTAATAGAGCACGCCGCCGGGCTTCAGCGCCTCCTTGATATCGCCAAGCCGATCCAGCGTCCGGAAAAAGCTGATCGAGATCACGTCGTATCGCTCGGTGGGGTATTCGAACTCGTGGGCATCGGCCTGGATCCCGTTGATCGAGGTCCCCCGCTCGAAGGCGTTCTCGCGGGCGATTCGTAACCCGGCCCGCGACTGGTCGATGGCGTCGACCTGGTATCCCGATTCGGCCAGAAACACGGCGTTCCGACCGGTTCCTGCGGCGACATCGAGCGCCCGGCCATCGGGGAACCAGTCGATGTTCTCTGCGAGCAAGGCGGCCGGTTCCGGCTCCGTCGGATACTCCCCCGTTCGGAACCGTTCGTCCCATGAAACCATGGGGCCCGTACGCCAGCGGGACGTTTGAAACCCGGGCACGAATTCACAGGCCGACGACTAGGTCGGTGTCCTCGATCCGCGTCGCGCCCAGCTCGACGGCCCGGTCGACGGCGATGGGGTCTTTCATCACGAAGAAGTTGTACTCGCGTCGTGCCCAGTGCATTACCGAGCGTTTGAGGATCTCGGCGTGTTTGGTATATTGCTCTTTCACGACACAGAAGGGCTCGACGTCTTCGACGATCACCGGTTCGAACCACTGGTCTCGGAGGTAGTCGCAGACGGCGTCGAGCTCGGAACTCGGGATTTCAAACCGAAACTCGTCGTCCTTATAGAAGTCGGCGAGGTGCTCGAACACATCGGTCCGCTCAAAGAAGTGGGCGAAGAAATATTCCTCGCCAACCTCGAAGAGGTGGATCGGATCGCGATCGGCTTCGACCGACGGCATGAGTCTGGGGGTTCAATCGGCTCGCATGGGGCCCGAATCCAACCGGGCGAACTGATTACTCCGGCTCGAGATCGAGGTCGGCGTCTTCGTCCTCGAGGTCTTCGAGGCGTTCAGGGCCTTCGTCCTCGCTTTCGAGCTCCCGTTCGATGGTCTCCTCGATCATCTGTTCCTCCTTTCCCGATCCCTTCTCCTCACGGGTCCGCTTCGTATCGCCCATGGCCGTCATACGTTCCCACGGGGGTTAATATGTTCCTGCCCCCGGCATTCGGTCCGACCCGAACGAATCTTACCCGCCGGGCCCGTAGTGAGTGGGTAGATACCGATGGTCACAGCATACGTCATGATCAAGTCGATGATCGGGGAGGTGGAGACGATTCGTGACGACGTGAAGGCGATCGAGGGCGTCATCGACGCCCACATCGTCGCGGGCGATGTCGACGTGATCGCAAAGCTCGAGGTGGCCTCGCCGGACGCCATCAAGGCCTTGGTCGGCGAGGAGATCCACGGGATCGACGGGATCGATAGCACGACGACCTACATCGCGATGGATTGACGGGCGAACGATCGCCATCCGAATTCGACGCTCGATACCAGCCCTGAAGCCCCTCGGGTGACTACGGCGGGCATGAGCCTGTACGATCCCCTCGCGGACCTCTCGTTGACGATCGATGACGTCCGGCTCGACCGGTTCGAGATGGCGACCTCCTCTGACTTCGACCGGGTGACGACCCGGATCACCTTTTCCGGCGAGGACGCCACGGGGATGGGCGAGGACGTCGTCTACGAGACCGACCACCACGACCGGCTGCAGGAATCTGGCCTGCCGTTCGATCCGACGGGGACGTACACCGTTGCCGAATTCTCTGACCGCCTCGGCGGGCTCGACCTCTTCGCCGACGGCGCGCCCGACCGTCGCGTGTACACGAACTACCGACGATGGGGGCTGGAAAGTGCGGCCCTCGATCTGGCCCTCGAACAGGCGGAGACTGACCTGGCGTCCGCCGTCGGTCGGCCGTATCGGCCGGTGCGCTTCGTCGTCAGCACGCGGCTGGGTGACCCCCCGAGCTTCGATCGAATTGCTGACCTGCTCGAACACAATTCAGCCCTCGAGTTCAAACTGGATCCGACGAGCGAGTGGTCCCCGGCGCTTGTCGAACAGCTCGGCGAGACCGACGCCGTTCGGATCCTTGATCTCAAGGGGCAGTACGAAGGCACCGAGGTGGATCAGGAGCCAGATCCGGCACTCTACGAACGGCTCGTCGAGTCGTTCCCGGATGCCGTCTTGGAAGATCCGGCCCTCACCGACGAGACACGGCCAATCCTCGATGGACACGCGGAACGCGTGAGCTGGGACGCCCCCGTTACCGGGCTCGAAAACATCCGTTCGCCGCCAATGGGCGGCCACTGGTTCAACATCAAACCCTCCCGGTTCGGGAGTGTCGAATCCCTTCTCGAGTCAATCGAGTACTGCCTGGAGCAGGAGATCAACCTCTATGGGGGTGGCCAGTTCGAACTCGACGTCGGTCGTGAACACCTGCAAGCGCTCGCCTCATTGTTCTATCCGGACGGTCCGAATGACGTGGCGCCGATACCGTACCACTCAATGGATCTCTCGACGGCCCTCCCGAAGAGCCCACTCACGCCGCCTCGGTCGCCGAGCGGATTCTCCTTTGGATAACGCCGGCCGGTCATTCCCGGCGAGCGGGAATCGGCGAAGCCGCTAATATATCCCCGGGAGAATTTGAAAATGCGAACGGGAGCCACGGGGGCTCACCGATCGACCCAGATCGGAGCGAACCAGGTTCGTTCGGAAGGGCCGAACGAACGGGTTCGACAACGGTGTGGGATCGGGATGAGCACTGAAGGGCCGGTAACACGGCAACGAGGTTAAAATCCCGAAGGAGAACCGCAGCGACCTACGATCCGTCCACCTGGGTGGATGGATGCGAAGGCCAAGTACCGGACGTCGCGAAAACGACGTTCGAGAACCTGGTGCGAACCAGAACGGCCGTAGAGGTCGTGGAAAACAGCTCCCGATCGGGCCCAGACCGTGGCTACCAGTCATTTTCCGGCCGGGTATGCCGTCCGACTCCGGAGTATTCCCAGTCGATGGGAATGACGACCCGTATTCATTGGTAACGCGGTTGAAATATCGCCCATGGCATCAGAGCCAGAATCAAAAACTCGGACACAGCTGATCACCGATCTCAAAACACTGCTCGATGACCTCGAGACGGAACTCGAGGCGGAGGTCGCGGCGGGCCGGGGCCGGTTGGCCGACCGCATCGCCGAGGTCCGATCCCGGCTCGACGAGCTCCGTGGGGTGGAGGAGGAAGAAGAGCCGGAGCCCGCCCAGACGACCGTCGAGCAGCTCCGGGGCCGGGTCGATGAACTCGCAAAAGAGGTCGACCAGCAGCTTGAGGCAGGTCGCACCAGAGTGCTGTCCATCGTCGACGACATCGACGCACGGTTGGCCGATTTGGAGGCGCGGATCCGGCAGGACTAGCAATCCCCACGGTTCCGGCAGCGGGAACCGACCAAAAGGGGAAACACTACCAGCCCTCCTTGTCTATGCCAGGCCGATAGAATGATCGAGGAGGTGTTTCTGCGGTTATCCGGGGGCAATCCGATCATTCTCGGGTTGTTGGGTGGCCTCGTGATCGCCCTGCTAAACCTCCTCGGGGCGGTCCTCGTGCTCGTCTATCGAAACCCGTCCGAGCGGGTCCTCGATGGCGCCCTCGGGTTCGCTGCCGGCGTGATGCTTGCGGCGAGCTTCACGAGCCTCATTCTCCCCGGGATCGAACACCCCCAAGGCGGTGTTTTGCAGGTTCTGTTCGGGCTGGCGATCGGCGCTCTGGTCCTCGATCGGGCCGACCGATGGGTGCCCCACATGCACGTCCTCGTGACCGGCCGGACCCGCGAGGAGCAGGGAATGGATGACGGCCGGACCGCCTCGGTCATCCTGTTCATCGTCGCTATCACGCTCCACAACATGCCCGAGGGGTTGGCCGTTGGCGTCGGCTTCGGGTCGGGGCCGGAGTTCATCGGGGAGGCCATCGCACTCATGCTCGCCATCGGCATTCAGAACATTCCCGAGGGGCTTGCGGTCTCGGTCGCCGCGATCAACGCGGGGTTCGACCGGCTGTTCTATGCGGCGTTGGCGGGCATCCGGGCGGGCCTTGTCGAGATTCCCCTGGCGGTCTTCGGCGCGTTCGCGGTCACGGTCGCGAACCCGCTGCTGCCCTACGCGATGGGGTTCGCCGCGGGTGGGATGCTGTTCGTGATCTCCGACGAGATCGTCCCCGAAACCCATGCCCGGGGCCACGAGCGGGTCGCGACGCTCGGGACGATGGTCGGGGTGATCGTCATGCTGTATCTCGACGTGACCCTCGGGTAAGCTATTCGACAATGGCGCGAAGGGCGAAAAACAGGTTTTCCTTGCGTTCGCGAACACGCCGCCAAAAATACGAGAGCCATCTCGGGCCGAAGGGGGCGTATTGCCAGACCTCGTATCCCTCGGTCGCGAGTCGGCGCTGTTCCGCCTCACGGACACCCATGAGCAGCTGGAACTCGAAGGGCGTCCCGTACTCCTCGGACAGCGAGATGGCATGGTCGATCATCACCGGGTCGTGGGTCCCGACCGCCACCCCGGAATCGAAGGTCCGGAACGCGAGTTCGAGATCGCCCCGGTAGCGTTCGTTCACCTCCCGTCTCGACGTGTAGGCGATCGAGCCGGGTTCATCGTAGGCCCCTTTGACGAGCCTGATCTTGCCCGGGCACGCCGTCAATCGCTCGAGGTCGCTGCGGGTCCGTTTGAGATTCGATTGGACGCAGACGCCGACCCGGCCGCCATAGGCCGTCGAGAAGGCTTCGAACGCATCGAGCGTCGCATCGGTCATCGTGTGGTCCTCCATATCGAGCCAGACGAAGCCGTCGACCGCGTCCGCCCGTTTGACGATCGCCCGCAAGTTGTTCCGGAACAGGTCCTCACCGAGCCCGAGGCCGAGCTGAGAGGGTTTGGCGGACACGACGGCGTCGAGGCCCCGGTCGTCGATGGCGTCGAGGAGGTCGAGGTAGGTGTCCCGGTCCGACTCGGTGGGTGCGGGCCGGTCGTAATGCTCCCCAAGATGGTTGAGGATCGCGTTGACACCGGTCTGGTTGATGGACGCGGCGTGTTCGAGGGCGGAGTCGAGCGTTTCCCCGGCGACGAACCGGTCGGCGATCGGCGGGAGCATGGGGTCACTGGGCTGGGCGTCCGAATGTCGCCCGTGTCCTACTGGCCTTCGCCGGCCCCATTGGTGTTCCGGCCTGCTGAGATTTTAACTACCGCCCCGGCGAACCGTCGACGATGGATTCGATCAGGACGCACCGGGCCGTCTCGAAGCGGCTCGTCGGCGAACCGGTCGCGGTGGATGACGGTCGGGCGGTGGTCGACCTCGAAACGACGGCAGAGATGCGAGTCGACGACCGCGATCTCGTCCACGGCGGGTTCGTGTACGGGGTGGCCGATTACGCGGCCATGCTCGCGGTGAACGAGCCCACGGTCGTGCTCGCTGGCTCGGAGGTCCGGTATCCCGCGCCTACCAGAGTGGGCGAGACGGTCCGGGCGACGGCAGCGGTCACGGAAACGGACGGACGCAGACGGTCGGTGGACTGTTCGGTGACCGTGGGTGGCGAGCTGGTGGTGCTCGAGGGGACATTCGACTGCGTCGTTCCGGCCGACCACGTCCTCTCGTAAGTTAGCGGCGCTCGTCGACGACGGCCTGGATATCGGCCGCGTCCGCTGCGACCAATCCACCGTGGTAACAGAGGACCTGTCTGACCGCTCGGCTGGCCAGCCGTTCGGCGGAGTCGAGGGCCTGCGACATATCGAGCGTGAAGCGTTCACTCGGCCCCGCCAGCCCGTCGGCATCGGCCGTCAACGCGTCGGCTGCGATGAGCAGTCCCGGGTCTCGGAAGAATAGCGAGAGATGACCGGGGGCGTGGCCGGGGGTGAAGATGACGTCCATCGGCCCGGCATCAGTCCGGAACGTCACCCCCTCGACGAGTTCGATGTCGACGGTGGCGGATGGATAGCGTTCGTCCTCGGGAGCTTTGATCGGGTGGTCCCGACCGTCGATGAAAGATGCGGCTCGTTCGTGGGCGAATACGGTCGCGTCGGTGCGCTCGACCACCGCGGCCGTCGCGCCCGCATGATCGCCGTCCTGATGGGTCAGGACGATTCCACTCACGTCGTCCCAGTCGAATCCGGCCTCGGTGAGGTTGGTCTCGAGCCGGTCCGTCTCGCTCGCATAGCCCGCATCGAGCAGCACGAGCCCTTTCCCGGTGGAGACGGCTGCCGGATGGATCGTGTTTTCCGTCCCATTCCGCGTGACCGTCTGGGGAAAACCGTAGACACCGTCGGGGAGCTCCATACCGGTCGGTACGGCGGCGTGGTCAATAGGTCTACGGGTGGGTCGAGGAGTCGCGATACCGGGGATGAAGCCACCCCCAGTAGGCCGGGCCCATCTTGCCGACCCATCGGGTGAATCCGCGCCGGTCGGTGCAGGCCGCGATCTGGACTCCGGAGCCACGGATCAGGCCGTCGCCGTCGTAGCGACAGGCGATCGCTCGGTCGGTCGATTGGTCGTGAAAGATCACCCGTTCGCCGTCGGCGGTCACTCCGACGAGGGCGTTCGTCGGGCCGTCATAGGAGAGGATGATCCTCGCGGTCTCGCCCGGGATGCACTCGGGCCGGCGGCGACGAATGGCGCTGGCGAGGGCCGAATGCAGTCGGTCATAGGAGCACGAGGCGGTGGTCGCCATATCGGTGCCTCGTTCCACGTCGATGGTAAAGCCGGGCCAGCCCTCGACGGTGAAAGTGAAAGTGCGGGGGCGGGTTCGTGCATGGCTTTAAGCGGATTGTCCACGCAGTGGCCAGTATGGAGATCCGATCGCTGACTCCGGGGGACGCCGAGGCGATTCGCCGGATCGCCCAGGCGTCGCTCGAATCGTCCTACTCGGATATTTTCGACGAGGACACGATCCTGCACGCCGTCGAGGAATGGTATTCCCCCGAGGCCTTTGACGATTATCTGGATAGCGACGACATGGTCTTCTGTCTCGCTGAGGAGGACGAGCAGCCGGTGGCCTTCTCACAGAGCCACGTCCTGGAGGACATCGAAAAGGGCCGGATCCTCTGGCTCCACGTCTATCCGGACTACCGCGGTCGGGGGATCGCCACGGAACTCCTCGAGGCGACCCGTGACCTCCTCCACGACCGCGGCATCGAACGCGTGACGTCGCTGGTGATCGCCGATAACGAGGAGGGCAATGAGTTCTACCAGGAGCATGGCTTCTCGAAGCTGTATGGTCGAACGATCGAAATCGCCGGCGAGGAACACACGGAGAACGTCTACGGCGAGCCTGGGGCCGAACCGGGGGAGCTCGAACCGTGGTCGACGCCCGGCGGGCCCGAAGTCTACATCGACTTCGACGAGACGAATCACGGCTCGAAGGGGATATTCTTCGCCCTGTACAACGATCCGAACCGGGAGGATCGGTACGGCTGGTTCTGTTCGAACTGCGAGTCGCCGGATACCGTAATGGATCCCATGGGCCGGATCGAGTGTACCCGGTGTGGCAACCGCCGCAAGGCCACCCGTTGGGACGCGGCGTATCTGTAGCCGTCGGGCGCCTGAATTCGGTACACCACGGGCAACCTTTACGGTCTTCTTTCACCGAGCTAGACGGGATGGCGGCATCGAACGACGAACTTCTCCAACTGACCGTCGACATCGAGCACCCCGACTGCTGGACGCTTCGGACCACCGCGGCATCGGGCGCGGGACTGTTGGGCCACGGAATGGTCGGGGGCGCTTCGGCGAACGGTCGGGAGTTCGGGGTCTACACGGCGTTCGCCGACTCGGCGGACGACATCGACCGTCTGATCGAGGAGATCGACACGTCGCCGCTGACCGAGCGCGTGACGACGGTGTCGCCCGACCTGTCGACGGCCGAGTCCTCACACGGGGTGGCCTCTCGTGACCTGCTGGTCGAATTCGACCCCGGTCCCAGCATCCGGGCGGCCTTCGCCGACCGCGGATTCCTCCACTGGGGGCCGTCCGTTCACGAGGACGGCCAGGAACGCCGCCGGTTCCTCGCCTGGGCGCACCGCCGACAGCTGCACGAGGCCCTGTCGGAGATCGAATCGGCATACGACGCGGACCTGGAGATCACGCGCGTCTCGTCGGTCCAGTCGACCGGTGGCGCCAGGGAGGACGATGCGTTGACGACCAGGCAGCGCGAGGCGTTCGTGCTGGCCAGGGATCGGGGCTACTATGACTATCCACGGGGGACGACGACCCGAGAGCTGGCGGCGGAACTCGGCATCTCGAAGACCACCTACCTCGAGCACCTGCGGAAGGCCGAAGCAAAGCTCCTGCGGTCGATCACCCCCCGATAGGGCGAACCCGTCCATGGGAGGGATGGGGCCCATTCCCGTCGGGGTCATTGGGCATGCATGGACCGAAACGACCGGGCACTCACGGGGTTCACCATGCTCGGCCACGCGATGTTCCATACCTACGAGCTGGTGATCCCGATTTTCATCGTCATCTGGCTCGACGAGTTCGGCGTCACGGCCGCGTTTCTCGGTTTGGTCGTGGGGATAAGCTACGGGATGACCGGTGTGGGGGCGCTGCCGAGCGGCGCCCTCTCCGACCGGTTCAGCTCGAAGGCGCTGATTATCGTCTGTATGGTCGGAATGGGCCTCGGGTTCATCCTCATCAGCATGGCCACGAACGTCCTGCTCCTCACGGCCGGATTGCTCCTGTGGGGGGCAGCGGCGAGCATCTATCACCCGTCCGGACTGGCGTTGATCAGCAGGGGAGCGAAGGAGCGGGGAACCTCGTTCGCCTATCACGGCCTGGCGGGCAACGTCGGCGTGGCGACCGGGCCGTTGTTGGGGGCGATCCTGTTGGCCTTCTTCGGCTGGCGCTCGGTCGCGGCGCTGCTGGTTATCCCGGTCGCGGTGGCGCTGCTGATCGCGTTTCAGCTCGAGTTCGACGAGACCGCTCGGGACGAGGCCGCCAACGCCGACGATAACCAGCTCGAAAGTTTCGGGCAGTTCGTCAGGAACTCGAAACTCTTGTTCACCGGCGGGTTCGTCTTCGTGTTCGTCATCGGGAATCTCTACGGCCTGTACTACCGGGGCGTTTTCACGTTCCTCCCGGATATCCTCGCGGGCCTCCCCCTGTTCGATCCGATGCAGCTCTACGGTCGGACTTTCGAACCCAGTCAGTACGTCTACTCCGGGCTGCTGATTCTCGGCGGGGCGGGCCAGTTCGCGGGCGGGAAGCTGGTCGACCGCTACACGCCGGAATACGTGCTGGTCGGGACGTTTTCGGTTCTCGTGGTAATCGCGGTGATCTTCATGCCGGCCGCGAATGCCGGTTTGGGCCCGCTTCTCGTGGTTTCCGGCCTTCTCGGGTTCTTCGTCTTCATGGAAGCACCGGTCAATCAAGAGGTGATTTCGAAGTACGTCCCCCCGGAGGTCAGGGGGTTGTCATTCGGGTACACCTACCTGGCCGTCTTCGGGATCGGGGCGTTGGGCTCGACCATCGCTGGCGTCATCCTGACCGAGTCCACCCCGGCCACGCTGTTCGGCTTCGTCGGCCTGTCGGCTCTAGTGGCAGTGGGAATTGGAGTGTATCTGATCAACCGGCAGGCGCCGGGGGACGACTAACACGGCGTCGCGAGGCCGGATCGGGGCAGGAGTCCAACTATCGAAGATGGAAATTCGAGCGGTTATTACTTAACGGACCTTCACAATCGATATCCTCACGAGCCATGTCAGAGTCCATCCGCGTCCTGTACGTGGATGACGACGACGAATACGCGACGCTCACCGCGCAGGCATTGGAGCAGGAGCGAGACGGGTTGGAGGTGACCGCAGAGACGTGTGTATCGGATGCCATCGAGACCCTCCGATCTGATTCGATCGACTGTATCGTGAGCGATTATGACATGCCCGACCGGGACGGCCTCGATTTTCTCGCCGACGTTCGGGAACACGACGACGATATTCCGTTCATCCTGTATACGGCGAAGGGCTCCGAGGAACTCGCGAGCGAGGCGATCTCGACCGGCGTGACGGATTACTTCAAGAAGTCGTCTGAGAGCGAACTCTATCCGCTTCTGGCCAATCGGATCGCCCACGCTGTCGACCAGTCACGGACCGCGCGGGACCTCCATCACACCCACGAACGATATAGCCGCCTACTGCAGCACTCAACGGACTTCATCTTCACCGTCAACGACGAGGGCGAGGTCCAGTACGTCACGCCATCGGTCGAGGGAATCATGGGCTACACCCCCGACGAACTAGTGGGAACAAACGCATTCGACCTCGTCCACCCAGACGATACTGACAGCGCTATGGCGGCCTTCGAGGAGGTGTTGGCCGCCCCCGGGACGTCGGCGACGGTCACATTTCGTGCCAAGCGGAAGGATGACACCTGGCTGTGGTTGGAGGTCAGGGGAAGCAATCGGCTCGACGATCCGTATATCGAGGGCGTCATCATCAACGGACGCGAGGTGACCGAGCGAAAGAACCGGGAACAGGAACTCGAACAGTTCCAGGCCTTCGTCGACAACACGACCGACCTGATCACGCTCCTCGATGAGGACGGGGTGATCACCTACCAGAGCCCATCGGTCGAGGATCTGCTGGGTTACGATCCCGACGACCTAATCGGCGACCGCGCGATCGAAAACGTGCATCCGGACGATCGTGACTTAGTGCTCGATGGATTCGACCGAGCGATCGAGTCATCCGACGAAACCGTCTCGATCGAGTACCGGTATCAACACGCCAACGACACCTGGCGCTGGCTGGAATCCCGGACGAACGACCAGCTGGACAATCCGGCCATTGAGGGGATTATCGTTAACAGCCGGGACATCACCGAACGGATCGACCGGAAGGCCGAACTCGAGCGCTATGAGACGATTGTCGAGGTGACCGGCGATCCAGTCTATACCATCGATAGTGAGGGCAAGTTCACGTACGTCAACGAGGCGCTGGAATCGCTCACCGGGATTTCCGAATCGCAGCTGCTGGGCGAACACGTCTCTATCTGCATGGACGAATCCGGCGTTAACCGCGGCGAGGAGCTCATCCGGGAACTCATCACGAGCGATCGCGATCGGGGGACCTTCGAGATGGACCTGCTCACGGCCGATGGGCGCCGGATCCCAACGGAGAACCACATCGCGGTCCTCTTGGACAACGGGACACTTCGGGGATCGACGGGCATCATCCGCGACATCTCGGAGCGAAAGGAACGCGAGCGTCGGTTACACCGTGAGCACGAACGTCGGGCTGCCCTGTTCGACAATGCTAGCGACCCCATCGTCCGGATCGAGTTCACCGATGGCGAGCCGGTCATCCGAGATGCGAACGGGGCGTTCGCCGATGTGTTCGGCTATTCGATCGATGAGATCACCGACCGGCCAGTCGACGAGGTACTAGTCCCTGAAAGCGAAGAACCGGAGCACGACCAGATCAAGCGAAGGGTGTTGGAGGGCGAGTCCATCGAGGATGAAGTCCGGCGATTGACCGCCGACGGCCCGCGTGATTTCCTCCTCCGGGTCGTCCCGTTCACGGTCGACGATGACCGCCGTGGCAGCTATGCGATATATATCGACATCACTGAGCGGAAGACCCACGAGGAACGCCTCGAGGTGCTGCACGAGGCGACCCGCGACTTAATGGCCGCCCAGACCCGGGACGAGGTGGCAGAAATCACGGCCGTGGCTGCCCGAGAAGCGCTCGAATACCCGAACACCGTCGTCCGGTTGGTCGATGAGGAACGCACGGAGCTGGTCCCGGAGATCGTTACCGATGCCGCCCGGGAACAGCTCGGCGAGCGACCGACCTATTCCGTGGAGGAGTCGCCGGTCGGGCGGGCGTATCAGTCGGGGGAACCGGTCGTCGTTGACGACATCCGCGAGCTCGATGACGGGTACGATCGCGGGTCGGTTCGGTCCGCGATGTACCTCCCGATCGGCAAGCACGGAACGATCAGTATCGGCGATACCCAGGTCGGCCAGTTCGACGATTCGGACGTCAGGCTCGGATCGATCCTCGTGTCCAACGCCGAAGCCGCGTTCGATCGGGTGGCCCACGAACGCGAACGCGAACGGTATCGGACGATGGCCAACGCGGCCGCCGACATGGTGTACACCCTCGATGAAAATGGCCGCTTCCAGTTCGTCAACGATGCTGCGGAGACCCTTACCGGCTACGATCGATCCGCTCTCGTCGGCGAACACGTCTCACTCGTCATGGATGAGGCAGACATCGAACGGGGGCGCCAACTGATTCGGTCGCTCCTTGAGCAAACCGGCCTCCTCAGCGATTCCTTCGAATGGGAGTTACAGCGAGCTGATGAAACGACAATTCCCGTCGAATCGCACATCACGCTTCTGCTCGACGGCGACGATTTCGACGGCTCGGTCGGCGTGGTCCGGGACATCTCGGACCGGCGGGAACGGGAACGCGAACTCGAGCGCCAGAACGAACGCCTCGAGGAGTTCGCCCAGGTCGTTTCGCACGACCTGAAGAATCCACTGAACGTCGCGAGTGGCAACCTCGAACTGGCCCGCCAGGACTGCGAGAGCGACTACCTGGACAAGGTCGCGAAGTCCCACGATCGGATCGAACGCATGGTACAGGACACGCTGACTCTGGCCCGCGAGGGGCAGGCCGTGGACGACCCCGAGCCCGTCAACCTCGACCAAGTGTCCAAGGCCTGCTGGTTGAACGTCCAGACCGAAAACGCCGACATCGAGGTCGAGGACGGGCTGGTCATCCTGGCCGATCACAGCCGCCTCCAGCACGTCTTCGAGAACCTCTTCGGCAATGCCATCAAGCACGGGGGCGAGGACGTGACCGTCCGCGTCGGGGCGCTCCGTGACGGGTTCTTCGTCGAGGACGATGGCCCGGGGATTCCACTCGACGACCGGGACGCGCTGTTCGACGTCGGCTTTTCTACGTCCGAAGGCGGTTCTGGGATCGGGTTGGCGATCGTGAAGCGCATCGTGGAAGCCCACGGGTGGTCGATCAACGTGACCGAGAGCGAGTTCGGTGGTGCACGGTTCGAGATCACCGACGCCACCGTGTGCTAGGCCTGGGGTGGAGATGTGTCAGACTCGCACCCCACAACTACCGGATCAGACGTCAATCTCGCACCAGATCCCCCGGGCAAGGGCCCCGATACCGACAAGGAGCAGTCCCATTCCAACCATCCAGCCGACCGAGCCGGGAGCCGCAAGCCGCACGACCCAGAGTCCGACGACGACCGCGATACCACCCGCAACGACGAGCCGGACGAACCCTTCGACGGCCGTCGCTGAGTATATCTGACGTCGCAACCGCCCGCTGATTCTAGCCATTCGGATATAGGCAATTGGACGAATGCCGGACGGGTGATTCTATCGCATCGTATCGCCCGCTGTTTGAAGGCCGTTGTCGAGATGAGTGATGGGTCGAATTCTCCGTTGCCGGCACCCGCATCCCAGCCGCGTCTCCACCTGAAGATACCCCGGAAGCAGCATTCCGACCGTCCCGATCCCGTCAAGCACGTGGCCCCAGGTGGCCGAGATGGCCGACCTGGAGGTCCGCCGCTGTGACCGGTCCGACGTACGTGCCGACCGGTTCGCGGACCCACCAATCCCCGGTCTCCTCACGTTCCACGGGCGTCGTAAACCGGTAGCGATACCGGAGCACCCTGACCTGTTCCGGTGGATTGTCGCCGAACGGGTTCGTCTTGAGCAGCGAAAGCGTCTCGGCGTCGTTGGCCAAAAGGGCTTCCAGAAGGTTCGTGAGCCATCGCTGGCGGGGCCCCGGTCGGGGCCGCATGGCAGCAAACCAGAGCTGCCAATCCAGCCTGAGGTGATACGGCGCCCACTGCGGTGGCCGCTCGTCGGTCCGGACGGGCTGGCCCTTGAACTCGTACGCCTGCCAGTCAGCCGCCGTGGGATCAGACGTGTTAGTCCCCTCGATCACCAGTTGATAGCGGTCCTTCGTGATCGAGCCGAAGGCGCCGTAGGTATTGACGAGGTGGAGCGGGTCGAACGAGGTGTTCATGATCTGTCTCGGCGAAAGCATGTTCGCCGCGGGAAGGAGGCTCAAAGCGATCACGAGCACCGCCACGATCAGGGCGAGTGCCGACAGCGTGATCGGGGGCGCTGCGGCCGCGGGAACGGCAAATGGAACGGCCCAGAGCACCACGCTGTCGGAAAACATGGCGATCGCCTGCACGATCGTGAGGGCGTTCAGCCACGAGAAGTTGCCCGTGACCATCAGCCACGCCTGGAAGAAAATGGTGGCCATCCCACCGATGGCGGCGAACGGCTGTGGCGCGAAATACAGGAACGGGATCGCCAGTTCGACGACGTGGTTGCCGAGCACTTCAGCCCGGTGGACGCGATCGGGTAGGTGATGGGCGAACCAGCTCATTGGGTTGGGCATCGGCTGGGTCTCGTAGTGGTGATCGAGGCAGGTCAGGCTTCGCCAGCAGTCGTCGCCGCGGATCTTGATCAGGCCGGCGCCGAACATATTGCGGAACAGCACCCACTTGATGAGCCAGATCACGACGACCGGCGGTCCGCTCGTCCCGGCCCCGAGGAAGATTGCCAGGAAGCCGGTTTCGAGGAGCATCGACTCCCACCCGTACCCATAGAAGAGCTGCCCGGCGTTGACGAAGGACTGATACAGCGCCCACAACAGCGCCCACAACAGGATCGACGCCGGCAGCGCATACGGGGCGGGTAGCCAGTACGGTCCGGCCAGCAGGGCCACGGCCGAGAGTCCGACACCCACCCAGGCGACGCCGCCGATGACGCGGTCATCGGGGAAGAGGTAGAAGAGGCTGGGACGCTCGCGAAACGCGACGGCATCGACGTATTCGTCGATGGGCAGCAGGCCATGTTCACCCGCCAGCGGACGGAACTGATTCGCGGCGACCAGAAAGGCCAGCAGGTAGATCAGCGCCAGCCCGCGCTGGAAGAGGAACCGCACGAGCCAGTATCCCGTGGATTCCACGGGGGTCATTGGCGTGTGGACTCACTGGATGGGGCAAAAAGGCTCGGGGCCACGGGGCTCAGGCCGGACTGCTGTCGGCCGCTCGGCTTCCCCAGAACTGGCCGGACGAGGGTGTGGGCTCAGTCGACCATCACGTCGATGTGGTCGGGATCGTCGAAGTGGTAGCAACAGTCCCGACAGCGGTAGTCCCCCGGTTGTCGCGGCCGCCCCCGCCCGAGTTCTTTGCCCTTCTTGCGGATGTTTCGCGATCCACAGTCGGGACAGCATGGCCGTGGTTCGAATCGGTGAGTTGCCACGTACGATTAGTCTGGCGAGACCCTATTGAATCAAATGGTTTGTTTATTGATATGAACCGGAACCCGGCCGATCTGTTAAATACATCATGAACTATGAAGACTAGACCTTACATCGCATAAACCGTCAGCCACTGGTAGCGCCGCCAGGGGGCGCGTTACAAGTACTCGGATTCCCGATCTGAAGGTAGACCACCCACCCAGGATCGAGAAGAAGCCAACATCGCCCGCCGCCGGGGCAACAATACCGGGGACACCAGCCACCTTTCGCGACGATCGGCCACCGATGTGGCTCGATCATCGCACATCCACTGCACTGCCGAGAGACGTCGGTCCACCTGACTGTTCACGGCCCGATCACGTTTTTCAACTTGCGAAGTCGGGCCAAAACCATTTTCGACGGTGGGGTCGTACCACGATGAAATGAAGTTAGGTCTCATTGGCGTCGGACAGGCCGGCGGGAAACTCCTCGACGAATTCCTCGCTTACGATGCCAAGACCGGTTCCTCCATCGTTCGTTCGGCGGTCGCCGTCAATACCGCTGCGACGGATCTGCAGGGCCTCAAAAACGTCCCCGAGAACAACCGCATCCTCATCGGGCAGTCCCGGGTGAAGGGCCACGGGGTTGGCGGCGATAACGAACTCGGCGCGAGCATCATGCAGGAGAACATCGAAGAGGTCCAGGGGGCCATCAATACGGTCGCGGACATCGATGCGTTCCTCGTGGTTTCCGCTCTCGGTGGGGGAACGGGCAGCGGGGGGAGCCCGGTTCTCATCAGACGTCTCCAGGAACTTTACGAGGAACCGGTCTACGCGCTTGGCGTCCTGCCGGCACGGGGCGAGGGTGGCCTGTATTCCTTCAACGCTGCCCGGTCTCTCCGGACGGTGGTCCGCGAGGCTGACAACCTCTTCCTCTTCGATAACGACGCCTGGCGGGAGACCGGTGAGTCGGTCGACGATGCCTACGGGACGCTCAACGAGGAGCTTGTGCAGCGCTTCGGTGTGCTCTTCAGCGCCGGGGAGATCGACGCCAGCGCCGATGTTGCCCAGAGCGTCGTGGACTCGAGCGAGATCATCAACACCCTGGCGGGTGGTGGGATCTCCAGCGTCGGCTACGCGGTCGCGGATCTCCCCGAACAGGGCGGCGAGGGGTTGCTGTCACGGTTCAGCGAAGACGAGTCGATCGATTCCGGAGCGTCCGACGAGAACCGGATCACGAGTCTAGTCCGGTCGGCGACGCTCGGTCGGCTGACTTGTCCGGCGGAGGTACGGGGGGCGGAACGGGCGCTGGTCGTGGTCGCCGGCCCGCCGGAATACCTCAACCGTAAGGGGATCGAACGGGCGCGGACGTGGCTCGAAGAGGAAACCGGCAGCCTCGAGGTTCGGGGTGGGGACTACCCAATTCCCAATGAGACCAAGGTAGCGGCCGCGGTCGTCCTGTCGGGATTGACGACCGTCCCGCGTGTCGAGGAGCTCCAGGATGCCGCTGTCGAGACCCAGGAGAACATCGAGGAGCAGGACGCCCAACGCCAGGAGCAGCAGGCCAGCCTCATGGACGACGACCTCGACCCGCTGTTCTGAGCGGATCGAACCCCTCAGCGGATCCGGTTCAGATAGACCCCGTAGACGAACGTGAATACGACCGCGCCGATCCCGCCGAGCAGGGCTGAATCGGCGAGCGATTCACGGAACAGGAGGGTGCCGAGCGCCACGTAAATCACCAGAAACACGAGGCCGGTCAGGGGCGCTTGGACCCACGGATCGTCCAATTGCATGGCCCGGGCAACGCCAGCCCGGGACTAAGGTGTTAGTGGTGAAGGGATGGGCGCGGTCCGGGCGATCCCTAGTACGGGCCGGCGTCGGTTTTCGTCCGCGTCGATTTCGCCGTTACTGCCGACCCGTCCGTCGCGACGACCCACCACACGTCGTTGACGCCCTGTCCCGTCACGTCGCCGGGCGATTCGTCGGACTGGAAGTAATAGAGCGGCCAGCCGTTGACGGCGACCTGGGTGCTCCCGTCGTCGCGTTCGAAGGTGGTCACCTCGCCGGTGACCGCGTCGGTGGCCGAGGCCGACCCATCGACCGTGAGTGGGGGCCACGCCTCTGCACACCCTCCGGTGCAGCTGCTCTCCCCGGCCCCCCGCTCGTCCTGTTCGAACAGGTAGAGGGACCTGCCATCGGGGCCGACGAGGATATCGCCGTAGTCGGTGTTCGAGCGCACTCGGACGGTTGCATCCGAGTTCGATCCGCCTGCGCCGCCCCCCGAGCCGCCGAGACAGCCGGCCAGCCCGAGGCTTGCGGCCGCGATTCCGAGGAAGTGTCGTCTGGTTGCTGCCATGCGCGGCGATCGGCCTGTCAACCGTATGAAGGTTTTCCGGGTTCCGTCCACAATTCGTCCAAGGTCGCCGATGAGTGGCCAGGACCCGTTCAGCGCCAGGTGATCCGGACCATGAACCCAAGGGCGATCAGCTCCAGGCCACACAGCATCGTCATCCCGACCTGGATGTCGGTCCCCGCGTTCACGAACCACCCGATGAATCCGGGGTGAACGGCGTAGAAGTACAGCCAGAGCCCGTTTTCGACGAGCAGAAACGCGGCGAAGACGAGGAGGCCGAGCGTGTGGCTCGCATGGACCTCACGGTAGGTCCGGATCCAGACGGCGCCGAGCGCCACGAGAAGGACGACGTTGAGCGCCGCCGTGGCGACCGCGACGTCAAGCCAGAAGGCCATTGTTCCCCCATTGCCGATTCTCCCGTATGTGTCTTATCCAAAATTCGGCCTTAATCATGGTCGCCCTCCCCGACGCTGTCGAGGATTTCTTCGACGATGTCCCAGTTTGATTCCACCTGGTCGGTCAGAAGGTAGACCGCCCCGTACTCCTCGCCTGACTTCCTGAGGACATTATTGTCGGTCAACACGGACAGATGGTGCCGGATGGTCGTGTAATCGAGGTCGAGCTCGGTCGCGAGCTGGTTGGCGTTCCGTGGGCGCTTGTCGATGGCCTCGAGGATGCGGATCCGCGTCGGCCCGCCTCGGGAACTCGCCAAGACGTACCAGAGCACGCCCTCCATCGGCTCCCCGTACCGCCACCGGGGACGTAAAGACATGCCTCACGGAAAAGTGGACGTCGCTCCCGGCTGGTCGGCTATTCCGGTTCCCGCTCGACCATCTCGTCGGAATCCATCGACTCGATGACCTCCTCGGCGCTCTTGATGTCGGATTCGGCCGATGCCGGGCCGTCGGATCCGGTCTCGATCTCGCCGATGATGGACGAGATGTCGTCCAGTCCCAGGAGTTCCCGGGTCTCCTCGTCGAACTCGAGGCTGTCGAGTTCGGCCCCGTCGGTCTGGACGTCGCTCCCGGTGAGGTGTTTGCCGTAACGACCAACGAGCGAGGAGAGCTCTTGGGGCAGCACGAACGTGGTCGAGTCGTTCTTCCCGATGTCAGCGAGCGTCTCGAGGCCCTTATCGATCACGGCACGTTCCCCCATCGACTCGGCCGAATTGGCCCGGAGGACCGTCGAGACGGCGTCGCCCTGGGCCTCGAGGATCTGGCTTTGCTTCTGCCCCTGAGCGCGGATGATGTTGGACTGTTTGTCCCCTTCGGCCGTCTCGACGGCGCTCCGGCGCTCCCCTTGGGCCTCGAGGATCATGGCCCGGCGGCGACGCTCGGCGGAGGTCTGCTGCTCCATCGCGTTTTGCACATCCGCGGAGGGTTTGACCTCCCGCACCTCGACGGACTCGACCCGGATCCCCCACTCGTCCGTCGGTTCGTCCAGCTCCTCTCGGATCTTCGCGTTGATCTGCTGGCGTTTATTCAGGGTATCGTCGAGCTCCATGTCGCCGAGGACCGCCCGGAGGGTGGTCTGGGCGAGGTTGGAAACCGCCGTCTTGTAGTCGTCGACCTCGAGGAACGCCAGTTTGGCGTCCATGACGCGGATGTAGACGACGGCGTCGGCGGTCACCGGAGAGTTGTCCCGCGTGATCGCCTCCTGCCGCGGGACGTCGAGCGTCTGGGTTCGCATGTCGAAGGGATAGACCCGGCTCACGAACGGCGGGATGAAGTGGATCCCGGGTTGGAGGAGGCCACGGTATTCGCCGAAAACGGTGAGCGCCTTCTTTTCGTAGGCGTCGACGATCTCGACCATCGAATTGACCGTGACGATGGCCAGCGCGAGGACGAGGAGGGTGGCGATTGCGAACGGGTCGATCGTCGGGAGTGAGCCGAGGAGGGGCGGGCCGATGACCGTCCCGAGGACCGCCACGAGGACGAGGACGGCGAGGGCGAAGCCGCCATATCGCATGAGACCGGCCCGGATGCGCCGGCGAGCGGGCTGCATACGGGTGCTAGAGGAACACACCCACAAAAGTGTGCCCGACGGAGGGGTCCCGGCCGGTTACCGGTCGGGTGGGTCACGATCCCCGTGATCGAGCGGCCACTCGTATTGATCCTCGACGACGCGCACGAGGGGCTCCTCGTTGTACCCGAGCCAAACGCCGAGGACACAGGCGACGAGGATGAACAGGACTGGAAGCCCGAGGAAGAGCGCCATCAAGGCCCCCTGGAGCGCAATGTGGCCTGCCCAGAGCAGCCATCCTGTCGCGGTGATCGAGATTACGACGGTCGCGGCAAGCCCGAATCGAAACGCCTGGTCGGCCAAGGGCCCTGGCGCGGCCATTGGCCGGGGTTTAGGAATTCAGGATCTTTAATCCGACGGCTGACCCATCCGAGAACCCTAAATTCGGTGACGCCCAATATTCGAGTCACGATGGGCCGTGGTCAGGGTCGGATCGGGTTGTTCACGATCGCGTCGATCTTCGTCGTCGTGTTCGCCCTCATGTACGGGGGCGTGCAATTCGCCAACGGGGAACTCCTCCCGGACCGTGAACTGGACGACGAGGAGCGACAGATCCAGGACGCGATCTGGCAGGAGGTCGACCGGCTTCGAGCCGAGGCCGGGCGGCCCGAGGTGATCCGCTCCGGCTATCACGAGGTTGCCGCCCAGGGGACGGCGTTGCGGCTGGCGGAGACCCACCGGTCGGGGTCATTTACCGGGGCGATCAGTGGGCCGGCAACCGATTCGGCTCTGCCCAACGGCGGCCCGTTTTGTTCACAGGCGGCGGTCGCCGTAAGCGCTGAGTCGTGGACGCCTGATCGGATCGGTGTGGAGGCGGTTCGAGACCTCGCCTCCCTCGACGGCGGCCGTGAAATGCTCCATCGGGGCGATGGTTACGTCAACGGAATCGGGGTGACCCGATCGGGGACCGACGTGTTCGTCGTCTACCGGTCATGTGCGATCAAAACGCCGTGATACGACAGGCAGTAGATACGTCAATATCACGGCTTTGTAAAATTCCGAGGTGGACGATCCCGCTCAGGTGGGGTCGTCCTCATCGTCCGCATCGTCTTCATCGTCCTCGTCGTCCTCATCCTCCTCCGGTTCGTTATCGTCTTCCTCCTCGTCTTCACGTTCGTCTTCGTCATCTTCTCGGTCGTTTTCGTCGTCCTCTTCCTCCTCGTCTTCACGTTCGTCGTCATCCTCATCTCGGTCGTCCTCTGCCTCGTGGGGGTCCTCTGACTGCGTCAGGCTACCGTTGGTAATCGAGAACGAGGATTCTGCCTCGAACTCGCCTTTCCTGACCTCGACCTCGACATCTTCGGTGAGGTTTTGGTCAAGCTCGACGGTCACCACACCATCCCCATCGGTTATTCCAACCGTGGTGTCATCGACGTCAACTGTGGCGTTTTTGACCCCTTCCCCATCGTACGAAACGACGACGGTGACGACGCCGTTGGTGAGCCTGGCATCGATCGAGAGGTGTCTGAAGACCTCGTCCTCACGCTCTCGTTCGTTTTCTTCGAATTCGAATTCGAGTTCGCCTTCGGCCTCGTCTTTCCGTGCGGAAATTTCAATCTCGTCCGTCTCGGGCAGCGTGATGGAAAGCGTCCCATTTCCGTCGGTCACCCCTACCGACTGGCCGTTGATCATAATGGACGTGTTCGAGGCCGGTTCACCGTCGTGAAGTACGGAGAGCTCGATGGAACTATTGGGTGACGCGACGCCGTCACTGACGACGATCGCCAGTTCGCCCTCTGTCTCCTCCTCACGATCGTCACCGTCGTCCTCATCGTCATCATCATCGACCGCAGGTTCTTCCTCGTCCGACTCATCCTGTTCCTCCCCGTCCTCACCGTCGTCCTCCCGGGCCTCGATCTCTTCCTCAAGGCGGAATATCTCCCCGGAGCTGCCATCGATTCGGACCTCGGCTTCACCGGTGGCCTCGCCGCCGGTTAGGGCGAATTGGAAGCGGTAGAACCCGCTCACGTGGTGAATCGACGACCTGGTGAGCGTCCACGACCCGTTCGAGGGCTCAGATAGCACAGCGCGAGCGGTTGACAAGGCCCGAGTTTGGTTGACGGTGATCGAGTCGTTATCGTCCCTTTCTCGGTCAATCTCCCTGGACCGTTCACCGTCTTCGTTCTCGATTTCGATTTCGAGCCCGTTTTCGGTCTCGAGTGAAATCGATCCTTGGCTATCCCCGGTGAACAAACGGAGAAGCTCGGCAGGGCCAGTCCCCTCCACTCGCTCGAGGCGTGAGAGGGACTGCTCGAGTGCCGATTCGTTCAATCCAGCCGCGCGAAGCTCGAGGGCTGAGATGTTTGCGGCTGTCGATTCAAGGGTTTCGTAACTCGACAAAACGTTGTTCGCCCGTGCGTTGAGGGTCGCCAGTTGTCGGGCGTATTCAGAGCGGCTGAGTTCACCCTCTCGATAGGCTTCGGTTGCCTCTTCGTAGTCCTCGTGAATACGATCGGCGCGCTCGTGAAGCTCTTCCGCCCGATCGGTGATAGCCTCGGCTTTCGATTCGTCGTCATCCACGTCGACCGAAACCCTGAACGCGGTATTTTCGAAATCCGTCTGGACCTCGTCGCTCGTTAGGCTAATGACCGTCGCGAGCTGTCTCCCAACGGTAACGTGGACCGTGGATTGGCTATTCGTTGAATCCGGTCCGTGACTCGCCCCGGAGATACCGAACAGCGAGGGGTCGGCTGGCGGACTATTAGAGACCGCCCCCACTGGTAATGAGGTCCCGAGGACGATCGCTGCCACAAGGACCACGTATCCGAGGGATGTGCGTCGATTCATCTTGGATTGCTACTGTCGTCGACCCGACTTAAACCGTGAAGACCGTATTGGCGATTCCCGAAGGTTTGCAGTGATTTTCGAAGGTTTGTAACCTTGAAATCAATAGATGGCGTCGACGTGATCCGCTTAATCGGCTCAGTCGACATTGTCCGTTGCAATCGGGTGCAACCAACGATTTCTTTATGGAAGACACACCGAAAGATGGGAGTGTCGGATGGATAGCGTGTCACGGATTTCTCCCCGGGCCGGTTTCGTCCTGGTGACTGTGTCGCTCCTTCTCGTCTGGTCCGGCGCTCCAGCCCTGGCCCAAACCCAGCCGGAAACCGATAACACGGTCACCCGAATCGAAATCGCTGACGATGGATCTGCACAGTGGACGGTGGCCATCCGGACCCGTCTCGATACAGAGGAAAGCGTTACGGAATTTGAGGCATTCCAGGCCCGGTTACGGAGCAATCGGTCCGCTTTCCTGGACCCATTCAGGGAACGGATCAGTAGAGTAGTCGCGAACGGTCAGGCGGCCACCGAACGCGAAATGGTGGCAAGTGAGTTCGGCCTCGAGACAAGGATCCAGGAAGTGCCCCGGCGGTGGGGTATCGTCTCGTATTCGTTCACTTGGGTGAATTTCGCCAAGGTTGACGGTGAGGCGCTCGCCGTCGGTGATGTCTTCCAGGGTGGTTTCTACTTGGCGAGGAACGATTCGCTCGTTATCGATTCTCCCGCGACTTACCAGATCGATTCGGTCGAGCCCACACCAGTCACGAGGGAGCCGGGGAGCGTGGTCTGGGTCGGTCGGCAGGATTTCGCTGATGGCCACCCCCGGGTCGTCATGATCCCGACAGTCACCACCCAGTCCGGGACGGACGTGATTTCGGAGACGGAGTCGACTACTGCCCCCGCACAGAGGTCCCCCGTACAATGGTGGCCATGGGTCCTTGGTGTCGCCGCCGTACTCGGCATCGTGGCCATTCTCTGGCACCGGCTACGCTCCTCTACCGGCCCATCAACAACCGATCCCTCCGGTTCGAGCGAGACAATCACCACTGACGAAGAACGTGTGAGACGGGCCCTCGAACGCGAGGGTGGGCGGATGAAACAAGCCGCAATCGCCGAGGAGTTCGGCTGGACCGCCTCGAAAACCTCTCGAGTGGTCTCCACCATGGTCGACGAAGGATCCATCGAGAAGCTCCGAATCGGTCGGGAAAACGTTATCGAACTCAGCGACGAACACCGATGATCGGATTGTTCACTCGGTCGGCCGCGGGAGTGCGACGAACCACTCCCGGACCAGGCTGAACGGGTCGTAGATCGACTGGTGACACTGACAGTAGACCCGGTCGGTGGCGCTTGCCTCACCTCGGTAATTGCTGGTATTGAACCCCGGCACACAACAGAAGTGGGTGCACTTGTTCAGGTGGGCGAGGAATCCGCGCTCGGTCGTCGCCGCGAGCCACTCGTCGGTCTCGGCCCGGTGGTCGACCACCGGGCTCCTGACGATTTCGACCGGGATCGTTGTCTCTGAATCGACACCGACCGATCGCCAGGTCACGCTCGCCGGCTTGCCCGTGCCGGCCGTCCCGTGGTCGTTCGTCCCCGTCTTGTAGTCGTCGAAATCATCGATGTGGACTCGACGATCAGCCTCGATGTCCCGCTGCCACCGGTAGATCCCACCTGATGGATACCTGAAGTAGTCGTCCTGATCGGCGTCCGGCGAGATTCCGGGGTAGGTCTGGACGCCCCAGTACTGGAACCAGCGCGGGGTGTACTCGATGCCGGCGATCTGAACGGGGCCGTCGGTCGGGAACCGGCCGTTGAGATACCCGTGGTCGTCGATTTCGATCGGGATCTGGGGCATCGCTCGGGGCGCGGGCCCATCGATGTTCTCGATCC
>Ga0207797_1000533_pt1 | contig 29344 bp, 23 predicted proteins | sample PRCRCaboRojoPR_6_FD_187275 | JGI IMG/M metagenome (GOLD analysis project Ga0207797, IMG submission 187275) | Marine sediment microbial community from Cabo Rojo, Puerto Rico - PR CR 10% Liquid 1 (SPAdes) | ecosystem: Environmental > Aquatic > Marine > Coastal > Sediment | place: Cabo Rojo, Puerto... | reverse complement strand
ACTCGTCGAAATCGAGCGCGCCCAGCACCTTCAAGGTCAGGTCGATGACGTTTTTGAACTCCTCCTTGACCTGATCGGGCGTGCAGAAGATGTGCGCGTCGTCCTGCGTGAATCCGCGCACCCGGGTCAGGCCGCCCAGTTCGCCGCTCTGCTCGTGGCGGTACACGGTGCCAAACTCCGCGAGTCGCACCGGCAGGTCGCGATAGGAGTGCATCGCGTCCTTGTAGATCATTGTGTGGTGCGGGCAGTTCATCGGCTTCAGCAGATAGCCGTCCTCTTCCCCGTCCTCCTCGTCTTCGAAGAGCATCGGGGGGAACTGGCTTTCCTGGTAGTACGGATAGTGCCCGCTGGTTCGATACAGATCGAGGCGGCCAATGTGCGGCGACACGACGGGTTTGTAGCCCCGCTTCACCTGCTCTTCCTTCAAAAAGTTTTGGAGCGTCTCGCGCAGGGTCGCCCCTTTGGGCAGCCACATGGGGAGGCCCGGGCCCACCGTGTCGCTGTTGAACGTGAACAGGTCGAGCTCCCGACCCAGCTTGCGGTGGTCGCGCTCCTTTGCCAGCCGGCGCTTCTCCAGAAACTCCTCCAGCAGCTTCTTCTTCGGAAAGCTGATGCCGTAGATGCGCGTGAGTTGCGGGTTCGACTCCTCGCCACGCCAGTACGCCCCGGCCACGCTCAGCAGCTTCGGGTACTTGATTTCGCCGGTCGAGGGGATGTGCGGGCCCCGACAGAGATCGGTAAACGTTCCCTGCTCGTAGAAGGTAATCTCGCCTTCTTCTAGCCCTTCGATGAGTTCCAGCTTGTACTCGTTGCCAACGTCTTTGTAATAGTCGACGGCCTCGTCTTTGGTGACGTCGATGCGCTCGTACGACGCGTCGCGTCGGGCCAGTTCCTGCATCTTCGCCTCGATGGCCTCGAAGTCGTCCGCAGAGATCTGATGGCCGTTCGGGTCGATATCGTAGTAGAAGCCCTGGTCGATGGGCGGGCCGATGGTGAACTTGATGCCCGGGTAGAGCTCCTGCAACGCCTCCGCCATCAGGTGGGCCGACGAGTGCCAGAAGGTTTCCTTTCCCTCTTCGTCCTCCCACGTAAGCACCGCAAACTCGGCATCTTCTTCGATGGGCCGGTCGAGGTCGCGAACCTCGCCGTTCACCTTCACGGCGAGCGCGGCCCGCGCCAGTCCTTTGCCAATGCTTTCCGCAATCTCGTAGCCCGTCGTGCCAGCCGGAACCTCGCGTTCAGATCCGTCCGGAAGGGTGATCGTGATGGTTTTTTGGTCGACGTCGGGCATAGGATGATGGGGCGGGTGGAAGTCAACGGTATGCCTCCGGCCGTTCCGTGGGGGCACAGTACAGACCGGGGGCAACGGTGTGGTCATTGGTCACTGGTCAACGAACCGACTGCGGTGCGTTTTTCCTCTCAAATGCCGGGCTGTCGACGTCGCCAGTGGCCAGTACCGAAGGACGAGAAACGAAAAACGCCGCTCCAGGCGGACCTGAAAGCGGCGATGTGGGTCCAAGTGGACTCGAACCACTGACCTCTACGATGTCAACGTAGCGCTCTAACCAACTGAGCTATGGACCCGCGTGCGACAGTATCCGATCCAGTGGCGGGCAAAAGGTTTCTGGTTCAATGAAACTTGACGGGTTCACGTCCCGATGGGTTCGACGGATGGCGGCCTCACGCCTGATCATTATGACGACGCGGACGTTGGACGGTTTTCGCCATCGATCCAGAAAGCCCCATCGTGATGCAGGTACAGCTCCAGCACGAGCACCCCTGGGACCTGACCCCGTCGGAGGCGCGTGCGCTACAGGAACAGCTTGCGCCCTGTGTGGCGGACACGCCCCTGCCGCAACCGGTCGACACCGTCGCGGGCGTCGACGTCAGCATCCGGGACGACGTCGCCCAGGCGGCCGTCTCGGTGCTGCGGCTCCCGGATCTGACCGTGGTGGACGAGGCCATTCATCGGTGCTCGGTCCCCTTCCCATACGTGCCAGGCCTGCTCAGTTTCCGCGAGATGCCCGCCATTTTGCCCGCCCTGGACGACCTCGATACCACGCCCGATGTCTTCATGACCGACAGCCACGGGCGCGCTCATCCGCGGCGGTTCGGGGTGGCCTGCCACCTGGGTGTGGTGCTGGACGTTCCTGCCGTCGGGGTCGCCAAGTCGATCCTGACCGGCACGCCGCAGGGCAATCTGGCATCCGAGAAAGGCAGTCGCATCTCGCTGGTAGACGCAGGCGAGCGCATTGGTGCCGTGCTGCGAACGCGCACCGACGTGAACCCGGTTTACGTCAGCATCGGCCACCGGACGACCCTCGACGATGCCGTTGCTCTCGTGCTCGACTGCGCGCCCCGCTACAAGATCCCCGAGCCGACCCGTCAGGCCCACACTCTGAGCCGCCGGACGTAATGACCGCGCCAACCCAGCGAACGCTTCTTCCTTGCCAACCGCGCTCGGTGCCATGACCGGCTCCTCTCAAGGCAGCACCCGCTCCCTTCTCGACCGCGCCGGTGGCCCGTCGCGGGTCCGCAGTATCGTAGACCGGCTCCGCGGCCCATTGGGGGATTCGCGTCAACCGGGCGGCCGGCATACCCTGTTGGCCGTTTGCCCCATCTCAAAGCCCATCGCCCAGGCGGCCCTACGGGCGGCACAGGAAGCGAACGCCCCCCTGCTGTATGCGGCCACGCTCAATCAGGTCGATCGCGACGGCGGCTACACAGACTGGACGCCGTCCTCGTTCGCCGCCTTCGTGGAGCAGGAAACGGAACGCTTAGAGATCGACATCCCCGTCATCCTGGGCCTGGACCACGGAGGTCCCTGGAAGAAGGATGCGCACGTGCTGCAGGACCTGTCGTACTCAGAAACGCTGGCGGCCGTGAAGCGATCTCTGGTGGCCTGCATCGAAGCCGGCTACGAACTGCTCCACCTCGACCCGACCGTCGATCGGCGGTTGCCCCCTCACACGCCGGTTCCGGTTGACGACATCGTGACCCGGACGGTCGAACTTCTTGCCTTCGCCGAAGCCACCCGGCGCGACCTCGGACGCGGCCCGATTGCCTACGAGGTTGGGACCGAGGAAGTCGGCGGCGGTCTGCAAAGCGAAGAACGGTTCCGCACATTTCTGAACCGTCTCGATGCGGCGCTGCAGTCCCATGACCTTCCGGCCCCCTGTTTTGTCGTCGGCGACGTGGGCACGACCCTCGACACCGCCCACTTCAACCGGGTCCGCGCCCGCCGTCTGACCGCCGAAGCGGAGGCAAATCTTGGTGCGCTGCTCAAAGGCCACTACACCGATGCAGTTGCCGACCTCTCCGCCTATCCGCTCAGCGGGATGGGCGGCGCCAACGTCGGGCCGGGGCTCTCAGCCACGAAGGTCCGCGCTCTCCAGGACCTGGTGCAGCTTGAGCAGAACCTGGACGCCGACTCTCACTTTTCCGAGGCCCTGCGTACCGCCGTCGTCGACAGCGATCGGTGGCGCAAGTGGCTCCGCCCGGCCGAAGAGGGGCTGCCGTTTGACGCCCTCTCCCCCGATCGCCAGGATTGGCTGATCGAGACCGGCAGTCGCTACGTGTGGTCTCATCCCGATGTGCAGGCAGCCCGGGACACGCTCTACGAACACGTGGCCCCCTACCGCGATGCCCGGGCCTTCGTTCGGTGGCGCATCAAAACCGACGTTCTGCGCTATGTCCACGCGTTCAATCTCATCGACTTCAACGACCGCTTGGAGGAGGCTCTCGCAAACCAGTGAGAGGGCACCGAAAGGAGCCGCGGCACAGAAATGCCGGGGCGGCGCATCGCACGACGCACCGACCCCGGCACTTTTGGAACCGTGAAAAATACAGTCAACCGCGCCGCCGCCCTACAGCGTGACGCTCAGCTTCGAATAGACGTAGCGGCCGTTGAAGCCGAACGGCGAGGCCGTCGAGAAGGGGAACATTCCGAAGAAGTCCTCCCCGTCGGGCGTGCGGTCCGGATAATTGTCCAAGAGATTTCGCGAGCCCACGGTAATCGTGGCGGCGTCGTTCAGGAACGAATAGCTGGTCGAGAGATCCACGACCCACTCGTCCGAGAGGGTGAAGTCCTCCTGCGGCGTATCGTCCGGAACCAGCGTTTCCCCGTAGCGGGTGGTGCCCAGGGAGATGCTGAACGGGCCCTTCTCGTAGGTCGCATCAAGATTCAGCCGGTTTTCCGGGCGCTCCTGGGTGAGTTCAAGACGCGCCTCTCGCCCGAAGATGCTCGAACCGAAGTCCTGACTCAAACGCCGCGGCGTCCGCACGTCGCTGTCGATGGTCTGTTGGGTCTGGTTGAAGGCGCCGGTCAGGCGGAGGATGCCGTCCTCGTGCACGGTCGTCTGATACGAAGCCGTCAGATCAAGGCCCCATGTTTGCGTGTCGATGGCGTTGGAGAACGTCTGCACGCGTGCGACATTCTCGATTCCGTTCTGCTCCAGCAGGTCGCGGACGCGGTCGCGCTGCTCGGTGTTTTCGCCGATCTCGCCGGAGAGGATGATCCGGTCGTCGAGATCCACGAAGAACACGTCGGCCGAGAACGAGAAGTTGCTCGTCGGCGTGAGCGTGACGCCGCCGCTCAGGTTGACCGAGGTCTCCTCTTCCAGATCCGGCACGCCGAGCGCACGGGCGATGGTGCTCTCGTTGCGGGCGAGCTGGACCTCAAACGGCGCCAGTTCTCCGGTCTGCGGGTCCTCCAGGAACGTCGTGGAGACCTTCGAGAAGAAGCTCTGCTGCAGGTGCGGAGCCCGAAAGCCGGTGCTGGCCGACGCCCGGAAGACCACCGCGTCCTGCGGCTGGAAGCGAAGCGCAAACTTTCCGTTGATGGTCTCGCCGAAGTCGCTGTAGCTCTCGAAGCGACCGGCGACGTTCAGCAGGAGGCGTTCCGTGACGTTCGACTCCAGATCGGCATAGACGCCGATGTTCGACCGGCTTTCGTCCACCTCCTGATCGGGGCGGAATCCGGGAAAGACCTGCGCGCCGGGCGCGGCCCGCCCGCCGTTCTGGTTTTCCTTGACGGGGCCGTCAACCCAAGAGGCTCGCTCGCCCGCTTCGATCTCGTACTCGTCCACGCGGACGATGGCGCCAAGAGCGACGTTGAGCGGGCCGTCGAAGCCCACGTCGAAGCCGCGCACGAGGTCGAGCTGCGCGTGCGACTGCCGGTTGCTGACCGTCCCAGCCTCGAACGACGTCTGGGTGCTGTTCGGCCCCAGCGTCACGTTCAGCGAGTTGTCGATCTCGTAGTCGAACTCGTTCTCGCCCGTTTGCAGGTTCAGGTCATAATTCCATCCGCCGAGCACCGAGCCGCGAGCCCCGACCGATGCCGAGTAATCAATGGTCGTTACGTCAAACTCCGGAAGGAACCCCAGCGGATGAATGCTCGGCCAGTTCCGATCGCCCTTGGCACGCCGGTTGAAGCCTTGCCCGAGGGCGTCGCGGAAGCTGTACCCGCCGAAGGCATACAGTTCGACGTCCTCCGTCACCGGAAGGGCGCTGTCCGTCCACAGGTAGAAGTTGTCAGACTCGCCATTGCCCCAGTGAAAGGTGGGTTGAGGCACGGGGTTGTTCTTTTCGACGACCTCCTGCACCTCATCGCCGTCAACGTCGAGCACCTCGTCGGCATCCCCGTCCTCCACCTGGTCGCGCGGACTCACGCCGGCGCGGTTCGTCGGGTCGCGCAGTCGCACTTCCGAGAAGAGGTTTACGTGCCCCTCGTCGCCCACAGGGAAGCCCCACGAGGCGTTCACGTTGTGGGTCGTTCCGTCGTTTTCGAAGCCTTCCGTCACATGGCCGCCCACTTGATAGTCGACCGAGAGCGGAAGGGGCGCGTCTTTCAGTTGGAGGTTCACCACTCCAGCGATGGCATCGGACCCGTACTTGGCCGCGGCCCCATCACGAAGCACCTCCATCTGCTTTACGGCACCCGCGGGAATCGCGTTCATGTCGACCGGGCTGGATCCCTTCTGAATGCCGGATCCCAGACGATTGACCAGCGCCGAGCGATGCCGCCGCTTGCCGTTGATCAGGACGAGCGTGTGATCGGGGCTCAGGCCGCGAAGCGTGAACGACCGGAGCGCGTCCATGCCATCGGCGATGGTTTGGCGCGGAAAGTTGGCCGAGGGGGACAGCTGCTGGAGCATGAGGCCGACCTCGGTCGTGCCGGTCACTTCCAGATCTTCGGTCGAAAACACGTCCACCGGCACCGCAAGTTCGGAGGCCACCGTGTTCCGCGTGCGCGAGCCGACGGTCACGGTGATGCCCTCGCCGCGGATGGCCGTGGTTTCCATCGCAAAGGTGCGGCGAACGGTTTCGCCGGCCTCAAACTGGACGTCGTCGGCCTCCACAGGGCGAAACCCCACGAAGGTGACCCGGATGGTGTACACCCCCGGCTCGATTCCGGTGATTTCAAACCGACCGTCTTCGCCCGTCGAGGCGCCGTACTCGGTGGTGGCGACCAAGACGTTGGCACCGGGGAGCGGCTCCCCTTCAGTGTCGGTGACCTGCCCCGTGAGGGTGGCCGTTTGCTGGCCCAGCGCCGGGGTCACAAGAAAGCAAGACAAAACAAAGGACAGCCATAGGTACGTCGCGTGGTGTCGCATCGGACAGTAGGAGATTGGTCCAAGTCGGTGAGGGGCGGGCAGGGTCAACCCGCCGGGGGGACGACAGACGCCATTACGGTTCACGACGAATCGGCGGGTACCTGAAGAACCCAAAGTGAAGATCGGAACCGCAAATGCGCGGAGGTGCAGTTACGTAGATGTTAACTTCAACATTGGCGGGAGAAATGTGCTGATGTGACGCTGAAAGCGCTTTCTAAAAGAGGGAAAACATCGAAGTGAGAGACGTCGGCGTCAGCATTCGCGCCTCCGGGACCGTCGGTCGTCGCTTCCTATTCGGATCCTTGGTGAAGGTCCTTGGTGAAGGCTGGACGCAGCCCAAACAAGCAGGCCCAAACAAAAAGGGCCTCCGTTCTGGAGGCCCTTGCGTCTCAACCGGTCCGGCGGCCATGGACGTCACGGAGGCAAACCTATGCCGTGCGTGCCCACACGGGCCAGGCATCTGCCCGCGGCTCCCGATAGGCGGTCGGGGCGGTTGCCGCCGAAAAGCAGGTTGACCTGCGCCGGTGAAGACGACCGGAAATGAGGACGCGCCATGTATGCATTTCGTTACATCCAGGATGCGGTCGCCTCCCGGATGGCATGCGCTCTTTATCAAAGACTCACATCGAGGCATCTCGCCCGCCTTCGCCACGATCGAAGAGCCGAGCCTCTTTCTCTCCACGGGGGGCCTCAGGAATCCACCGCGTCGGCGTTCCGGATCAGTTGCGCGTAGAATTGCACCATGGTGGTGTACTCCTCGAGCGAGATGCGCTCGTCGGTGCCGTGGATGCGTTCACGGTCGTCGGGCGTGAGCCGGAAGGGCGCGAATCGGTAGACGTGATCGGAATGGGGGGCGTAGTACCGGCTGTCGGTCGTGCCCGGGACCAAGTAGGGAGCCACAATCAGCGGGTCGGATACGACCTGCCGCAGCGTGTGGTGGATGAGCGGGAACCAGGGGCCGGTGACGTCCGACACCGGCGTCGGCTCGCTGTTCTGGCCCAACGCGAAAGAAACCGGCAGGTCATGGAGCGTCGATCGGACGTGGTCCATCACGTTGGCCACGGACTGGCGCGGCACGATTCGGAAGTTGACGACCGCCCGGGCGGTGGACGGCACAACATTGTCCTTCACTCCGGCGTCCAGCATCGTCGGGGCCGTGGTCGTCCGAATGGCCGCGTCCGTCACGTCGTTGCGCCCCAGGGCCCACGTGAGAAGCGGTCGCGTTAACCACTGGTTTGCAAAGGCCGTGCGGACGGGGAGGCTCATCTCCGGGGCGACGTACTCGAAGGTCTGGCCCGTAACGCCTTCCAAGCTCGCGGGCAACGGGTTGTCCCGCAGTCGCCGGACGGCTTCCGCCACAACCTCGATGCTGGTCGTATCGGGCGGGACGGAGGAGTGGCCTCCGGGCCCGTCCGCCTCGATTTCGACGGTAAGGTAGCCCTTCTCGGCAATCCCGATGACGGCAACAGGATGGGCCACGTCGGGCAAGGCGCCGTCGGTGATGGCCCCGCCCTCGTCAAGCACGAAGGCCGGATTCACACCGTCCGCGGTGATCTGTTCGGCGAGCGCCTGGGCGCCGTTGGCACCGCCCACCTCCTCGTCGTGCCCCAGCGCGATGTGGACGGTCCGCCTGGGCTGAACCCCCTCGCGCAGCAGCGTTTCGGCGGCCTCGAGCAGGCCAACGGCGCTCGCTTTGTCGTCCAGCGCACCTCGGCCCCAGACGTACCCGTTCGCCTTTGTTCCGGCGAAAGGCGGATGGGTCCACGCTGCTTCCGCGTTCTCGGCGACGGGCACTACGTCCACATGGGCCATCAAGACCACAGGATCGAGCGAGGGGGTGCTGCCGCGCCACGTGTACAACCGACTGAGCCCGTTCACGGGGGTCACCTGCATCGCTTCATGGACCCGCGGGAACGCCGTGCCGAAGTAATCGAACAGCGCCTCGAAGGCCGGACGATCGAGCGCCGAGGGGTCGCGCTTCGTGATCGTCCGGTACCGAAGGGCCTCCGAGAGACGATCCGGCGCCTCTTTGTCCACCGATATGCCGGCCTGCGGGGGCGGATCGATCTGCTTGCTGCGGAAGCGAATCGTGTTCAGCAGGACGACCGCGAGAACGATCCCGATGGTTCCCCCGGCAAGGGCAAGCACAGTCATGAAGGTGCGAGACGTCATCATCCGGAAGGGACAATCTCTGGGGGATGCCCGTCTTCATTCTCCCCGAAACGACGGGGGGCGCCCCTCGCGGTATGCGTGCAGTGCCTCCCGCAGGTCGTGGGACTGCAGGAACGCAGCGTTCCACAGTGCCACATACTCCAGTCCCTCTTCGACCGAGCGGTCCCGCGACTGGGTCAGCACCTGCTTGGCCCCCTGCACCGCGAGCGGCGAGTTGGCCGCAATGTCCTGCGCCAGCCCCCGGGCCGCCTCGTGCAGCGCCTCGCGCCCGGCGTGCACGTCATTCACCAGGCCGATCCGGGCCGCGCGAGCGGCGTCGATGTCTTTGCCGGTGTACACCAGTTCGGCCACGTGTCCCTGCGGAAGAATGCGCTGAAGCCGCTGCAGCGTGCCAAGATCGGCAACCATCGACAGCTTCGTTTCACGCACCGAGAACGTGGCGTCGGCGCTCGCGATGCGGATGTCGCAGGCCGTGATCAGATCGACCCCGCCCCCGATGCACGGCCCGTGGACGGCCGCGATGACGGGCTTGGGGCACCGCGCCACGCGCTGCAGGGCCGCCTGCATCGACCGGATGCGCTCCAGCAACGCTTGGCGATCGCGAACAGTCGTCTCCTCCCGGTCCCCCAGCACGGCTGGGGCCATCTCCTTCAGATCGAGGCCCGCGCAGAACACCGGCCCTTCTGCCGCCAGCACCACCACGCGCACCGACTCCGCGGCGCCAATCGCCTCAAAGGCCGCGGGCAGGTCCTCGAAGAACGATGCATTCATGGCATTGCGGGCATCGGGACGATCCAGCCACAGCGTGGCAACGGCGTCGTCCACGTCCAGGCGAAGGACCGAAAGGTCGGGCGCTTTCATGGTCGCGTCGTGGTGATTGGGCAGATGGCAACGGGGAACCGAACGATCGTACCCCATGACCGACGTGGCGTTTCACCGTTGCTTCGCGTTGCCATTCGACCGGGCTCCTCCTATCTTTTGGCGGAAGCGCTCCCGGATGCTCATCTGGCGCGCCCTGCTTGTCTCCCCTCTGTAGCCCCCCGATCCATGGAAGACCTTGCGACGGTCCGTTTCGATCGTGAAGACGCCACGGCAACGCTGACCATGAACCGCCCCGAGCGTCGCAATGCGTTGAGTCCTCAGCTCGACCGCGACCTGCGCGATGCCTTCGATCGTCTTGCCGACACCGAGGACATCCGTGCCGTCGTCCTCCGAGGGGCCGGCGACGGATTCTGTGCAGGCGCCGACCTAACCGTCTTGCAGGACGACCCGACGCCGGAGGATCTGTACGATCACCTCACCGAGCGCTATCTGCCGCTGATCCAGCGGATTGTGACGCTCCCGCGTCCGGTTCTGGCCGCCGTGCATGGCACCGCCGCCGGGGCCGGCATGGCTCTCGCCCTGGCGTGCGACCTTCGAGTGATGGCTGAAAACGCACAGCTCATGATGGCCTTCAGCAGCATCGGGTTTGTCCCCGACTCGGGCGCGTCCTATCTGCTGGCGCGGCAGGTTGGGTACAGCCGGGCGTTCGAACTTGCCGCTGCGGCGGAGCCGCTCCCGGCCCAGGACTGCCTCGATCTGGGCTTGGCCAACCGCCTGGCACCGCCCGACCATCTCGTCGAGTCGGCACGTTCTTGGGCGCACCAGCTGGCCGAACGCCCAACGCGCGCCCTGGCCCGGACCAAAGACGCTCTGCGCTACGGCATGACCCACTCGCTGTCGGAGACAATCGCCTTCGAAGCAGGCCTCCAAAAGGAGATGGTCCAGACCGACGACCACAAAGAAGGCCTGGAGGCGTTCCTTGAAAAACGGGCTCCCGACTTTTCGGGACACTGACCCCCTTCTTCTTTGTTCGGCTCCTCCACGTCCAGCATCACGCGGGATTGGGCGTGGAGGGTAGGCCTGGACCCGCGATCTGAATCCCTCCGTCCCGGCGGTCCGAGCAACGTCGCGGCGTCGTTCAAAACCGGGCGGGTTTTGCAGGGAAAGTTCTCGACGGCGCTCGAACGGACAGGCTGGAGTTGGGGTTTATACTCGCTGCGACCTTCCAGGAATCAGCATTGACAGACGACCTACTGTGATGGAATCATCGACGTCCGGGGCCTCCCACGATTTGTCGGGCCAGGTTGCACTCGTAACGGGTGCCAGCCGCGGCATCGGCCGGGCCATCGCCGAAGCGTATGCCGACGCCGGAGCGCGGGTGGTGCTGTCGAGCCGCACGCAGTCTGACCTCGACGCTGTCGCGGCCGACATCGAAGCCGACGGCGGCACGGCCCTCCCCGTTGCCGCGCACACGGGCGACACCCAGGCCGTGCAAGCCCTGGTCGATCGGGCGACGGAAGCCTACGGAGGCATCGACGTGCTTGTCAACAACGCCGCCACGAATCCGCACTTCGGCCCCACCCTGTCGGCAGAAGAAAGTCAGTGGACGAAAACCTTTGACGTCAACGTGATCGGCTACTGGCGTCTGATCCGGGCCTGCGCTCCGGTTATGCAGAAGCAGGGCGGCGGCGCGGTGATCAACGTGGCGTCGGTCGCTGGGGAGCAGCCGCTGCCGGGCATGGGCGTCTATTGTGTCACCAAAGCGGGGGTTCTCATGCTTACCAAAGTGCTGGCTGCCGAGCTCTCAGAGATCGACGTGCGCGTGAACGCCATCGTGCCGGGGTTCGTCAAGACCTCGTTCAGCAAAACCATCTGGGCCAACGAGTCGCTGCACGAGGCCGTCCTGGCCCAGACCCCGTTGCACCGCATGGCCGAGCCGGAAGAGCTCACCGGCCTGGCCCTCTACCTCGCCTCCGCCGATGCCCGCTTCGTTACCGGCTCGTCCTTCCGTATCGACGGGGGACTGCTGGTGGGCAGCGGAATGGCCGGCTGAGGCCGTCCCGGCGCACCTGCCCGTTTCCCTCCTCCTTCGGATTGTCTCGCTTCGCTTCCATGCCCGACGCGTCTGCCCTTGACGCCTTTCTGGATGACCTCCGTGCCTTTGTCAAGACGGAACTCCCCCCGCTGGAAAACACCCTCCGCGAGGAGGGATTCGACGCGGTGTGGCCTGCGGTTCAGTCTCTCCGATCGCAGATGAAGAGCCGCGGCTGGTGGTGCCCGCAGCTTCCGGAGGCCGAGGGCGGCATGGGCCTGTCGCTGGAAGCGTTCGGCCGCGTCAGCGAAATTCTGGGCCGGAGTCCGCTCGGCCATCTGGCGCTCAACTGCCAGGCGCCCGACGCCGGAAACATGGAGATTCTGATCGACCACGCCACCGACGACCAACGGGCCCGCTACCTGGCGCCGCTCGTCGACGGTACCGTCCGTAGTTGCTTCGCGATGACCGAGCCCGAGCATGCGGGCTCCAACCCCAAGCATCTGAGCACCACGGCGCAGCGCGAGGACGACACGTACGTGCTTAACGGCCACAAGTGGTTTGCGACCGGGGCGCATGAGGCGGCCTTCGCGATTGTGATGGCCGTTACCACGCCCGATGCCGAGAATCCCTACGCCCGAGCCAGCATGCTGCTCGTTCCGATGGATGCCGAGGGGGTGGAGCACGTCCGCCGCCTGCCCATCATGGGCGAGACCGGCCACGGGTGGATGAGCCACTCCGAGCTCCGCTTTCACGACGTGCGCGTCCCGGCGTCGCATCGGCTGGGGCCGGAGGGCCAGGGGTTTGCCCTTGCGCAAGAGCGCCTCGGCCCCGGACGCATCCACCACTGCATGCGATGGATCGGGATCTGTGAGCGGGCGTTCGAGCTGATGTGCGATCGAGCGGCCTCGCGCGAACTGTCGCCGGGCGACCCGCTCGGGACCCGGCAGCAGGTGCAAACATGGATCGCCGAGGACCGCGCACAAATCGATGCGGCCCGCCTGCTGGTGCTCGACGCGGCAACGGCCATCGACCGCGACGGTGCCAAGGCGGCCCGGACGCGCATCTCCACCATCAAGTTTTTCGTGGCCGACGTTTTGCATCAGGTCCTTGATCACGCCATTCAAACCCATGGGGGCTTCGGCCTTACTGACGACACGCTGCTGTCCTTCTGGTACCGCCACGAGCGCGGCGCCTCCATCTACGACGGCCCCAGCGAGGTGCACAAAACGGTCGTGGCCAAGCGCATCCTCAAGGCCCATGGCATGAACGACTGAGCCCGTCCAGTGCGCCGCGGACTGTGGTTCCATCCCTCCCGAACTCCCCTGCACGTTTCTGCTTCACGCCCCTCCCCTCGAATGTCGCATCATCCTATCAACGGCTGCTCGTACTTTTACACCGACACGGGCGACGGCGATGAGACCCTCGTCTTCGGCCACGGATTTCTGATGACGCATCGCATGTGGGATCCGCTGATCGATGCGCTGTCGGATCACTACCGCTGTGTGGCATTCGACTGGCGGGGCCAGGGACGGTCCGAAGTCACCGAAAGCGGCTACGACGTGCCGGATCTGGCCCGCGATGTGGTGGCACTGATTGACGAGCTCGGCCTCGGACGGGTGCATTACGTGGGGCTGTCGATGGGCGGATTTGTTGGTTTCGACTTGCTCGCACACCACAGCGACCGGCTGGCGTCGGCCTTGCTGTTGGACTCTTCGGCCGAGGCGGAACCCCTGCGCAATCGGCTTCAATACTACGCCATGCTGGAAGCCGTGAAGCGCATCGGGTACGAGCCGGTCATCGACCGTGTGGTGCCGATGCTTTTCGGTCCCACCTTCCGGGAGGAGCAGCCGGAGGCGCTGCGCACCTGGATCGACCGCATCACCGCCCAGGATCGGACCGGCATCTACCGTGCCGGTCGAGGCATTTTTCGACGCGAAGGCGTCCTCTCGGCGCTTGGACAAGCCCGGACCCCCACCCTGCTTCTGGTGGGAGCCGACGACCGTGCAACGCCCCCCGAGCGGTCTGAAAAAGCCCACGACGCCCTGCCGAACAGTCAACTCGTGATCCTCCCCCGCTCCGGCCATTCCTCTGCCATCGAGCGGCCCGATGCCGTTACCCATCACATCGAAACGTTCCTCGACGAGCGCGCGACCTAACGCGACCGGGGCACCCCGTCTCCCCGGCTCTTCCGAAACCAACCCTCGCGTCTCCAGCTTCCCTTCAATTCCCGATGTGCCATGCCGGATCGATTCGTTCAAACGCCGCCGTCCCTCGACAACCAGTACGACACCGACCGTGTCCTCACCAGCTATGTGCGTCGCGTGCTTCCGGAGTCCGTGCTCGACGCCGTGGAGCCCGAGCTTCGCGATCTCGGAGCGCTGTCCGGCGGGGCGCTCTACCGGCTCCAGCAGTCCGATCTCGGCGCCGAGCCAACCCTCACGCGCTGGGGGCCCTGGGGCCGCCGCGTCGATCAGATTGAGGTGACCGACGTCTGGAAGCGCGCTGCCGAGGTTGCGGCCCGCTACGGCGTCGTGGCCGCGGGCTACGACGATGCGCACGGCGCCTGGAATCGGGTGCATCAGTTCGCCCTCGCGTACCTCTTCATCCCCTCGACGGACATGTACGGCTGTCCGCTCGCAATGACGGACGGGGCCGCGTTCACGCTGCTGCAGTCCGGCAACGCGGCACTGATGGACGCCGCCGTGCCGCATCTGACCAGCCGAGACCCCGACACGGCTTGGACCTCCGGCCAGTGGATGACCGAGCTCGCCGGCGGCTCCGACGTGGGCCGCTCCCTGACCGTCGCTCGTCGTGAAGGCGACACCTGGCGGTTGTACGGGCGCAAATGGTTTACGAGCGCCATCACGGCCAATATGGCCCTCGCGCTCGCCCGTCCAGAGAACAACCCGGACGGCGGCAAAGGACTGGCGCTCTTTTACGTCCCGATTCGTGACGGCGGCGGGCTGCGCGACGGGATCCACGTCAACCGCCTGAAGGACAAGCTCGGCACGCGCAAGCTGCCCACCGCCGAGTTGCGGCTGGACGGCGCCGCCGCGAAGCTCGTCTCGGACGAGCCGGCCCACGGCACCCGCCACATCGCCCCGATGCTGAACATCACGCGCACCTGGAACGCGGTTACTGCCTCGGCCTTCATGCGGCGGGCCATAGCGCTCGCCCGGGACTATGCCACGAAACGCGAGGCCTTCGGCACCGCCCTCCTCAATCACCCGCTGCACCAAGAGACGCTGGCCGATCTCGAGGCGACGGCCGAGGGGGCCTTCCACCTCTCGATGCGTCTGGCCGAGCTGCTCGGCCGTCAGCAGGCCGGAACGAGTCGCGACGCGGAGGACGCACTGTTCCGCCTGCTTACGCCCATCGCCAAGCTGACGACGGCGAAGCAGGCGGTGGCCGCCACCAGCGAGATGATGGAGGCGTTCGGGGGCGCCGGCTACGTCGAGGACACCGGCCTGCCCATGCTGCACCGTGATGCGCAAGTGCTCCCCATCTGGGAGGGGACTACAAACGTGCTGGCGCTCGACACCTTGCGGGCCGTCAAGAAGATCGGCAGCCCGGCGCCCTTGCGCGAAGAGGTCCAGCGATGCGTCGACGCCCTGGAGGACAACCGCCTCCGCCGGGCGGCACAGCCCGCCACGGAGGCCGTCGAGGCCGCGACCACCTGGCTTGCCGAAACGATGGACACCCCGTCGGCGCTCCAGGCCGGGGCTCGGCGCGTTGCCCTGACGCTGGGTCGCGCGCTGGAACTGCTGCTGACGGCCCGACACGCACAGTGGTGCCTGACCCATGACCAGGACGAGCGGTCGCGGTTTGCGGCGGAGCGCCTTGCCGAACGCCCCCTGAACCGCATCGGCTCCCTCCCGCGCGAAGGAACCCGTCGCCTTGCGGGCGTTTCCTCGGCGGACGGCCCCAAGGGATCCGACGAGGCGTCTCCCGCCGGAGACGGGTCCGCCGCGGCAACTTCCTCGGCCCCATCCCGGCCGTCCTGATCCAGAGAGCCCGGACTTCGTTACCATGTTCCAACCCGCGGCCGCTCCGGCGAACTCCCGACCGGGCCCACGGTATTGGTGTCCGGTTGATTCGTGACGATTGTGATGTCCTTTTTTCACGCACACACCTTCTCCCTCTTATGCAAGCTGTTCGCGTTCACGAAGCAGGCGGCCCTTTCGACGTCACCGATCTTCCCATGCCCGAGCCAGATGCCGGCGAGGTCCGGGTCGAAGTCCGCGCATGCGGGATCTGTCACAGTGACGCCTTCGTCAAAGACGGCACGTTTCCCGGCATCGAGTACCCCCGTGTGCCCGGTCACGAGGTGACGGGCATCGTCGATGCTGTGGGAAGTGGCGTCGACATGTGGAGCGAAGGCGACCGCGTAGGCGTCGGGTGGCATGGCGGCCACTGCTTCACGTGCGACGCGTGCCGCGAAGGCGATTTCGTCAACTGCGAGAACGCCAAGGTGACCGGCATCAGCTTCGACGGCGGATACGCCGAGTACATGGTGGCGCCGGAAGAAGCCGTCGCCCGCCTGCCTGAGGATCTCGACTTCGACGAAGCCGCCCCGCTGCTCTGCGCCGGCATCACAACGTACAACGCCCTCCGCAATGCCGACTTTTCGCCGGGGGCGCACGTGGCCGTGCAGGGCATTGGCGGTCTCGGCCACCTTGGGGTGCAATACGCGAAGAAGTTTGGCTGTGAGGTGACGGCCCTCTCGCGGGGCACCGACAAGGAAACGCTCGCTGCCGAACTCGGCGCCGATCACTTCATCGACACCACCGAGGGCAATCCCGGCGAGGCCCTGCAGGCATTGGGCGGCGCGGACATCCTACTGGCCACGGCCCCCAACTCGAACGCCATCACCTCGGTCGTTGACGGGCTCGGGCGCGACGGCACCCTTCTCGTCGTAGCTGCAACGGGCGAACCGATCGAGGTGTCGCCGATGCAGCTCATCATGGGACGCCGCTCGGTCAAGGGGTGGCCCAGCGGTCACGCCGACGACTCGGAGGACACGCTCGACTTCAGTGCGTTGACCGGCGTGACGCCGATGATCGAGACGTACCCGCTGTCCGATGCCGCGGCCGCCTACGATCGCATGATCAATAACGAGGCGCGCTTCCGCGTCGTCCTCCTTCCAGGCGAGTAACCGGACCAGTAATGGGCCGGCCCCTCCTCATTCCGACTCCTTCACAGCTCCTCGCGGACCTGTGCCTCATCCTTCCGAGCAGGTCATCGACGTTCGCCCCGACGAGCAGGTGGACGAGGCGGTCCTGGCTGATTTCCTCCGGGGCCGCCTCCCGGGCACCGACGCCCCGCTGACGGTGCGGCAGTTTGGCGGCGGCAAGGCCAATCTAACGTATCTCCTGGACTACGGATCGCACGAGTACGTCCTGCGCCGCCCGCCCCTCGGCGACGTGGCGGAGTCTGCCCACGACATGAAGCGGGAGTACACGGTGCTGGACCGCCTGCACCAAGCCTTCCCTCTTGCGCCAGAAGCCCATCTGTATTGCGACGACGAAGACCTCATCGGCGCCGAATTTTTCGTAATGGAGCGGCGGCACGGAGTCGTCGTCCGGGAGCGCCTGCCGTCCTCGTACCGCGACATCGAGGACGCCCCGCGGCGCATGACGCGAACGCTGATTGATGTTCTTGCCGACTTGCATGCCGTGGACCACGCGGCGATTGGGCTCGGTGACCTGGGAAAGCCAGAGGGGTTCATCGAACGGCAGGTTGAAGGCTGGCATCGGCGGTGGCACCAGGCCAAGCCCGACGATCTTCCGACCATGGACGCAGTGTATCACTGGCTGCGCGACCATCTGCCCGCCCGTCCGGATGCCACGCTCGTCCATAACGATTACAAGCTCGACAACCTGATGCTGGCCCCGGATGCCCCCGGCGCCCCTGTGGCTGTGTTCGACTGGGACATGTGCACGCTCGGCGACCCGCTCAGCGACCTCGGGGCTCTGCTCACGTACTGGGTCCAGCCCGACGATCCCGCTCCCTTTCGGCAGTTCGCGACGATGCCGGTCGACGCGCGCTTCCCCGACCGTGGCACGCTCGTCCGTCGCTATGCAGAGCGAAGCGGCCGCGACGTGTCAAGCATTCGGTTCTACCACACGCTCGGGCTGTATCGCCTCACGGTGATCGTCGCACAGATCTACATCCGCTACCAGCGCGGCCAAACACAGGACGACCGGTTTGCCGGTCTCGGCCCCATGATTGACGTCACCGCGCAGTCGGCCTACGACGTGGCCCAGGGCGAGGGCCTGGCGGTCGACTGACGCCGCGCTGCCTCCGGTCAGACGTAGAACAGGTAGAGCACGGCGGCCGAGACGGCGACGAAGATCATCGAGAGGATGCTGCCCGCCCGCAGGTAGTCGGAGACCTGGTAGCCGCCAGGCGTCATCAGCAGGGCGTTGACGTGATGCGTCGGAATGATGAATGAGTTGGCGGCGCACAGCCCCACCTGGAGCACCAACACCTGCGAGGAGAGACCGCCGATGCCGGTCAGGTTCAGCACGAGAGGAACCATCAGGACGGTCGCGGCCACGTTCGACATGATGAGCGAGAAGACCGTGGTGAGCACGCCCAGCACGAGCAAAATCAGATACGGGTGCACGCCCTCAACGGCGGCAACAAGGCTCTGGGCAATAAACGCCGCCGCGCCCGACGTCTCCATCGCGATGCCGATGGGGATGAGGCCGGAGATCAGAAAGATCACCTTCCACTCAATCGCCCGGTACGCGTCTTCAATGGTGAGCACGCCGCCCAGGATCATCGCCAGGGCGCCCGTCAGAAATCCAACCGAGATCGGCAGGTCCAGCGCCAGCACGGCGGCAATGCCACCGACAAAACTGCCCACGGCCAGCCACGACTTCTCGGGCTTTTTGGCTTCGTACTGAAAGGGGGTGACCGTGATAAAGTCTTCGCTCTCCTTGAAGAACTGCAGGCTCTGGCGCTGTCCGTGCAGAACCAGCGTGTCGCCCGCCTGGATCTCCCGGTCGGCCACGTTGTCTTCGACCACCTCGCTGTTGCTGAAGAAGAGAACCACCTGCGTGTTGTGCGTTTCCCGCAGGGACAGTTCTCGGATCGTCTTCCCCACCAGGTTGGAACGCGCCGGGATCACAACCTCCAGATACCCGCCGCCGGAGTCGCGAATGGTCTTTTCTTCTTCTACTTTCTTGACGAGGCCGTACTTCTCCGCCAGTGCCTGTACGTCTTCGCGTCGTCCCTGCACAACGATGTTCTGGCCCGCCTGAAAGCGGATGTCCTCCCAGATGTTGTAGTCCGACGCATCGTCGTCGTACACCTTCAGCAGGTTAACGTTGAAGTCGGCCCCCATCTCGGACTCTTCCACGGAGCGTCCGATAATGGGGCTTTCCGCGGGGATCCGGAAGGTGAAGATGGAGTCGGTCAGGCCCCAGACGTTAAGGAGCTTCTGGCCGGCGGAAGCCTTGCTACTCTCCTCGGGCTCCGCCGGGAGAACCAGATCGCCCAGGACGAAGAAGTACAGCACGCCCGTCACCAGCAGCGTGACGCCCACGGGGGTGACACTGAAGAGCCCAAACGTCTCCAGTCCGCGGGTGGAGAGCAGATCGTTCAGGATGATCAGCGAGCTGGTGCCGACCATCGTGAGGGTGCCCCCCAGCAGAGCCGCAAAGCCCATGGGCATCAGTAGGCTGGAGATGGAAATCTTCTCCCGCTTCGAAATGCCCATCATCACGGGCAAAAAGAGCGCTGCAGCGCCGATATTCTGCATAAACCCCGACATGACGCCGACCGTGAGGGAGACCGTGGACAAAATTCGTCGCTTGCTGCGGCCGGCTACGTTCAGGATGAAGGTCGCGATGGTTTCCGTGATGCCCGACTTGTAGAGGCCACGCCCCATAATCATGACCCCGATGATCGCCAGCACCGCGTTGCTGGAGAACCCCGACCGCGCCTGCTCCGGCGTGATGCTGCCGGCCCAGGTGAGGGCAAGCATGGCCAGGAGCGCCACGACATCGATGCGCACCCACTCCGTCACGATGAGGACGACGGTGACGGCAAGGATGGACAGCACGATCAGCAATTGTGGCTCCATGAAGAAAAGGGGAACGACCCGGAAGAACAGCGAGCGACCCGCAACCGCAGCGGGCCAGGGAGCATCAGAAGCGGCATCAGCCGTGGACGTACCATGCGCAGGGCAACGACACGAAGCGCATGTGTTCCAACGTCCCGGGTAATCCCCTGAAACCAAGACTTTACAGGCATCCGGGGCCCACGCACACCGCCAGCAGAGAACGGAAAAGATAGGCGCTGAGGACGAGAATCACCATTGGGCAGCGCGCCGTGACCCCAGCCGCTTCTTCCGCCGTTTGCACTCGGCACGGCCTTCGTCTCGGAGGGTGACTTCGTCGATTCTGGACGCTATGTTGCAGAGCACGATTTTCGTTTCGCCGTCCTCCCACCCACCGGCAATGACTTCCATGCACCGCCTCGGTTCGGCTGTTCTCGTTTTTCTCGCCTGTCTGTCCCTGATGCTCCTCCCGTCCGCCGTGGCCCAAGACTTCGGGTTCCAGGAAGCGCCGGAACGGGACCGGGGCGCGGGTCCTTACGAGCGGCTGGTCCTCCGCGGGGCCACGCTCATTGACGGAACAGGGGGACCGCCGCGCGGCCCGGTCGACATTGTTGTGGAAAACGATCGCATTGCGGCCATCGTGGGCGTGGGCTCGCCGGGCGGTCCCGTTTCGGAGTCGGCGCGTCCCGACGGGGGCGATCGGGTGATCGATGCCTCGGGCATGTACGTGCTGCCGGGATTCGTCGACATGCACGCCCACCTCGGCGGCCGGCCGCAGGGCACTCCGGCCGAGTATGTTCTGAAGCTCTGGATGGCTCATGGGGTGACCACTGCGCGGGAAGTGGCGGCAGGAAATGGGATTGAGTGGACCCTCGACCATCGGGCGCGCAGCGCGGACAATGCCATTACAGCCCCTCGGCTGGAAGTGTACGTCGCCTTCGGATCGGGCCGGGACGCCCCCATCACGACGCCGCAGCAGGCCCGCGCCTGGGTGCGCTCCATCAAGGAGCAGGGCGCCCAGGGCGTCAAGTTTTTCTCGGCCCCACCGGACGTTCTGGAGGCAGCGCTCGACGAAGCCCAGACCCAGGGTCTGCGCACGGCCATGCACCACGCGCAAAATGGAACGGCCCGCTACGATGTCCTCGACACCGCGACCTGGGGCCTCACAACCGGCGAGCACTTTTACGGCTATCCTGAGGCGCTTTACACCGACCGCACGATTCAGAACTACCCGGTCGATTACAACTATCAAGATGAAGAAGACCGGTTCGCCCGTGCGGGCCGCATGTGGCAGCAGGCTGCCGATCCGGGCAGCCATCGTTGGAGCCTGGTGCTCGATTCACTGCTGGCCCACGACTTTACGATGGTGCCCACCTTCGGCATCTACGAGGCCAACCGCGACTTGATGCGGGGTCGCACCGCGGAATGGCACGACACCTACACGCTGCCGTCGCTCTGGAACTTCTTCCACCCCAGCTTCGAGAACCACGGCTCGTACCACTATTTCTGGTCCAGCACCGACGAGGCGGCCTGGGACACGCACTTCGACCGCTGGATGCAGTTCGTCAACACCTTCAAGAACCGGGGCGGGCGCGTCGGCGTCGGCAGTGACTCTGGCTACATCTTCAAGCTGTACGGGTTTGGATACGTCCGCGAGTTAGAGCTTTTGCACGAGGCCGGCTTCAACCCCCACGAGGTCATCCGGTCCGCCACGCTGGAGGGCGCCGAGGCACTGGGGATGGACGATCGGATCGGATCGGTCGAGGTCGGCAAGCAGGCCGATCTGGTGCTGATCGACCGGAATCCGCTGGAAAACCTGAAGGTGCTGTACGGGACCGGGGCGCTTCACTTCAACAAAAACACGCGCGAACTGGAGCGGGTCGGCGGCGTGGCCTACACGATCAAGGACGGCATCGTCTTCAACGCCCGGCACCTGCTGGAAGACGTGCGCACCATGGTGGAGGCCGCCAAAGAAGCCGAGGGCATGAATGCGCAGGCCCCGTTAACCCTGCCGCGGCGGTGATGCACAAGAAGAGCCCCTCGGCTGCTCAGCGGTCGTGGCGGGCTGCGAGAAATTGGCGCAGCGCAGGAGCCCGGACGTCGGTTCCCGTCAGGTCCAGTCGAACTCTGGTGCCCTGTGCCGCAGACACCACCCGCGGGATGACCGGCGGGACCGGGTGCACCGGTGTGCCGGCGTCGGGCGACAGGCGCAGATCCACAACCGCCTCGTGACGGGCGCAGTGGACGTCCGACACGTCGCTCCAGGGGATACGGGCGACCGGGCGGTTTTCGTACCAGACACGCACCTCGTCCGGCCCGAGGCGAACCGCGTAGTCCTCGCTTCGGTCCGGAAACAACCGAAAGATCACGACCGCCAGCGCGCCGGTCGCCACCGACGCGCCGACGATGCCCCACAGCACGGCCTCTGGGTCGTCGGTACGCCACACGCCGAAGGCTTCGAGAATCAGGAACGCGAGCACGGCGAGGAGCCCGACCCCGACGCGGGGCAGGTAGTAGGTGACGCAGCCCGTTTCGCGGATGCTGGTGGCTGTGAGGGGGCCGGGCGGGGCAGTCTGCAGGCGGCGACGGCGCGCGTCGTAGGTGGCGCGGCGCTCGGGATCCGACAGCACCTCGTGGGCCTGGCGCACGCGCCGAAACCGCACGTTCGCCTGCGGATCGTCGGGGTTGCGATCGGGATGGGTTTGCTTTGCGAGGCGCCGAAAGGCACGCTCGATGTCCGTTTGCGACGCGGAGGGGGGCACGCCGAGACGCTCGTAGTAATTCGGCAGATTCTCGGGCATGCCCTTCAGGCTCGTGAGCGGGGCTACGACGCGGCCTCCGTATGGTCGTTTCGGTCGAATCGGTCGTCTTCAACCACGCGGATGTCGTCGAGATTCCGCAGGTCGATCCGAACGTGCCCGGAGTCCGAGCGCTCCAAGATGTCGGTGAAGGCAGCCCCGCACACCACCTCGTTGAACCGGTAGGAGGAGCGGACGTGAACCCGCTCGGTCGACGCCGCGTCGATGGCCGAGAGCTGAATCAGAAACTCGGCCTCACGGCGGACCAGTTCCTGCGGATCGACCTCGCACAGCGGGCTCTCGTCGTCAATAGGATGCACGACGGTCCAGTGCAGCGGAAAAAACGCCACCCCGTCGCGCTCCAGTTCCAGGTCATGAAATTCGGTGACGCGCCGTCCGTTCTCCTGACGGGTCCATCGCAGCACCACCTGGGCCTCGACCTCCAGCAGGTGCGTCCGATTCTGATTGGCAATGCGGAACTCGAAGGCCGTGCCGTCGCGATACGGTGCAATTACGGCGCGATCGCTGAAGACGATCTGCGGGTTGGGCTGCGCGAACCGGGCGAATACGAGTCCCGCGACGAGGGCGAAGGCGACGAGGCCGGTAAACGCGCAGACCGTAGCCACGGCGCCGGCGCCCCACGTTGCCGGATGGGCCGCGCCGTATCCGACGCTGGTAAACGTGTACACGCTGAAGAAGAACGCCTCGACGAGCTGTGCCCACATCCCGGTGGCCTCCATGCCGTCGAGCGCCGATGGCCCCAGAGCGACAAACCCGGCGGCAAACAGTCCATTGACCGCGACAAACGCCAGGAAGGTCGCAGCCAGGAACCCGGGCCACGACATTTCAAGCAGCCCGTGGTAAGGGTTCAGCGACTTGAAGAACGGAAGCCCCTGGCGTTCCACATTAAAGCTCCCGTCCCGGTTGAGCAGCCGCACGCGGCTCTGCTCCGCCACCTTCATGCCAAACCCCAGGTCCTTGGGCGCCTCCTTGTCGGCGTTCGGTTCGTCCGCGTCGTCGGGGGCACCGTCCGCGCCGCCGGGCCGAAAAATGTCCTTGGGCGATAGCATGAAACAAGGGGCGGTTCCGATCGGCACAGCGAGCAGGTTGGCCGCGCGCCGCCCGTCTCTACGGCGCCATCCGAGGGCTACAGGACGTGCTTGACGCGGCCGCCGTCGACCGGAAAGGCGACGCCGGTGACATAGTCCGCGCGGGCGCTGGCCAGAAACGCCACGGCGGCGGCGAACTCTTCGGGCTCTCCCAGACGCGGCAGGACGTTTTCTTCTGCCCAGGCCGCCTCCACGTCCTCCTTGCTCTGCCCAGTTTCGGCCTGGATGCTAGCGGCCAGGTCGTCGAGGCGCGCCGTCTTCGTGTAGCCAGGAAGGATCGTGTTGACGGTGATGCCAGCGTCGCCGACGTCTGCCGCCAGGCTCTTGGCGTAGCCTTGCACACCGGCGCGGGCCGTGTTGGAGAGGGCGAGCGTCGGAATGGGTTGTTTGGCGGAGACGCTCGTTACCATGAGGATGCGCGCGTGGCCGTCCGATTCGGCGGCCGTGTGCAGATGCGGAAGCGCCGCCTGGCAGAGGCTGATCGTGCTCATTAGGTTCAGCTCGACCGCCTCGCGGTAGGCGTCGGTGTCGAAGGCCTGCGCGGCACCAGAGGGCGGACCGCCGGCATTGGTCACAAGCACGTTCAGGCCGCCGTAGGTATCGACCGTCTCCTTGATGGCCGACCGCACCGATGCCTCGTCCGTCACGTCACACACCAGCGGCAGAATGCGTTCGGGATCGGCGTCTGCCTCGTCGCGGATGCGTGCCGCAGCCGCCTCAATCCGCTCTTCGTTTCTCGAACAGAGTGCGACCCTGCACCCCTCCCGGGCGAGTTCCAGAGCAGCCGCCCGGCCGAGGCCGCTGCTCGCGCCGGCGACGAACGCAATTCGATCAGTCAGTCCAAGATCCATGGTCGGAGAAGGTACTTCGTGAATGGGACAATACAGCCTTTTCGGGGCGGGATGTATAACGTAGGCAATCGCCCCCCGAGTCACCAACCATCGCCGGCGCGTCTCTTCGGGGTCGCATCAGCGTACGGGCCGATCCGTCACGCCGTGAGGAAGTCGACAACCGCATTCGCAAAGGCCTCGGGCGCGTCGGCGTGGACCCAGTGCTCAGCACCGGGAATTGTCACGAGTTCAGCCTCGGGGAACCGGTTGCGGATGGCCGGCAGGTCGTCGTCCGCGATGTAGTCGGACTGCTCGCCGCGAATAAACAGCGTCGGCCCCTCGAAAATGGCCGGCGCGTCGATGGGGGCAAACAGAGCGTCCAGATTGTCGTGGATCGCGTCGAGATTCAATTGCCACCTGTATCCGTCTCCGTCGTGCTGCAGGTTCTTGAGCAGAAACTGTCGGATCGGGCGCGATGGCACCGCATCCGCCAGGGCGGTGTCCACCTCGGCCCGTCGGTCGTAGGTGGAAGGGTCGATGCGGGTCAGCACGTCGAGCAGATCCGCGAGGTGGCTTTTCTGCCGGTCGTACCCTTTCGGCGCCATATCGACGACGATGAGACGGTCGACATCATCAGGGTGGGTGAGCGCCGTTTGCATCGCCGTCTTGCCGCCCATCGAGTGCCCCATCAGGTGGGCGGGGCGCAGGTCGTGGGTTTCGATGAAGCCATGCAGATCGGATGCCAGGGTCGGGTAGTCGAAAGGCTCGGCGTGAGGCGAGCGCCCGTGGTTGCGCTGGTCGATCGTAAAGACGCGGGCAATGTCTTGGAAGACCGTTCGGCTCAGCGTGTGCCAGTTGCCACTGGCCCCGAGCAATCCGTGCAGAATCAGGAGGGGCGGACCGGAGTCCCCGTAGCTCTTGTAATACAGATCCATAAAGGCGTGTTTGGTGGCGCAGGACAACGAACAGCCGCCGTAACAGGACGTGCCGCGGCTCAACGAAGCCGTGGCCCGTGATTTGCGGCTGCGAATACCGCCACGAGAATAGACACGCTTCCAGCATCTGTTCCATCCCGTGATCCAGCCTGCCCACGCCTCCGGTCCGGTCCGCATCGCTCTGTGGGCGATCCTTGTGGCCGGACTGTGGACGGGCGGCCTGCGGGCCCAATCCTCGGCCGGGGGATCGGTCGATTCCCTGCACCGTCCGGACCGCGACGCTCCTGCGGATCCCGTGTCCCCCTGGCTGAACACGCGACATCGCATCAGTCTCTGGGCCGGGGGCTCGAACAACGCCAGCCGTTTGCTCGGGCGGACACCGGACGCCGAGTTTCGGATGGTGGCCCTGCGGTACAAACGGCGCCTCACCCCACAGAGGATGCGCGGCGCCGACCCCGTCCCCTTCGTGCTGTTCTACACGGCGGACGTGGTTCCTTGGGCCCGGCTCTCCGTTCCGGGCTCCGCCATTCCTGAGCGGGGCAACCGCACGGGCGAGGGCGTTCCCCGGCCGGATCTCGCAACCACCGGCGTCGGAGCCGTGCCGCTCGGTCTGCAGCTCAACCTCCGCGCGCATCCCCGCATCCAGCCCTTTCTGAGCGCGTCTACCGGGGTGCTGTACTTCGTCGATTCGGTGCCGGACCAGCGCGGGAAGCCGTTCAACTTTACCCTGGACTTCGGCGCAGGCCTGCAAGTCACCCTGGGCGACCGTCTGCACCTGGCCGTCGGGTATCGCTACCACCACCTGTCAAACGGCTATCGGGGGCGCATCAATCCGGGAGTGGACGCCAATCTGTTCTACCTTGGCACGGCCGTGGGGCTGTGAGCAGCGGCGCGTCAGGAGTCGGCCGCGACCAGCGCGAGAGTCCCTCCGTCGGGAGACACGGCGAGGCGGGATGGTTCCAAGGGCGCGAGATCTCCGACGCGCGACCATTCCTCGGCCTCGGGCGAGCGAGCATACACGAAGGTGCTGTCGGCCATAAGCAGCGTCCCGTCGGGCGTCCAGGCATGGTCGACGCTGCGTCCGCTCCCAGGCGTGCCTCCGATGCGCTGCACCCCACCGGTGCGTGCGTCGAACAGATGCAGCGTCGTGGTCGAGTCCCCCGCAACCTGCACGAAACTGACGGCCGGACGGCCGGGCACCGGCTGCAGCGAGCGTCCGATGCGGGTGGCGACGGTATCGCGCGCCTTCGTCTCGACAAGCGCCTGCTGCAAACTGGGCGGGTCTCCGAGAACAAAAAGCAGGACCTGCTCGGGATTGGCCCATGCGTGGTAGCCGACGCGTGGCAGGTCGGAAAATAGCGGCGCCTCGGGCTGGCCCTGCCCGGTGTACGTCCACAGGCGCTGCCGCCCGTCCTCCTCGACGCGCACCAGCGTCATCGCCCCATCGGGCCGAGGCGTGGGGGAGTATTCGCTGACCGACGTGGTGGTGATGCGCGTGGTCGAGTCTCCGTTGATCGAATACCGATAGACATCCGTTTGAGCCTCCTGCACCGCAGTGTACAGCAGAGCGCCGCCCTCGCGAACAAAAGTCGGCTGATTGTCATAGCCCGAGCGGCGCGTGACATTGGTTGGTGCCCCCACCTGCAGCGCGCCCGCCTCCGTGCGCTCCAGGGCGGCGAGGTAAATGTCGGTGCCCGGTGCCGCCGAGGCAATGGAGTCCGCCGCCGCATCCCTCGATGCAGAGGACGGAGCCTCGGCCGATGGGGTGCATGCGATCGCTACGACGAGCACGGAGAGCAGGAGGACACGGGCACGGGCGGGCATGGCGAGCCGGAGCGGTCGGGAGAGGCGATGAGCGGACTGCAAGGTAGGGTCCGCCTCGCCGAGGCGCAATCCGGTGCCGCCCGCCCGCCGCCGCAACCTTTGCGGCTCCGTCCGTACAAGTGCTGATCGCGTCCTTTTGATCTGCAGACGACCTCGATGGTATCCCTGCTTCGCGACGAGTGGCGCCGCCTGCGCCGGGCCGTCCGCACGTTGGACGGTCAGACGGTATTCGTGCTCACGTTCGCCGCCGTGGCGGTCGTGCTTCAGTTCACCCTGGGAAGCCGTTCTCGCTTCGTGGACCTGTTTTCGACAGCGGTTCCGCGCGAGTGGCTGCAGCTGGCCGCCTGGGGCTGGTGGTTTGGGATGCAGGGCGTGATCGGCTTCGTGCTTCCGGTGATCGCGCTCCGAACGATCTTCCGCCTCTCGTGGCAGGACATGGGACTCGGGGCGGGCAACTGGCGGCTGGCCTCCCTCCTCGCGGGCCTCTACATCCCGATCGTGGCGGTAGGCACATGGGTTCTTTCGGACGGGGCCGAATTTCAAGCCCAGTATCCGCACCTGCAGAGCGCCGCGCGCGACTGGCAGGTGTTTCTTCTCTACGAAGCGCTCTTCCTCTTCTACTGGATCGGCTGGGAGTACCTGTGGCGTGGCTTCATGATCTTCGGCACGGTGCACAGCCTGGGCCTCTACGCAATTTTCGTGCAGGCGCTCCCCTTCGCGGCGCTCCACATTAACAAGCCGTGGCCCGAGGCGCTGCTCTCGATCGTCGGCGGCGTGGCGCTGGGCGCGCTCGTCTGGCGATGCCGCTCGTTCTGGATCGCCGTGCCCATCCACGCCGCGCAGATGCTGCTGCTGGACGCCTGGTGCACGCTGCGCATCCGCACGGGCGTGTCGGGCGTCGGGCCGGAGGCCCTGTGGCGCGTCTTTGCGGAGCTCGGGTGAGCGGCGTCCCGCCCGGCGGCCTCCCTTACAGAAAGATGGCGAGCGAGAACAGGTTGATGGTATTGTTCACGTACGGCTCCAGCGCAATCGCGTAGGCGAGATTGACCTTCAGGTTGCCCACCTGCTCGTCGATGCCAAATCCGGCGGAGGGACGCAGGCCGTCGGTGCCATCCACCCCGATGCGGTCCAGCCCCGCCCGCACGTTCAGGATTTCGTGGAGCTGGTAGGAGGCGCCGATGCGGCCGCGCGAATCGTGCAGCATAAGCGTCTCGGTCTCGAACTGGGTCTGCGGTCCGCGCGTCGTGGGCACCACACTGCGCTGCTGCTCGTCGCGGCGCGTGAGGCGCGACTCGTACTCGCCCACCAGATGCAGCTGGTCGTCGAGCAGCTTGTACTCGACCCCGGCGCGGATGCGCGTCGGAAAGTAGTCGGTGTTGGTGCGGCCGCCGCCGGCCTGTCCCCATTCGTACTTGGCCAGCAGATCACTGGCCGAGAGACCGACGTGCAAGGCGTCCGTGACTTCCAGGCGGGTGCCCAAATCCAGCGCAAAGCTGCGGGCCTCGTCGATCACGTCGTCGAGGCTCGACTGGTAGATCTTGAGGTTGGCGCCCACCGACAGGCGGTCTGCAAATCGGTTCCCAAACGAGAGAAAAAGGCCAAACTCGTCGGTCGACAGCGTTTGCGTATGAACCCCGTTTGCGTCGCGCCCGTCAATGTCGCTCACGCCACCATGGATCAGCCCCAGAGCAATCCCGGCCGACGGCCCGATGGGCGTCGTGAACTCCAGGAACTGCAGCTCCCGATCAAAAGACATGACGGCCGCCGACGCCGAGAGGCGCTGTCCCGTGGCGGTGGGCGCGAGCGCGGGGTTGTAGTACGGACTGGCGTTGTCGCCGGTCGAGGCCGTCAGCGCGTTGCCCATGGCAATGCCACGGGCGCTGAATCCGAGACGTGCGAACGCCCCCGCCGCGCCGTCCTGCGCCGGTGCCGACGTCACGGCGCTCCCGAGGAGAACACAAACGGCCAGTCCCATCTTCCAGGCCCAGGCAAAACGACGATTGCTGAACATGCGAGAAGCGATCATGCTGTTGAAAAGTCGAGCAGGAGTACGTCCGGATGCGGCGCGGGGTCGGATGCGGCGCGGGGTCGGATGCGGCGCGGGGTCAGTCCACGAGCAGAATCTTGCCTTCGACCG
>Ga0207797_1000532_pt1 | contig 29410 bp, 23 predicted proteins | sample PRCRCaboRojoPR_6_FD_187275 | JGI IMG/M metagenome (GOLD analysis project Ga0207797, IMG submission 187275) | Marine sediment microbial community from Cabo Rojo, Puerto Rico - PR CR 10% Liquid 1 (SPAdes) | ecosystem: Environmental > Aquatic > Marine > Coastal > Sediment | place: Cabo Rojo, Puerto... | reverse complement strand
GACTTGCATGTGTTAAGCCTGCCGCTAGCGTTCATCCTGAGCCAGGATCAAACTCTTCGTTGTATTAAATCTATCTGTTTCCTGATCCTGACTGTCTGACGGAGCTATTTTTTACTCCACCTTCTTTGGCTTCTATCTCAACATTTCAAAGAACTCTAATATCTTAAAGAACAATTTCCTCTTTTTCTTCTTGTCAAAAGGGATTGCAAAGATAATAACTGTTCGCTTATCACCAAAATATTTTAAGTTATTTTTAAATATTTTTTTCAACCCCTTTCAAATTCCACCCCTCATAACGAAAAATATCCCGTTTATTGTGCGCTTTGTCCCTAACAATTATTTAAAGAACCATCTTTAATGCGAGGTGCAAATATAGTGTAGATTTTAAAATCACCAACACTTTTTCGACTTTTTTTGAAAAAAACATGTAAATAATTTTTTGTCAACTGTTTACCTCGTACTTGCATTTAGATTCCTTTTTATAAACTGAATTTCTAAATAATTGTCTTATATTAGCCAAACAGAATAACTTATAACACATTAACAATCAAAGGACGACATGACAAAAGAAAAGAATCTTGTTATCATTCCCACTTATAATGAAAAAGGCAACATTGATCGTATCATTGAAAAAATATTTTCCCTAAATGTACCCTTCCATATCCTGGTGGTAGATGACAACTCACCGGATGGTACACCACAAGTCATCAAAGAACTTCAAAAGAAATATACCGACCAGTTATTCCTTATTGAAAGAGAAGGGAAACTGGGCCTGGGAACAGCTTATATAACCGGCTTTAAGTGGGCCCTCGAGCACAATTATGATTATATATATGAAATGGATGCAGATTTTTCCCATAATCCTGATGACTTGCCCCGGCTTTATAATGCCTGTGCATACGATGGAGCCGATCTGGCCATCGGGTCAAGATATAAGAATGGGGCAAACGTAGTGAACTGGCCTATAGGAAGAATTCTTGTCTCTTATTTTGCTTCCCGTTATGTCTCCTTTATTACAGGTATGAAAATTAAGGATGCTACGGCAGGGTTTGTTTGTTACCACCGCAAAGTGCTTGAAACCATTAACCTCGATAAGATCAGAATGATCGGATACGCTTTTCAGATAGAAATGAAGTTTGCAGCGTGGAAATATGGCTTTAAACTGGTTGAAATACCCATTATTTTTACCAACAGGTCTGTCGGTACTTCCAAGATGAGTGGAGGTATCTTTAATGAAGCAGTTTGGGGAGTAATAGCCATGAAAGTGAGAAGCATCTTCAAAAAGTACAAAAAATATGAAACCCACCCTCATACATAATGCTCTTATAATAAACGAACAAACAAAGCAAAAAGGTTCGGTTCTGATCGAATCTGAAAAAATCAGTGAAGTATTCATCGAAGAAAAAGTCCCCCAAAGCCTCTTTGATCAATGCCAGGTTATTGATGCAGAAAACAAAATACTGATTCCCGGAGTCATTGATGACCATGTGCACTTTCGTGAACCAGGACTTACCCATAAAGCAGATATTCATTCAGAATCAATAGCAGCTGTTGCAGGAGGCGTTACCTCCTATATGGAAATGCCCAACACCAAACCTCCTGCAGTCACGCTCGAGCGATTGCAGGAGAAATTTGATATTGCTGCAGAAAAATCACTGGCCAACTATTCTTTTTACCTGGGGGCTACCAATGAAAACCTCGATCAAATAAAAAGCATCAATCCTCGAGAGGTTTGTGGATTAAAGGTCTTCATGGGCGCTTCCACCGGGAACATGCTTGTTGACGACCGTTCATCCCTTGAACAAATATTTGCCGAATCACCCGTTCTTGTGGCTGCGCATTGCGAGGATCAGGCTACCATCGAAAAAAACACCCGTTTCTATGAGAAACAGTTCAACGGGAAAATTCCGGTTGAATACCACCCGATAATCAGAAGCGAAGAAGCCTGCTTCAGGTCTTCTGCCCTGGCTGTTGAGCTGGCTCAAAAACACAACACCCGCCTGCACCTGCTCCACCTGAGTACGGCCAAAGAGCTGGAAATACTTGAAAGATACAGGTTTCAACCACGCAAAAACATAACTGCTGAAGCCTGTGTCCATCACCTGTGGTTTGACGATACCCATTACCAGAATTATGGAACAAGGATTAAATGGAACCCTGCAATAAAAACAGCCCTTGACAGGAAAGCATTGCTTGAGGGAGTCCGGTCAGACGCCATCGATGTGGTAGCTACTGATCATGCTCCACACTTAATAGAGGAAAAGGACAATACTTATCTGGAAGCACCTTCAGGGGCTCCAATGGTGCAACATTCACTCATGGTGATGCTTGAATTTTACCACAGCAAAAACCTTTCTCTGAATACCATCGTAGATAAAATGTGCCATGCACCGGCCGATATTTTTAACATCAGCAAAAGGGGATATATCAGAAAAGGTTACTGGGCCGACCTGGTGTTGATTGACCCGTTCAGGAAACACCGCGTAAACAAGGAAAACATATTGTATAAGTGTGGCTGGTCGCCATTAGAAGGACAAATCTTTAATTCAGAGATATCCCACACCTTTGTCAATGGAAAAATTGTCTATCAAAACGGAAAGATCGATGAAGAAAAGAACGCCCGAAAACTTACATTTGAAAGATAAAACCTGTATATTCAAAAGGTTGTCGTTTTATGTGCTCTTAGGGCTTTTTACCGTCACCCTGATAATGGGCTGCAAACATGAGTGGGAAGGGGAAAAAAAACACAGCATCAGTGCTGATTCAATCCCTAATGCGTTCATTAGCATTGCCGATTCCATTAATTATGGAGTAGTGGTTAAACCCCGAAATAATGCCGATGAATGGCAGAAAAAATGGCTACAAAGTTTTGACCGGAAGGAACTTGTGGATTTTATATTTGATGCTGTATATTCCGGGAAATTACAGCCCTATGATTATTTTGATGACAAGCCCATAACTGTAGACCAGGTAAAGGAACTGGAAGAAAAAAAGGAATTCGACAGATCAAAAATCGGTAAAATCCAGTTCAAGGAAAGGTGGTTTTTTGATCCCGACCAGCTTAAAATGGTAAAGGAAGTTTACTCTGTAATGCTGGCCTATGAAGTTTTTAGAGATAACGGGGAATTCAGGGGATATAAACCGGCTTTCAAGGTTTATCTGAACCAATCAATAAAATAAAGATAAAAAATACTTCATAACACCCCTTTCATCTATTTTTCAATTTATTATCAGAATATTTAGTCTTCTGTATCCATAAGAAACTGAGCGGTATGTCGGCTACGCTGTTCTACAAGTATACGGCGGCCCACCTGGGCATTTTCCAGAATCTGTTCATTATAATGCCGGATGGTCAATAGTTCCAGCCCCGTGTTATACAATACCCTGTAATCCTCCTTTAAATCCTCAATCAGTTGATAGATGTCCTGGCTTTTTTCATCAACGCAAAAGGTAAAATTGATGGCAGAATTTTGCACCAGGTTCACCTTAATCCTGTATTTTGCAAAAAGACTGTAAATCCTGCTTAAGGTCTCCTCAAAAACAAACGAAAAATCCCGGGGAAGAACGGATATGAGAATCTGGTCCTTTTTAAGAATGAATATCGGTTTGTCTTCGTCGTATCTTTTATATTCTCCTATCAACGTACCTTCCTTTTCCGGTTCCAGGAAGGATTTTACATGGAGCGGTATACTTTTATTCTGTAAGGGCTTGATGGTTTTAGGATGGAGGATTTTTGCCCCGTAATAGGCCAGTTCAATGGCTTCCTGGAAAGAAATTCTTTTCAGCTTTTGCGAATGCTTAAAATAACGGGGATCAGCATTCATCACACCAGGCACATCTTTCCAGATTACCACCTTTTCAGCGTCGAGAACATTGGCCAGGATGGCAGCAGTATAATCCGAGCCTTCCCTCCCAAGCGTTGTGCTGATACCATCATCGGTCCCCCCGATAAAACCTTGAGTGATGACCACCTCCTGATCATTTGGCATACAATTGCTTTGAATCCTTTGTTGGCTGGTTTCCCAGTCTAAACGAGCTTCACGGTGTAAATCATCAGTTATCAGATTTTTCCTGATATCAACCCACCGGCATACCAGGCCCTGATCATTCAAATAGCTACAGATGATTTGGGTGCTCAGTATTTCTCCCAGGCAAACGAGCTGGTCATACAAATAATCATAATGTTCCCATTTTTCTGTAAATGCCCTGTTTATTAAACTGAAAATTTTTTCTACCTCCTTATAAATGGCTTCATCTCCTCTGAACAAAGCATTCATAATGGCAAAATGATAATCTCGCAACCTGCCATAACTTTCCTGGAACCACTTTTTATCGTTTTCATAGATGGCCCGGGTTATTTCTTCAAGGTTATTGGTGGTTTTCCCAAAAGCACTAACCACGATGATCCTGGCTTCGTTATGGGAAATCAGGATATTCCCGAGATTTTTCACGCCTTCGGCATCTTTTACTGAAGCTCCGCCAAATTTGTATATTACCATCACCTCAATTAACGTTCATTTTATACCCTGCAAATATCTTTAATCTCACAAACATTTCATGATTGGTAAGGATAATTTTAATTTTGCGTACAAAATTTTGTTAAGGTGAATTTAAAAGAACTAACAGGCAAATATAAGACTCATCCTAAGGTAAAGGAGTTAACAGACCATATACATCAACATACGAAAACCTTTTTGAAGGGACTTTCCGGCTCCCTGGAGAGCGTGGTAGCAGCCGGAACAGTGGAGCAGTCGAGATCACCACACTTTTTTCTTCTTCGGGATAAAGAGGAAGCGGCCTATTTTTATAACGATCTTCAAAACCTCATTTCCGAAAGAGAAGTTCACTTTTTCCCTTCCACTTTCAAACGATCTGTTCAGTTTGGGCAGGAAGACCCCACCAACATCATCCTGAGAACCGGGGTTTTGAATGCTGTTAGAAATAATGATGGTCCGGTAATCGTCAGCTATCCCGAGGCCATCATTGAAAAAGTGGTAAAGAAAAAGGAACTGGCCAGAAATACCCTTGAAATCAATAAAGGAGAGAATATCTCCTCCGATTTCCTGAACGATATGTTGTTCGAGTACAATTTCGAGCAGGTGGATTTTGTTTACGAGCCGGGCCAGTTCTCTGTAAGAGGAAGCATTGTGGATATTTTCTCATTTTCTGACGATCATCCCTACCGGATTGATTTCTTCGGTGAAGAGGTTGAATCCATAAGGAAATTCGACGTGGAAAATCAGCTTTCCGTTCAAAACCTCAACAGGGCAGTTATTCAGCCCAAACTACAAAACGGGCATACCAGGGAATCCGACTGGCAGTCATTCTTTGAATTTCTCGGTGAAAACACGGTGATCTGGATCAGGGAATTTGACTATATCGGCGGACGCATTGCAGAGCTATTTGATAAAACCATTGAGAAAAATCCCAATCAGGGCATTGATTCATACATCATAACAAAATCCCATTTTGAAGAACAAATCACCAGGTTTCACTGGATCGAAACCGGATATAAAGGCCACTTTCCTGAAGAAAATACCATCTCATTCAATTCTTCTCCACCACCGGCTTTCAACAAAAACTTTGATCTGCTTTCGGATAACCTCTTTAAAAATCAGGAAGAGGGGTATACCAATTATATTTTGTCCAACAATGAAAAGCAGATAGAAAGACTGAAAGCGATTTTCCAGGATATCAACCCGGATATCAGGTTTACCCCCATCATGGAAACCCTTCATGAGGGATTTATTGATCATGAATTATATATATGCTGTTATACAGATCATCAGATTTTTGGCCGTTACCACAAGTTTCAGATCAAATCGGGCTTTTCACAGAAAGAACGGCTGAACCTTGAGGAGTTGAACAATCTTCACCCCGGTGATTATGTAGTACACGTGGATCATGGCATTGGAAAGTTCGGAGGGCTGGAAAAAATTGAGACCAACGGCAAAACCCAGGAAGCCATCCGTTTGATATACAAGGATAATGACATACTCTACGTGAACATCCATTCTCTGCATAAAATCTCCAAATATAAAAGCAAAGATCTTACACCTCCGAAAATATACAAGCTAGGTTCTGCAGCCTGGAAAAATTTAAAAAACAAAACCAAAAACAAGGTCAAAGACATAGCCAAGGAATTGATCCAGCTTTATGCGCAGAGAAAAGAAAAGAAAGGGTTCGCTTTTTCAGAAGACACTTATTTACAGCACGAGCTGGAATCTTCCTTCATCTATGAAGATACACCCGACCAGCTTTCTGCTACCAGGGCCAGCAAAGAGGATATGGAATCAGAGATTCCGATGGACAGACTTATTTGCGGCGATGTTGGCTTCGGTAAGACTGAGATAGCCGTCAGGGCCGCCTTCAAGGCAGTGGCTGACAGCAAACAGGTGGCTATCCTGGTGCCAACAACCATTCTGGCTTTCCAGCATTATCAAACCTTTTCAGATCGTTTGAAAGATTTTCCTGCTACTGTGGACCACTTAAGCCGGTTGAGAAGCAACAAAAAACAAAAAGACATCAAGCAGAGCCTTGCAGAAGGTAACACTGATATTGTTATTGGTACACACAGGCTCATCAGCAAGGACATTCAGTTTAAAAACCTGGGGCTGCTTATCATCGATGAAGAGCAAAAATTCGGAGTAGCAGCCAAGGAAAAACTGAAAAGGCTTAAGCTTAATGTAGATACATTGACACTTACGGCTACTCCGATACCCCGCACCCTGCAATTTTCCCTGATGGGAGCCAGAGACCTCTCCATCATTCATACCCCGCCTCCCAACCGCTACCCGATTGTTACTGAAGTACATACTTTCAACGAGGATATCATTCGCGAAGCCATTTATTACGAATTTGAAAGAAACGGCCAGGTTTTCTTTATCAACAACCGGATCCAGAATATTCACGAAGTTGAAAAGCTGGTTAACCGTTTGTGCCCGGATGTAAAAACTGTAGTGGCACACGGCCAGATGGAAGGTGCCAAACTGGAGCAGATCATGCTGGATTTCATCAATTATGAGTACGACGTGCTCATTGCTACAAGCATCATTGAATCAGGCCTGGACATTCCCAATGCCAATACCATGATCATTAATGAAGCCCAGAATTTCGGGCTTAGCGATCTGCATCAGCTCAGGGGAAGGGTGGGCCGATCCAATAAAAAGGCTTTCTGTTATCTCCTGGCTCCTCCCCTTACAGCCGTCACGCCGGAAGCAAGGAAAAGACTCAGGGCCATTGAAGAATTCTCTGAACTGGGCAGCGGTTTCAACATTGCCATGCAGGACCTGGACATCAGGGGAGCGGGAAACCTGCTTGGCAAAGAACAAAGCGGTTTTATTGCCGATATTGGTTTTGAAACTTACCAGCGCATTTTGGATGAAGCCCTGCAGGAACTGAAGGAAAATGAATTCAGTGACCTCTTCCGCGAAGAGAAAAAGGCAGACCATAAAAAACAGAAAACCGAACAAAGGTTTATCCAGGATTGTCAGATTGAAACGGACCTTGAAATACTCTTTCCTGATGATTATATCCCCAATATCTCAGAACGAATTAACCTTTACCGCGAACTCGATAACATTAATAACGAGGAACAACTGAATCAATTTGAAGAAAAATTGCAGGACCGCTTTGGCACTTTGCCCCATCCAACCCGTGAACTCCTCAATGTAGTTAGGTTAAGATGGCTGGCCATTGACCTGGGTTTCGAAAAAATCATCCTGAAAAATAACATCATGGTCATGCATTTCATTTCCAACCAGGATTCACCCTATTATCAATCAGGTATTTTTAGCGGCATTCTGCAATTCGTACAGAAAAACCAGGAATCATTTCAGATGAAAGAGGGCAAAAAGTTAACACTTACGGTGGAAAATATCGGTAACATCAATAAAGCCCTTGAAATACTCACCAATATGAAAGAAAATTTATAAATTTGCTGGAATTATAGGATTCTCATCTGATTGAATTTAGCTGTAGACATAGGAAACTCTGCTGTAAAGGCAGGGATTTTTAACAACAACAAACCGTTTCGGGTTAAACGGTTTAAGCACTATTTGCACCAGAGAATACTTCACATTATTTGGCAGTATGGAATAAGGAATATGATTGTTTCCTCAGTAAAAGGGTATTCCCTACCTGGAATTAAGAAATTGCAACATCATTTAAACCATTACCTGGAATTGAACGAGGAAACAACGTTGCCTGTAACAAACCTTTACCAGACACCGGAAACCCTGGGGAAAGACAGGATTGCAGCAGTGGTTGGAGCCAGCGCGCTTTTCCCGGACCAAAATATACTGGTGATTGATGCCGGAACCGCCATTACCTATGATTTTATCAATAAAAACAAAGAATACCTCGGGGGAAATATTTCCCCGGGCTTATCAATGAGATTTCAGGCATTGCATCAATTCACCAACCGGCTTCCGCTTCTTCAGAAGGAAGAGGACATTGAGCTGTTGGGCGAAAATACCTCTAAAGCCATTGTAAGAGGCGTACAAAATGGTATTATTTTTGAAATGAATAATTATATTGAAAGTATATCCGTTAAAAACGGTAGCTTAATAACAATCCTAACAGGTGGGGACAGCAATTTCTTTGATAATAAATTAAAATATCCCATCTTTGTGGAATCTGATCTGGTCCTTACAGGCCTGAACAAAATTCTGAAATACAATATTTATGCGCATTAAATGGATTCCAATTATAGTAATTCTTGCGTTATGTTATAGCATCCAAAGCTATAGCCAAAAAGGCATCTATTCCCCTTACACGAGATATGGATTTGGCGAGATGGTAGATCAAAACCTGGGGAATACCATGGGATTTGGTTCTCTTTCCTCAGGCATCAGGATGAATGATGTGATCAACTATTCCAACCCGGCTTCCTATACTGCCCAGGATACCAATTCCTTTGTATTTGACGTGGGTATAAGTGCCAATTCTGCACTGCAAAGATCAACCGATAACCAGATTACCAGAAGGGCCCTGAGCTTTGATCATCTGGCCCTGGGTTTCCCCGTTTTTCGATGGTGGAAAAGCAGCATCGGGATCGTACCTTTGAGTCATGTGGGTTATAATGTTAAGAATTCTTCCAGTATTGGTAACATCGAACAGTTGGTTAACCGCTTTGAAGGAGAAGGAGGCATCAGGCAGTTTTACATCGGCAATGCCTTCGATTTAACCAACAGCTTGAGTATCGGATTTAATTATTTCTATCTGTTTGGCAATACTACTTATAAATCCATTGCTACATTACCCGAAGACCCTTACAGCGGACTTTTTCAGAAGAACTTAAATCATCATATCAGGGGAAGCCGCTTCCAGACCGGGCTTCAATATCAGTTCAACCTGTCGGAGAACAACAAGCTCAATATTGGGCTGACTTATGATATAAGTAGCAACCTGGATCTTGAAAAATCATATGAAGTTTTCTCCTACTATCAGTACAATGACAGCCAGGGCGTTACACGGCAGGACACCATCGACAAAATCAAATACGACAACGATTCAGAATTTCAGTATCCCCGGGGGTTGGCTGCCGGATTTGCTTTTCAAAGCAACAGGCTCGTTCTTGGGGGTGATTTTGAATATCAAAACTGGTCATCGGTAAAGGAATTTGATAACCTTTCCGACAGTTATTCCGCCCGTGTAGGGCTTCAGTTTACACCTGACCCGGAGGCATTAAGAAACTACCTGAATAGAGTAGATTATCGCTTGGGAGCCTATTATGAACAATCTTATCTCAATCTAAATAATCAGCAACTGAAAGATTATGGCATAACATTTGGATTAGGTTTACCGTTGAGATACAATAGAACACAATTTAACCTTGCATTAAAACTGGGAAGAAGAGGTACAACCAAGCATAATCTTATAGAAGAAAATTATGCCATGATAAATTTCAACATTACCTTTTATGATTTCTGGTTTATAGAAAGAAAATATAGATAAACAACTTAAATTAAATGCATGATGATGGATACTTTAAAGAAACTACTACTATTCACCCTTTTGATCAGCTTTTTTTCATCGCTCCAAACTTTTGGACAAACCGGAGCGGAAGAAGGATCTAAATTCGGTAGCGGTAAGGACAGCATACGTTGTCTGAAGAATTTGTCGCTCTACATTGAGTATTTCAAACAGCACAACTACGAAGATGCCATTCCTTACTGGAAAGAGGCGTACAATGAATGCCCGCGTTCCTCAAAGAACCTCTATCTTCACGGTGAAGATATGATCACTGACGCCATTGAGAACACTGAAGACCAGGAAAGGAAAAAAGTGCTGCTGGACAGCCTTATGGGACTATATGACAAAAGGATCGAGTATTTTGGACAGGAAGGCTTCGTACTTGGGAAAAAAGCTCTTGACTTAATTGATTATGGAGAGAGTACTGCCGAGAATCTCCAAAAGGCACATGATCTGCTCAAAAAGTCAATCGACTTGCAGGGAGAAGAAGCAAGTGCAGCAGTTCTGGTAAATTATATTAATATCTCCAGAAATTTATATCAAAATGACGTGATCGGGGATAAAAATTTACTGGACGACTATTCCTTAACATTGAAAATGGTGGAAGCCAAGCTTGAGGATGATCCTGACAACAAAATGTTGAAGCGGGCCAAGGAGACTACAGATAAAATATTTGAATCCAGTGGTGCTGCTACATGCGATAATCTTATCAGCTTATATAAGCCCAGGTTTGAAAAAAATAAAGAAAACCTTGAAGTAGTTAATAAAATTGTTGGGTTGTTGACCGATGCCAAATGCACCAACACCGAACTGTATCTCAATGCCAACATACAACTGAATAAACTTGAACCAGATGCCGGCATTGCCCATCACATAGCTCAATTATATCTTAATAGGGGAAATCTTGAAAAAACAATCGAATATTATAAAAATGCCATTGAACTCGTTAACGATGATCAAAAGAAATCTAGTTATTACACGGAACTGGCTACTTTAGCATTTGAAAAACAAAAAGATAAAGTTACTGCACGGCAGTATTCAAGGCAGGCCATTGACCTGAACCCAAAAAATGGCCGGGCTTACTTACTTATTGGAAGAATGTATGCCCAGTCAGTGGAACAATGCGGAGGAGATGAGTTTGAACAGAAAGCTGTGCTTTGGGCTGCAGTAGACAAATTCCAAAGAGCCAAACAGGTCGATTCGGACCTTGCTGACGAAGCCCAGGGTTACATCGATTCATACAGGCCTCGTTTCCCCGATAAGAAAAGCATTTTCTTCCACAATTATGAAATCGGAGACTCGTATCAAGTAGGATGTTGGATCAATGAAACCACAACTGTCAGAACTTCTGAATAAAAAGAATTACTACAAACGCTTTCGGAAAATTAAAAATATAATAATTCCGCTTTTGGGCGGAATTATTATATTTATTTCAGCCTGTGAAAGTGATATCGAGAAAGTAAAACTGATGAGCCGGGAAAGCAATTTCCCTGATCAGTCCATGACCAACGCGGCTATCTTGCATAAGAGCAGCGGTAGGTTGGAAGTTAAAGTGACTTCACCCGAGATAAACCGCTATACAAGTGTAGATGAACCCCATACCATCTTCCCGCACGGGCTGAATGTACAGTTCTATGACAGCACATTAACCGTGGAATCAAGAATTACAGCAAACTATGCCATATATCACGAAAAAGAAAATCGCTGGGAAGCCAAGAACAATGTTGTAGCCATCAACAGCCAGGGGGATACCCTGAATACTGAGTACCTTATATGGAATCAGGATAAAGAAAAAATACACACCGACCGCTATGTAAGAATCACAACAAAAGATGGCATCATTCACGGCCAGGGCTTTGAGGCCAATCAGGATTTTACCAACTGGAGCATAAAAAAAACAACCGGGACAATCGAAGTGGAGGATGAGTAAAAAACCCATTCAGTTTATAGAAATAATCTGGATTTTGGTAGCTGTTTTATGTCTCGTATTGGGAATCAAGGCAGCTATCGAAAATCAACTGACCAACAGCCTGGTCTTTTTTCTTTTTACAGGCATCGCAGCAACCATGTATTCCTTCCGCCGACACCTGAGAAAAAAGAATTCTTCAGACAAATAGATGGGCCGTTTTGTTTTCTGATCCTTTGAATTTCCCTCATAAAGCCCGCATGATATATTTAATAAGATTAGTAACCCTGAGCATCGTTTGACAAAAAAGAAGGTGGCATTTGAATCAAAAAGATATAAAATTTCTATCTTCGTAGCTTCGAAAAAAGTAAGTAAAAAACATTTAAAATAAAATCTTGAATTAATGGCTACACTTGAAAAAATAAGGAATAGAGCCGGAGTATTGGTTGCAGTGGTTATCGGACTGGCGCTGCTTGCCTTTGTACTTGGTGATTTGTTCCGGGGCGGAGGTTCAGCCATAAGAGGCGACAGAAATGAAATCGCGGAAATTGGAGGTAAATCCATAACATACAGGAATTTTCAGAGAGAGGTAGAAGAACTGGTTGAGATCAACCAAATGTCGCAGGGACAAACAGCACTTGATGCCGAAACCCGGGAACAGCTCAGACAACAGGTTTGGGAGCGATTGACCAGGGAATATGTTATGAACGAAGAGTACGAAGAACTGGGCATTAATGTGAGCTCGCAGGAACTATGGGATATGGTTCAGGGAGAAAACATACATCCGATGATCCGGCGTATATTCACCAATCCGGAAACCGGCCAGGTAAATAACATGGCCATCATACAATTCCTTAAGAGTTATAACCAGGATCCAACGGGAAGAAGGAAAACCTACTGGCTTTACCTGGAAGATCAGATGATAAGAGAAAGAAAATTTACGAAATTCAGCAATCTTATCAACAAGAGCCTTTACCTGACATCCGGTGAAAGCAAACAGCTTGCTCAACTGAATTCCAGAAATGTAGATTTTAATTTTGTACTTCAGCGCTTCAACAGCATTGCCGATACCATGGTGGAAGTCACGGAATCCGATCTCAAGGACTATTACAGAAACCACAAACAGCATTACAAACAATCGGCCAGCCGTGATCTGGAGTATGTTACTTTTGATATTGAACCAACCCAAAAGGATGTAGAATCCGCACTGCAGTATATAGAGGACCTGCAGGAAGATTTCATCAATGCTGAAAATACCGGGGAATTTATTAATCTGAATAGCGATGTTTCATTTGACGATACCTATTACAACAGGGAAGATCTGTCCGATTCCATCGCCGATTTTATGTTTACCTCAGAGATTGGTGATGTATATGGTCCCTATCGTGAAAATGAAGCATTCAAACTGTCAAAACTGGTAGATATCGCTTATCTGCCCGATTCTGTAAAAGCCCGTCATATACTGATTCAGCCCAACAGAAGGCAGAGAAACATTCAGAATTCCAAAAACCTTGCTGATAGCCTTCTGCAGGAATTACAACAAGGAGCCAGCTTCACTCAATTGGCAGAACAATATTCGGATGACCAGAATACCGCTGCCGATGGTGGCAACCTGGGCTGGATCAGACAGGGAGAAATGGTTGAATCCATAACTGATTCCGCATTCTTTTCCCAACCGGGAGAGATCAAGCTGGTCCAGACGCAATATGGCTTTCATTTGCTTGAGGTGACTGAAAGAGGCAGAGAAACCAAAAAAGTTCAGGTGGGTACACTGGTAAGAAATATTGAACCAAGTTCTGAAACCTATCAGCAGGTTTATTCCAGGGCCAGCCGCTTTTCAGGTAATTTAACTTCTTACAATAGCTTTAATGAAGCAATAGAAGAGAATGACCTGACCAAAAGGATGGCCAATAATGTGCAGATTAATGCAAACAGCATCCCGGGCCTTGAGGACGCCAGGAACCTGATCAGGTCAGCCTACGATACAAAGGAAAATCAACTCATCACAAACCAAAATGATGATCCGATCTTCGAAATGGGCGATCATTTTGTGGTAGGATTTGTCACGGAGATCCGAAAAGAAGGAATTGCACCATTTGAACAGGTGGAGGGCGACATAAGGGTAACCGTAACTGAAAACAAGAAGGCTGAAAAAATACAGAGCCAGTTTAATGAAGCCCTGGAAAATGCCGGTTCCCTGGAAGAAGTTTCCGACCAGATGAATCTGGACATTATGTCGGCCAACGATGTCAATTATTCTACTTTCAGGATCCCCGGCGCTGGTTCCGAACCCAAAGTGGTGGGTGCCGCAGTAGCTTTGGAGGAAAACCAGATCTCCTATCCCATACAGGGACAAAATGGGGTTTACCTGCTCCAGGTAACCGATGTTACTCAGTCGGAAAATACCAACCCATCAATGACTGCACAGAGAGAGGTACAAAGTATGCGGCGTACCGCTCCTTTCGAGGCATATACAGCGCTTAAGGAAGCAGCAGAAATTGAGGACAAGAGATACAAATTCTATTAACAAAGAATATACGGAAACAGTAAAAATCTTTCCCCGAAGCTTGAATAACGGCTTCGGGGAATTTTTTTATGATCCTGCCACAAATTTTTGAATTCTCTTTAAGGCTTCGGAAAGCTCTTCTTTTTCCCTGGCAATATTCAAACGGATGTAATGGGTATGTCTTTGGGAAAAATGCTCGCCCGGAATCACAGCTACCTTTTGCTGGTCATACAGGTCGATGGTAAAGCGGAATCCATCCTGCAGGCCCTCGGGTAAAGCTGCCCAAATAAAGAATCCCCCACCAATGTCAGGTATATGAAAACCAAGTTCTTCCAACCCCGTCTTCATCAGTTTCAGCCCGGTTTTAAGCTTGTTTCTCAAGGATTCAATGTATCCTTTACCCCAATTGTTTTGCTTGATATACCTTACAATGGCTTCCTGCAATACCGAGGGCACACATAAGCCGGTATAATCATGGATGGACTTGATGGTTGCCATATGATTCCGCGGTGCGACCATATAGCCAATTCTCCAGCCGGTTATGGAGAATATTTTTGAAAAACTGTTCACATAAAACATCTGGTCGCTGAAATACCGGATGGGATGATAGGGAGACTCATCATAATAAAGCTCCTGGTATACCCCGTCCACAACGATAAAGATATCTTCCCGGACGGCCAGTTGATCAAGGGCATCAATCTCCTCTTCGCTCCAGATTTTTCCAAACGGATTGCCCGGTGTATTCAAAAAAATCACCTTAACACTTTGTTCCCTGCATGTTTTCGCAAGCTTGTCAAAATCTACCTTACCATCAGTTTCATAAGGAAATGCAATAAATTCATCCCGGAAAATTTCAGGGAGCTTTTTGTAGCTCTCGTAAACCGGCTCAAAAGCGAGTGCTGCATATGGCTTATCCAGAATATGATTAAAATAGGTGTAAAGTAGAGAAACTGCTTCGGTGGCCCCGTTCGTGACCAAAAAATCTTCCTCCCGGAAAGATCTATACTGTGAATACTTGTCCACCAGCAATCCCAGCAGCTCATTGTTGCCATCACCCGGTGCATACTGATGGATGGGATCAAAAGCTATATCGCTGAGGTATCGGAGCAGTTCTTGGGGAGGTTGAAAACCGGGTATACCCTGGGCCAGGTTGATCCCACCCTGAGTCTTTACCTTATTGCTCATAAAGCTGATATAGGAACCGGTTGGTTTCTCGTATTTATCCATGGCCATTTCTTTTATGCTTTTCCATTTTCTTCCTGGATAAACCGAATTGTTCACTTTCCACATTACCATAGGGTTCTGTGTGAACCATTACATCGTAAGTATTTTCAACCTTTTCAGCAATATTTTTTTCCACCTGCCTGGCAATTCTATGTGCCTCCGATACTTTCATATTGGGGTCCACTTCAATATCCAGGGAAATAACATACTTATCAGCATGCTTACGCATTCTTACCCGGTGGGGATGGGCTGCACCTTCCGTTTGTTCAACCGCATCAAATATCTTAAAGTATATACTGGAATCGTCCACCCCGTCCATGAGTTCCACGTTGCTTTCCATAAAAATCGAAAAGGCTTCTTTCATGATCCATATGCTTACCGCCATTGCCGTTATCAAATCAAGAACGGGAAGATCCAGTTGATAAGTAAAAAACAAACCCAGTAAAACAGAGCAGGATATCAATATATCATTGCGCATGTTTTTACCGCTGGCAATTAACATTTTACTGTTAATGCGTTTCCCTGTTCTCAGGTTGTAAATATAAAGTGCAGTTTTGGCAACAATGGAAATAAGTGTGATATATATAGCGATCATTGAAGGAAGCTGATGAGGATGATCCTGGATGATTCTTACCAGGGTGGTGTAAAATAACTGGGCTCCTACAAAAAACAAAATGAAGCTCAGTACCTTGGTGGCAATGGCTTCGGCTCGCTGGTAACCGTAAGGATATTTATAATCCGGAGGCCTGCAGATAATTTTAGAAGCATAAAAACTCACCACAAAGGTCAGCACATCTGAGGCAGAATCCAGTCCATCACTTATCACCGCAAAACTACCGGCAATGATCCCTATCGTGATTTTGGCAGCTGATAAAAATGCATTTCCAAAAATGCCAATAACCGACGCCTTCCGAATCGATAAGGATCTGTTATTCATTATACTTACATCAATTTAACTTCAACCGGCAAAATTACTTCAAATTTTCATGGAGGCAAAAATCCACCAGGATGTTAATGATCAGTTTTCAAATAAACATCTTTGTGGTCATTGTGTTGCAATATCTCTTATCGCTGTATTTATTCCCTCAGCCTTGAAAAAAGCAGCGAATTAAATATCAGCTTATAATCTGCCTGCGTGGAAGCCCTGAACTGGGGCTTGAAAGAAAACAGGATCAATTCTCCTTTCCCTTTCTTCAACCAAACCCAGGCGGGTTGTTCAGCTATTTCCTTCTCCTGACGGGCGAAACCACTCAATAAAATATCCTCCTCGGGGTAATGGCCAAAAACTCTTCTATCCATATCAAAAACAGGAGTTCGGGTATCGAAAACCGGGTCGCCCCTGTAAAAAACACCTGTTTTTTCAGGCATACCACGCGTAAATACATTTTCACCGTCAAGATTTACCCGAACAAAAGAGCCCGGGCAATAAAATCCATTTTCTTTAGCGGAGGAAGCCACGTTCTCCACCGGCAAGCTGAATTCCTCCTTCTCTTCCTCACTATGCTTAATGGTTTGCTTACCCATGAACAATTCGGTTGACCTGCCCCAGCTTACAATCTTGCCGCCATCATTGACAAATTTCATCACTTTCTGCAGGCCTTCGTCTTCCATACCCTTGGTATATTCGGGAGGATAATGGCTCATCTGGTAGTGGCCTTCCCTTTCGTACTTACCATTCAAAAGTACGGATTTATGCGTATCAGGAAACACAAGAACATCGTATTCCTGCAGGCCGTCGTCCTTAATCTCACCGGGATGGATCACCTCAAAGGGAATGTGATAGCTATCAAATATATAGCGTGTCCAGCCTGCATCCATATCATGCTGGTAGGTCTCTATCAGCGCTATCTTCGGAAAGCCGAGCTTCATCCCTTCAGTTTCCAGCTCCTCTTGTGCAAATACCGGGGGAACATCCAGTTGTTGAATCAATCTGTTCATTTTATTTCTGTTTCCTTTGGCAGATAATATAAAAGCTCCTCCATCCAAAGATTTGCCGTCAATATTTAATTCATTGGTTATGTAGTTAACCGGTAGATCCATCTCATGGGCCATAAAAGCCGCCTGATAACTTTCATTATTGCTAAATGGAAAAATTACGGCCTGATAATTGCCCGGAATTGAATTTTCAACGGAGTATGCGCCCTCGATTTTTTTAAGAGCATTTTCCAAAACACCTGATTTAACATTGATCTCATCACATTTTACTCCACGATGCAAAGGCAGCGACCAGGAGGTAATGTCATAGGGCTTTATCATTTCGCCTCCCGGTGTATAATGCCGTACAGGGTACTTCTGATGCTCCATCACTTCCTTTATAAAGGGCCGGAAAGGTTGAGAAAGTGGGATAACCACATCCCCGGCGCTATAGAGTTTGTTTTCTATTTCCACAGGTTCTTGTAAAACATACCGCTCAACACCATGCGTTTCCAGCAGATTAACCAGATCCACAAATTCACTTTCATCATGCTGTTCACGGGGCATGATGTAATAATAAGGCTTTTGCGTTTTTCCCCTGTTTACTTCTTCCCGGCACAGATCATTCCGGAATTTCAATATATCTGTTTTGTGATTGGCACATGTTTTTATGATCGACATGGTGGAAACCACTTCATAATTCATGATGTCGCCCAGTCTCCACCATCCGCCTTCCCAGGGCAATGGCATATTGATACTTTTCTTATATTCTGAAAGTCCCTTGCCCCATACCGACAGTTCATTTTCTTCCACATAAATGGGAGTTGCGTATTGTACACTGGCACATTCCGTAAGGAAGCCAATGATATTCTTCCAAATACAGGTTTCGGTAGAACCCGGCCAGTAATTGTCAAAAGCATAATGCTGGCTTACACCGGCCAGGTCATTACGCGTCATATCCTTGATCATATTCATGCCAAAGATACCCATCCAGTTCCATATGCCGGCATCCACGTTTTCGGCTATGGGATCGTGGTTTGGGGGTACAAAATACCTCGGTCCGGTGGACCCCATCTGGTGTTTTTCCACCATAACCTGAGGAAACCAGGTCTGACTGAATATTTTTGAGATGGCCCGGTTGTCTTCCTGGCTCAAGGTTATAAAATCCCGGTTGTTGTCGTGTCCCACGTATTTATGATACATGCCGGGCATCGAAGAACCTTCATACCTGGTACCTTTGTATCCCTTGTAATGATTGACAACCATATCCATTCCATCCGGGTTATGGCTGGGCACCATCATATACACCACATCATTCATCCAGCCTGTAGTATCAGGGTTCTGGCTGGATACAAGCTTATGGGCTATCAACGGTGCTGCCTGGGAAGGTCCTACTTCACTGGCATGCATGGAAAGTGTAGCCACAAAGAATACCTTGCCTTCCCGGATATATTCACTGCGTTTTGTTTCACTCAATTCATGGTTCAGGGCCAGTTCCCTGTTGATCTTTTTCAGCTCATCCAGATTCCGGATGTTATCGGGATGCGAGAAAAAGGCTATATACATAGGTCTTCCCATTGGTGATTCCCCTATCCTCTCAAGTTTCAAGCGTGGAGAGGCTTTCTCAAGTGTTTTCAAATAATCGATCAGGGATTCGTAATCAAAAAGCATTCTGTCTGTTCCTGGTTTGAAGCCAAAATGCTCAGAGGGTTTCATAAATTTCGTCTGGCTGAATACCGAAATGGAAAATATCACCAGCACAGCAGTTAAAACTGACTTAAAGATTAATGTATGAGCTTTCATAAGGAATAAATTGAAGGTTGTTTCCGGTTTATTGGATCAAATATAAGGAATTTCGTTTAATCGGTGCACAAACCGAATGCTTCAAAAATGATTGTGAACAAAAAACGGCTGGTGCAATCACCAGCCGTAATATCAATCTTTTTGTATCATTCTTTACTGGTTATTCAGTGCCTCCTGCAGTTCATCGGTCAGTTCAAGGTTGTGATAAACATTCTGTACATCCTCGTCTTCCTCGAATGCATCAATCATTTTCATCACCTTGAGGGATGATTCAAGGTCCAGCGCTTTACGGGCCTTGGGAACCTGCTGGAGTGAAGCATTTTCGGGCTCAATATTCAGTTCTTCCAGCTTTTTCTGAATGGGACCGAAATCTTCCTTTGCCGTGGTTACGGTGATAAAATCATCCTCCACTTCCAGGTCTTCAGCGCCTGCATCTATCAGCTCAAGTTCCAGCTCTTCCAGGTCCATATCTTCTTTCCTGGGAATGGTGAATATTCCCTTCTGATCGAAAAGGTAGCTGATCGATCCATTCTTGCCCAGGCTTCCTCCATTCTTGGTAAAGATGGAACGGATGCTGCTCACTGTCCGGTTTCTGTTATCCGTCAGGCATTCAACAAAAACGGCCACGCCGCTTTGTGCATAACCTTCAAAATGAACCTTTTCAAGCTCGTTTCCGTCGCTGGAAGCCTTCTTAATGGCCCTTTCAATATTGTCCTTGGGCATGTTTACGCCTTTGGCATTCTGAATCGCCATCCGCAGGCGCGAATTGGTTTCCGGATCATTTCCTCCTTCTTTAACGGCTACGCTGATTTCCTTTACTATACGGGAAAATATTTTTGACTTTTTAGCATCCTGGGCTTCTTTCCTTCTTTTAATATTTGCCCACTTACTGTGACCTGCCATATAATAACACCTCTTATGATTTTATCTTTATTCTTTTGATACTATGCAAAGATAATAAATTTGTTTTTTGCTTCTTTCTTACCAAACCGGTTCTTCCATAAGTTTATTATATATCAGGTTGCTTTACCCGACTTTATTGGCATGTGCTTTCTGATGGCCGATTTTCTTCCTTGTTTCTGTATCCACACCCAATGAAGGGCCCGGGTATGAAAACCCGGGCATTTCAGTGCTGGCTTGTTCTTAAAAACTTAAACTGAGCATAACCATATAATGGACCCCGGCCTGGGGGTAGTAATAATTCTGATTAACAAGTTCATTGCCCAGATAATAAGAAAAGGTGTATCCGTTGGATTCATACCTGACATCCAATAAATTATTGACCATCAGATCCAGCTCTGCCTCACTAAAATTCCAGAAGTCTTCCAGCGTGTATGTTAGTTGCAGATCGTTTATTAAATAATTGTTGATCTTTCGGTTGGAGTTGGATGTATTGTCCAGGTATTGTGACCCCACATATTTGGTTTGAAGGGATGCAGTAACATTAGTGAAAGGTTCAAATGTAAATTCGCTATTTCCTATAACAGGCGGAGAAAAAGCAATGTCGGTATTGGAATAATTTTTGTTTTTCACTTCTGTTCCATCCGGAGTATAAGCATAGAGGACCTGCTGAAAATTCTGTATTTTATTCCGGCTCAGGGTTAGGTTCGCATCCCACTGAATATCATCATGCAATTGCCAGGAGCTGATGATCTCCAGACCCATCCTGTAGCTATTTTGTACATTGGTTCTCACAGGTACACCCACATCATTCAGTTTACCTGTTTGCACCAGTTGATTTTTATAGTCCATCAGGTAAGCATTGAGTTTAAGGGTACCGTTGTCCCAATTTCCGCGATAACCCAGCTCCAGGTTCCGGAGTGTTTCGGGTTTCGGGTGCCTTTCCTCAGGTGCATCCAGAAAATCATTCCTGGTAGGTTCACGGTTGCTAATGCCAAAGAAAGCATACAAACTGTTACCGGCATTCAACTGGTAATTCACGCCCAACTTGGGATTAATGAAGTGCATCAATGTATCCTGGGTAATGTTTCGTTCATCAATGTCCAGACCCCGGGTGGAATAGGACACCTGACGATACTGAAGGTCACCGAACACCTGTAAGTTTGGAGTAATCCTATAATTCAGCTTTCCATAAATATTGAATTCCCTTTTCAGTGCATCGTTGTCGTAAAACCTGTCTCTCATCTCACTGTTACCGGCATATCGTGCCCATAAAATATTACCGTAATGACCACCCTCATAAGTGTTCCAGGCGCCACCCAGGGTGGCTTCCAGTCTTGATTGACTGTCGTAGTTCATGGAGTAGGTCATCCCGTAAAAATAATTATCCAGCCACCTTTTCCTGATCAGATCGGATGTGGTGATGGTGTCGTTCCCGATTGTCACGGGCTGAATATCATGAAAAGTCAGTGAAGCATCCTCCCTGTACTGCTCGTAATATCCTCTTCCCCTCGTATAATGGAGGGCAGCATTGGCGTTCCAGTATTCACTGAACGTCCGGGAAAAATGCAGTTGATAATGATCTTGCTGGTAATTATCGATTTGGTTTTCATAGCTGTAATGATTGTAAGTCGGATTACCTTTGTTGTAAGCATGATCTTCATAAAACAGCTTTCCCAGAGCGCCAAGGTATCGCTGCCCTCCGGGATAAGAACCAAGCGAATCTCCCGGTACACCATACCAGGACTGGTAGGTCCTTTCTTTTCCTGAAAAGGTTATGGCTTTTACCAGGGTGTTGTCATCCCGGTATGCTGCAGAAAGATAATAGGATTTCAGGTCGGATGAGGCCCTGTCAATATACCCGTTCGATACGATACGTGAAACAGACCCCGTTAGGCTCCAGTGTCCGTCGATCAGCCCCGTACCAAAGCGGATGTTGTTTTTAAAGGTACTGAATGAACCTGCTGTATTGTTAAGTTCTACGTAAGGATCCTTCTCCAGTGTAGAGGTCTGAAGATTGATGGTGGCGCCAAAGGCCCCTGAACCGTTGGTTGAAGTTCCCACACCTCTTTGTACCTGTATATTTTCAGTGGAAGAAGCGATATCCGGGATATCTACCCAGAAGACATTTTGTGATTCGGCATCATTCAAGGGAATGCCGTTGATGGTAACATTAACCCGGGTGGGCGCCGTTCCCCTGATGCGCAAACCGGTATAGCCAACACCAATCCCCGCGTTTGATGTTGAAACCACAGAAGGCATATCCTCCAAAATATAGGGAATCCTCTGTCCGTAATTTTCCTGTTTGATTTCTTTTCTTTCCAGGTTGTCGAAGGTTGTAGGAATACCGCGATCAACCCGTGTAGCGGATACAATTACTTCATCGCTTATGATACTGCTCGCATTCAACCCAATAGATATTTCCCGATTGTTTTCCAAATCAAGCGTAAGGGTATCACTCAGGTATCCGACATAGGAAATTTTTAACCGCTGTTTCCCTTCAGGGACATCTTTCAAGGTGAACTTACCCTGATAATCGGAGGCTGTTACCTTGTAAGAGCCCAGTAACTCGATATGAGCACCGGCCAGCGGTTCGCCGGTCTTTTGTTCCGTAACCTGTCCGGAAATCTTGTATTGACCAAATGTTGCCAGTGGTATCCCAAGAATCAATAAAAAAAAGAATGCAAATTTCATAAGTAAACAATTTTATGGTTTCCAATATCGAGGAAACCAGGGGGCAGGTTTCCCTGCCTGCCGTCCGGCAGGACTTCTAAACCCATGTCCCTTCGCCGGTATTACCCGGTTCAGGTGTCCCTTCCAATTTTTATGGAAGGAAGGGTATATTCTCAGCCCGCAACTAGCGAGCACCCCTTTGAGGTCAAAGTTGTACCGATTCACATTAATGAATTTGTTTCAGATTAGGAGTAAGAACCCTTAAGGAAGGCAATGAAAGTGAAATTTATTCACTTACAGCTTTTCCCTCCGCCCGTACTAACGGGATCAGGTTTCAAGGGTCTTTCTCAGCCAGCCAAACAGGCACCCCTAAAGCTGATTAATCATCATTAATAAGTCTACAGGATTACAATCCTAAACTCAATTTTGTTTATGAGAATTTTCTGTGATTTTTTATCTTCTCTGGTTTATTTTTGCATCGCAATGTTTTAAATAAGAAAAATCATGACAAGCGTGACCAGGGAAAAAAAATTATATATAGAAACCTACGGTTGCCAGATGAATGTTGCCGACAGCGAAGTGGTCACCTCCATTATGAACCAGGAAGGCTATGAGGTAACCGGCGATATGGACCAGGCCGACCTGATACTGGTGAATACCTGCTCCATCAGGGAAAATGCAGAGCAACGGGTATGGGGGAGACTGGATGTATTTAGACAATTAAAGGATAAAAACCCGGAGATCAAAGTCGGTGTGATCGGTTGCATGGCAGAAAGGCTGAAAGAAAAGCTGCTCGACCGGGAAAAAAGTGTAGATCTGGTACTGGGACCGGATGCTTACAGGGCACTCCCCAAATTGATGGAAACAGTTGAATCCGGGCAAAAAGGGATCAATACCATCCTTTCAAAGGAAGAAACATATGGAGACATCGCCCCGGTGAGAATGGATAGGAACAACCTATCGGCTTTCATCTCCATCATGAGGGGCTGTAACAACATGTGCTCCTATTGTATTGTACCCTTCGTAAGAGGCCGGGAAAGAAGCCGGGACCCGGAAACCATATACAGCGAGGTAAATGACCTAAGCCGCCGGGGATTCCGCGAGGTCACCCTGATCGGACAGAATGTGGATTCCTACAAATGGAAAAATGGCGGGAATTCCATGCATTTTGCAGGCCTGCTCGACCAGGTAGCCGAAATAGACCCGGGTATGCGCGTACGTTTTGCTACCTCCCATCCCAAAGACCTTTCGGATGAAGTATTGAAAACCATGGCCCGATATCCGAATATTTGCAGGCATGTCCACCTGCCGGTCCAGTCGGGAAGTAGCAGGATACTGAAAGCCATGAACCGGGGGTATACCCGGGAGTGGTATCTGAACCGCATTGATGCCATACGTCATCATCTGCCCGATGCTGAAATTACAACCGACATCATGGCGGGGTTCTGTTCGGAAACAGAGGAAGACCATCAGGAGACCCTGTCGCTGATGGAATATGCCTCATACGACTTTGCCTATATGTTTAAATATTCAGAGCGTCCGGGAACCAGGGCGGCCAGGAAAATGGAAGATGATGTGCCGGAAAGCACCAAAAAGCGCAGGCTCAATGAGATCATCAGCCTTCAAAACCGTATTTCGGATACGGTGAAGCAGAAAGCCATTGGTAAAACCTTCCGTGTGCTGGTGGAAGGCCTCTCGAAAAAGTCCAATGAAGAATTTACGGGAAGAAATTCACAAAACCAGGTGGTGGTATTTCCAAAAAAAGACGCGAAACCAGGGCAATATGTGGATGTGAAGATTCATTCAGCTACCCCGGCCACTCTGCGGGGGAAAATCATAAATTAATCCCAAGATGGCTAATATTTGGCTGATTTAACTGTCATATATATTGTCATTAATTGTCATTTGTAGTCATTTATAGTCAATTGGGTGTATCAAATAGTTATAAATTTTAGGTTTTGCTAATTGCCAACTCAATAAAAATGAACCAAAAAACGTCGAATTATATTTTAACATAACAAAATAACTTATTATGAGTCATCTATTGAATGAGTTTCGCGAGTACCGTGAAAAGATGAACCAAAAACTTCAGGATACCGACAATAAGGTGATCAAGCGGATCATGAACCTGGACACCAACACCTATAAAGAGGGTGCCCTGGATACCAAAACAAAGGAGATGCTTGGGCTGGTTGCCTCCATGGTGCTTCGCTGTGATGACTGCATCAGCTACCACCTGGAGCAATGCCATAAAGAAGGCATTTCCAATGAGGAAATGTATGAAATTTTCTCAGTCGCAAATTTAGTCGGTGGTACCATTGTGATCCCCCATACCCGGAGGGCGCTTGAATACTGGGAGGCATTAAACGAGGAAAGCAAGTAAATTGCCCCCCTGCCTAAAACTCATTTAACGCTACCTGTTGTTCGTCCTGATGTTAAATACGTTTTCCAGTTGCATCACCTTGATCAGCTCCATTGCTCCTTCCGATACATGAGCCAGTTCAAAATCCGAGTTGTTGATCCTGGCATTCCTGAGTACGTTTAGCAATGTTTCAAACGCTGAACTGTCAATGAAGGTAACATCATTTAAGTTCAGCGTTACGCTTACTTCCGGCTTTTGTACGTATTGCATCAGCTCTTTTTCAACCTGTTTGGCATTATACACGTTAAACTTGTCTACTTCATGAAATGACAAGTAAAACTTGTTGTTGTATTGCTCAACTTCCAACATGACTTTTATTTCTGTATTTTTTTGTTGAACCTCTTAGATCAAATGAAACATTTGGATCCAATATTACTCTGTTCACAAAATAACTAAACGAAATCAAATGCAAATTTATTAACAAAACGTATCAAATTTTGAACCCATATCTATTTTTAATTAGTTTAAATATCAGTAAGAAATGAGCCGCTACACATCATGGGTATTTTCAGTCCTTCCTGTTGCTGTCTATGATCTTAATATTCAACTCGTCGAGCTGTTCCCGGGAAATTCTGGAAGGAGTGTTGATCATCAGATCGCGCCCTGCATTGTTCTTAGGGAAGGCTATAAAGTCGCGTATGGAATCGGAACCACCCATCACGGCGCACCAGCGGTCGAAACCAAAGGCGATACCTCCATGGGGCGGGGCACCGTATCTGAAAGCATCCAGGAGAAACCCGAACTTTTCATTGGCCTCTTCTTTGGATATACCCAGGGTATAAAACATTTTTTCCTGCAGTTCCCGGGTATGAATACGAATGGAGCCTCCGCCAATCTCTACACCGTTGATAACAAAATCATAGGCATTGGCCCGCATGCTGCCGGGATCGCTATCATAAAGGGGAATATCCTCATCCTTTGGTGATGTAAAAGGATGGTGCATGGCCACGTAGCGGCCTTCTTCCTCATCCCACTCCAGTAAGGGAAAATCTACTACCCAAACCGGCGCATACTTGTTCGGGTCCCGCAGTCCGAGCCTCTTGCCCATCTCAAGGCGGAGTACTCCCAAAGCGGTTAATGTGTTGATCCGCTCCCCTGCAAGTATCAGCAACAGATCTCCGGGATGGGCATTCATGGCTTCAGCCCATTCTTTCAGGTCTTCCTGGCCGAAAAACTTATCTACCGACGATTTCAGTGTCCCATCTTCATTATACTTCACGTAAACAAGCCCCTTCGCTCCTACCTGGGGTTTCTGGACAAAAGCGGTAAGCTCGTCGAGTTGTTTACGGCTATAGGAAGCACAGCCTTTGGCATTGATCCCCCCTATATATCCGGCATTATCAAAAACTTTGAACCCTTTGCCTTGTACGATACCGGTAAGATCCGTTATTTTCATGTCAAACCGCAAATCAGGCTTATCAGTGCCATATAATCGCATGGCATCATCATAGGCGATCCTCGGGAAGCGCTCATCATAGTTGTAATTGTTGATCTTCTTCAATAAATACCTGGCCAGGCCTTCAAAAGTATTGAGCACATCGTCCTGGTCCACAAAGGTCATCTCGCAGTCGAGCTGGGTAAACTCCGGCTGCCGGTCGGCCCTAAGGTCCTCATCCCTGAAGCATTTGACAACCTGGAAATACTTGTCGTAACCGGCGATCATCAGGAGCTGTTTAAACGTTTGCGGACTCTGGGGCAGGGCATAAAATTCCCCGGGATTCATCCGTGAAGGAACCACAAAATCCCTTGCTCCTTCAGGAGTGGACTTGATCAGGAAGGGCGTTTCCACCTCCACAAAGCTCTGCTCATCCAGGTATTTCCTGATCTCCTGTACCATCCTGTGGCGAAGCATCATGTTGTTCTTCAATACCCCTCTTCTAAGATCCAGGTACCTGTACTTCATCCTGAGCTCCTCACCGCCGTCGGTCTCATTTTCAATGGTGAAAGGCGGTACCTCCGAGCGATTGACTATCTCCAGCTCACTGGCAGAAACCTCGATATCCCCTGTAGGCATTTTGGGGTTTTTGCTGGCCCGCTCCAGGACCTCACCCCTAACCCTGATGATATACTCGCGGCCCAGTTCCTTAAGTTTTGAAGAAATGGTTTCAGGGGTATGCTCATCAAATACAAGTTGGGTGATGCCATAACGATCGCGCAACGTAATGAAGGTCATTCCTCCAAGCTCTCTGATTCGCTGGACCCATCCGGTCAGGGTCACCTCCCGTCCGGCATCCTCTATCCTCAGTTCGCCACAGGTATGTGTACGGTACATGTATATCTTGCTTTTAAATGAGACATTACAAACTTTGCGAAGATAGAAAGTTTTTCATGAATTTATTATATTTGCATCATTGAAATAAAAACGGGGTATTAGCTCAGCAGGTTCAGAGCGCTACCTTGACAGGGTAGAAGTCGGTGGTTCGAATCCACCATATCCCACAACCTCCCTTGCAGAAGGAGGTTTTTTTTATCTCCTTCAGCGTTGCCAATATTAAAAGATTCAGAACGTTGTGCTGGAAGAATAATTAAAAACGGGCTCGATTACCATGAGGGTAAAAACGTTGATAGCAGGCAAACCGGATTTTAAAAAGGAAAAGCCCGAAGAGGAATTTATTGATGTGGCGGAATTCTTTTGCGATACCATCCAGGGTGAAGGGATCAATATTGGAGCTCCTGCCACCTTTTTCAGGGTTCAGCACTGTACGCAAAATTGTGTGTGGTGTGATACACGGGAAACATGGAGGTACGGAAACCCTTACACCTTTAATGAATTGTTCCGGTTAATGGAGGAATACGGCGTGCCGGAAAAGTTAAAAAAAGGGCAACACCTGGTGCTAACCGGGGGTTCGCCCATGAGACAGCAAAAAAGCCTGCTCGGGTTCCTGGAAGCATTTGAGAAGCGATATGCCTTCAAACCCTATACGGAAATTGAAAATGAATGCACCTTGCGGCCACTGGATGCCTTTGCTGAAAAAATCGATTGCTGGAACAACTCACCCAAACTCTCCAATTCCCTTAATCCAAAAAGTCTGAGGCATCAGCCCGAACTGCTTAAATTGCTGGCATCCTACCCCAATTCCTGGTTTAAATTTGTTGTTTCTGACGAACAGGACTGGCAGGAGATTGAAACGGAATTCCTTGATAAGGAAATATTGAATAAAAGTCAGATTATACTGATGCCCCTTGGTGGAACGCGGGAAGAACTGCACAAAAACAGGGTAACAGTTGTTGATATGGCCATCCGTGAAAATGTCCGTTATACCTCCAGGGAACATATAGAGCTTTGGGACATTGCCACTGGGGTTTAACCGAAATTATACTCAAATAATTCTTTTGACAACCTTTCTATCATTTTTTTGTTTACCTTTTCAAAGAAAAAAAATATACAACATTTATCGTGACGGAGGTAAACAATCGCACATGTGGAAATCTATCCTTGCAATCCCAATCGTCCTTATCTTTTTTTATGGTTGCACATCCATAGAAATTAAGGAAGAAGATGTGTTTGATATCAAACGCACGATTAGTCCTTCCCATTTTCGGAATACGGCTTATCAGTTTGAAGAAGTCCGGTTTGTTTCGGGAAAAAATCTTTCCCTGGAAGGATGGTTCATCAGTCATCCCGCGTCACAGGGCACCGTACTTTATTACGGAGGCAATGGTTTCCTTATGGAAACTGCCTATGAGACCATCCACTCCATCATCGGCAGGGGGATGAACCTGCTCGTGTTCAATTACCGCGGGTACGGAACCAATTCAGGCAAACCGACCATTTCCGGGATCAAGACCGATGGTATGGCAGCTTACAACTACCTGGTTGACAAAAAGGGGATTTCTCCTTCCCGCATCATCATCCATGCTCATTCACTGGGTACCATCGTGGGCGGTTACGTGGCAGACCAGGAACAGGTGGGCGGACTGGTGATGGAATCCCCCATCAGCGATGCCAGGTATTATACCGATAAAATGCTTCCCGGTCTTTTGAGGCCGTTTATCAAAATCAGGGTAGACAGCAGCCTGCTTGTGGACAGCAACACCGACCGGCTTTCACGGCTTTCCATACCCCTGTTGATCATTGTTGGAAAGG
>Ga0207797_1000531_pt1 | contig 29445 bp, 24 predicted proteins | sample PRCRCaboRojoPR_6_FD_187275 | JGI IMG/M metagenome (GOLD analysis project Ga0207797, IMG submission 187275) | Marine sediment microbial community from Cabo Rojo, Puerto Rico - PR CR 10% Liquid 1 (SPAdes) | ecosystem: Environmental > Aquatic > Marine > Coastal > Sediment | place: Cabo Rojo, Puerto... | reverse complement strand
GGACAAGAAGGAAGCCTGAGGAGGCCGCTCCTCCATGCCCACCCTGCACCGGACCGAAGGGCAGATCCAGGTTCCCTCCGAGCTCCCAGTGGTCGCCCTCCGGGATCTGGTGTTCTTCCCCTACATGGTCCTGCCTCTCCTCATCGGGCGCCGTCCCTCCGTGGCCGCCCTGCAGGCCGCCGAAGAGGGGGACGGTCTCCTCCTGTTGGTGGCGCAGAAGGACGCGGCCATGGAGGATCCCGGCCAGGACGACATCCACCGGCTGGGGACGGTGATCCGGGTGGTCCAGAGCACCCCCCTGCCCGACGGGACCACCCGGGTCGTCATGGAGGGCCTGGGCCGGGGGCGCATCCGCCGATTCCTCTCCGCTGAAGAGGGATTCCGGGGCCAGGTGGAGCTTGCCCCGGGTCGGGAGGTGGAGGATCCGGAGGAGGTGAGCCCGGACCTGGAAGCCCTGGCCCGGGGGGTCCGCCGTCTGTTCGAGGAGTACATCGACCTCAACGAGCGCCTTCCCAGAGAGCTTGCCGGCACCCTGGCCAACATCCAGGACCGGGCCCGCCTGGCTCACATGGTGGCGGGCCACGTCCTGGTCACGGCCCAGGAGAAGCAGGAGGTCCTGGAGGCCCTGGAGCTCACCCGTCAGTTCGAGATCCTCCGGGAAATCCTGGTCCGGGAGCTGGAGATCCTCCGGATCGAGGAGAAGCTGGACGAGGAGATCAAGGCCCAACTCGACACCGGCCGGCGGCAGATCTACCTGCAGGAGCAGCTCAAGGCCATCCACAAGGAGTTGGGGGAGACGGAGGCGGAGGGAGAGTGGGTGGACATCCAGGAGGCCCTGGAGACGACCCTTCTGCCGGCCCACGCCCGGGAACGAGGGCAAAAGGAGCTGGACCGGCTCCGGCGCCTGAACCCCGTGGCTCCGGAGGCCGCCGTGATCCGGACCTACCTGGACTGGATCCTCGCCCTCCCCTGGATCGAGAAGAAGGACGACAACCTGGACGTGGCCCACGCCGGGAGGATCCTGGACGATGCCCACTTCGGCCTGGACGAGGTGAAGGAGAGGATCCTGGACCACATCGCCGTCCTCTCCCTGGTGGAGGAGCTCCAGGGGCCCATCCTGTGTCTGGTGGGTCCTCCGGGGGTGGGAAAGACCTCCCTGGGGCGGAGCATCGCCACGGCCCTGGGCCGGGAGTTCATCCGTGCCTCTCTGGGCGGTGTGCGGGACGAGGCGGAGATCCGGGGTCATCGGCGGACCTACGTGGGCGCCCTACCGGGGCGCATCATCCAGGGCATGCGACGCAGCGGCACCTGCAACCCCGTCTTCCTCCTGGACGAGGTGGACAAGCTGGCCCGGGACTTTCACGGGGATCCCGGAGCCGCCCTTCTGGAGGTCCTGGACCCGGAGCAGAACCGGAGCTTCACGGACCATTACCTGGAGCTGGAGTTCGACCTCTCCGACGTCCTCTTCCTGGCCACGGCCAACACCCTGGCCGGGATTCCCGAGCCCCTCCGGGACCGGATGGAGGTCATCCGTATCCCCGGTTACCTGACCACGGAGAAGAAGGTCATCGCCCGGGAGTTCCTGTGGCCCAAACAGGCCGGCCGCCACGGACTGGATGACCTGGAGGTGGAGATTCCGGATCCGACCCTGGACCGGATCATCGGGGCCTACACCCGGGAGGCCGGCGTCCGGGAGCTGGAGCGGAGGATCGGCGGCGTGGCCCGGAAGCTGGCCCGGAGGGTGGCGGACGGAGAGCCGGGAGCCCGCCAGGCCCGGAGGGTTCAGCCCGACGAGCTCAAGGAGCTCCTGGGACCCCCGCCCTACAACCCGGAACCCCGAGAAGAAGGAGACGCCCGGGCGGGAATCGCCAACGGCCTGGCCTGGACCGCCGCCGGGGGAGAGATCCTGGACGTGGAGGTGGCCGTGGTGCCCGGGTCCGGGAAGATCCAGCTCACCGGCGCCCTGGGGGACATCATGAAGGAGTCGGCCTTCGCCGCCGTCACCTACGCCCGCTCCCGGGCTCTTCCCTTCGGACTGGATCCCCAGTTCCACCAGAACGTGGACCTCCACATCCACATTCCGGAGGGGGCCACTCCCAAGGACGGTCCCTCCGCCGGCATCACCATCGCCGTGGCCCTGATCAGCGCACTGACAGGGATCCCCGCCCGGGCCGACGTGGCCATGACCGGAGAGATCACCCTTCGGGGGCGGGTGCTGGGTGTGGGCGGAATCAAGGAGAAGGCCGTAGCCGCCTACCAGGGGACGATCAAGCGGATCATCCTTCCCGCTTCCAGCTCCGGCGAGCTGGAGCGGCTGCCCGCCGAAGTGTTGAACGGCGTGGAGTTCCTCCAGGTCCATACCATGGACGAGGTGCTGGATGCGGCCCTGGCCTCCTCTCCCCGGACCCGCTCCCCCGCCGACCTGGTGGGAGGTGCCCAGGACACGGGCATCCAGCTCTCCCAGTGATCATCCGGTCCGTGGAGTTCGTGGGCTCCGTGGGAACCCCGGGAGGAGAGCTCCCGGAAGGGCTTCCCCAGGTGGCCTTCTCCGGACGGTCGAACGTGGGGAAGTCGTCCCTCATCAACACCCTCCTGCGAAGGACCCGTAAGAAGCTGGCCCGGGTGTCCGGCACCCCGGGCAAGACCCAGAGCCTGAACTTCTACCGGGTAAACGACCGGTTCTTCCTGGTGGACCTGCCGGGATACGGCTACGCCCGGGCCCCCGGGGACGTGAGGGAGAGCTGGAGGAAGCTGGTGGAGGATTACTTCTCCCGAGAGGAGGGCCCCACGGGAGTGGTCCACCTGGTGGACGGCCGTCATCCCCCCACCCGGCTGGACCTGGAGATGATGGAGTACCTGGGGGCTCTGGCGTTGCCGGCTCTGGTGGCTCTCACCAAGATGGACCGGGTGCCCCGGGGCAAACGGGAACGGACCCTCCAAGAGGCCGCCGGGGTCCTGGGACTGACCCGGGAGCAGATCCTCCCCTTCTCCGCCAAGACCGGCGAGGGGCGGGACGCCCTCCTGGAGGCCCTGGATCATCTTCTCGCCGGAGACCAGGAGGAGGACCGGCCATGATCTCGCTCCACGCTGAGAATCCCCGACCCCGGACCGGAGGCCATGGTCCGGCGTTGGCCCTGATCCTGGCCGTCCTGGGCTGCGGCCCCCTACCCCCTCCCGGGGAGGGCGGGAGTCCGGGGGGGCCGGCTGGGGCCCGGGCCGAAGAGGGAGCAGGGGCCGCAGTGGAAGCGGGACAGGACACGACCCTCCTGGTGCCCCCGGGCTACGGCACCCTTCGGCAGGACGACATCACCCTCCACCTGCAGCGGGGAGATCTCCTGGTCAAGGTGACCCCCCTGGAGGAGTGGGTCATCCGCCTCACGGCTCCGGACACGTACGAGCGCCTCCGGGGCCTGGCGAAGGCCCACGGGCCCCGGGCCACGAGCCGGACCTCGGCCTCGGCGGCAGCCCTCTTCCTGGTGAGCTTCTTCAGCTACGAGCCGGATGTGACCTACCAGCCCGAAGATCTCCTGCTGGTGAACCGGGGGCTCCGATACCGGCCCCGGGGGATTGCCCCCGTGACCCCCTCCTGGGGCACCCAGCGCCTGGCCCAGCAGGAAACCCGGATGGCCGTCTACGCCTTCGACGGGGACATGGACCTGGAGACGGACCTGGTGGTGGAGTACGAGGACCTCAGAAACGACGCCTGGCGGGAGCGGATCGTCCCTCTCCTGGAAGCGGAAAGGGCGAAGGTGAAGGCGCGGGCCGGCTACTCGTCCAACCCGTACTTGCGGATCTTCCGGTAGAGGGTGCGCTCGCCGATGCCCAGCTGCTCGGCGGCCTTCCTCCGGTTGCCCCCGGCCTCCTTCAGGGTGAGACGGATGGTCTCGGCCTCCACGTCCTCCATGGTCATCCCGGGCCGGTAGACCACGCCGAGACCGTCTCCCTCCACCGCCTCGTCTCCCATGGCCCTCTCCCCCGCCTGACCCGGTCTCGGGAATGGCTCCTCCTCCTGGGCACCGGCGACCTCGGAATCCCCCGCTTCGTCCTTATGGCCCCTCATGTCCCCGGGGAGGATCTCCCGGAGGAAGGAGGACTCCCGCATGTCTCCGGAAGGCAGAACCTCAACCTCTCCCCCTCCGGACCTCTGGGTTTCCTCCTTGTAGCGCTGGAAGTCCCTGCGGAGATCGTCGATGTCCATGCGGAGATTCACCAGGGTCCGGAAGACGAATTCCAGCTCCGGTCGTATGGAGGGTTCCTCTTCCTTCGCCTCCCCCCGGGTGATGCTCATGGGGCGGGGGATGGGGGCCGGCAGGATTCCCCGACTCCGGGGGTTCCGGACCTCGTCGGGGATGTCCCGGGCCTCGATGCGTCGGCCCGGCGCCAGGACCACCATGCTCTCGATGAGGTTCCGGAGCTCCCGGACGTTGCCGGGCCAGTCGTAGGCCCGGAGGATCTCCATGGCCTCCCGGGACATCCCGATGAAGGGCCGATCGTGCCGGTCGCTGGCCTCCCGGATGAACTCCTTCACCAGGAGGGGGATGTCCTCCTTCCGTTCCCGGAGGGGAGGCAGCTCGATCCGGAGGACGTTGAGCCGGAAGTAGAGATCCCGGCGGAAGTCTCCCACCTCCACCCGCTGCCGGAGATCCTGGTTCGTGGCGGTGATGACCCGCACGTCCACCCGGATGGGCCGTTCCCCCCCCACCCGGAAGAACTCCCGCTCTTCCAGGACCCGCAGGAGCTTGGTCTGGGTGGAGAGGGGCATCTCTCCGATCTCGTCCAGGAAGATCGTTCCTCCCTGGGCCAGCTCGAAGAGACCCTTTCGGGTGTCCACAGCCCCGGTGAAGGCTCCCTTCTCGTGGCCGAAGAGCTCGCTCTCCAGGAGGGTCTCGGAGAGGGCGGCCACATTCACCGGGATGAAGGACTCGTGCTTCCGGGGGGAGAGGGCGTGGATGCCCCGGGCCACCAGCTCCTTGCCCGTCCCCGACTCCCCTGTGATGAGGACCGTGGCGTTCACCGGAGCGATCTGGACCACCCGCTCCAGGGCCTCCCGGACGGCATCCGTCTCCCCCACGATCCCCGTGATCTCCTGGAGACGGTTCCGCTCCACCAGGGTCCGTCCCAGGAGGGCCACTTCCCGGGGATCCGGGGGATAGGGGAAGACCTCCTGGAGGTCCAGGGCCCGGGCCGCCTGCCGGATGCCCTCCTCTCCCTCCCGTGCGATGCCGAACACGGGGATGTGGCTGGCCTCACGGGCCTGCCGGGCCTGGGTGGCGGCGGCCTCGTTCTTCAGGCCCCCCGTGAGGATGAACAGGAGGGGGTTCTCCACGTCCGAGAGGTCCTCCTCCGGGGTGACCAGCTCCACCTGGTAGCCCGCCTCCTGGAAGGCCTCCCGCAGCGGGCCGGCGGTCTTCAGGTCATGGGTTGAGATGAGGACGGATCCGCTCTGGTCGACCATGGCAGGCATTCCGTCAGGATTGGCGGTGAGGGGTGTCGGCGTCCCGGAGCAGGGACGACAGGTGCTCCAGGAGGGGACCCAGGACCTCCAGGCCGTCCCGGACCCCGCCGGGGCTGCCCGGCAGGTTGGCCAGGAACGCGGATCCGCGGGACCCGGCCAGGCCCCGGGAGAGGGCGGCGAAAGGTGTGGCGCCCTCCCCTCGTCGGCGGAGAGCCTCCGCCACACCGTCCGAGACCCGGTCCAGGACGGCCCGGGTGGCCTCCGGCGTGACGTCCCGGGGCCCGAAACCCGTGCCTCCCGTGGTCAGGACCACGTCCACCTCGCCGCCGTCGGCCCAGCGGAGGAGGAGAGGCACGATCCGGGCGGTCTCGTCCGGGACCGTGGCCCGGGCTGCCACTTCGTGGCCCTTCTCCCGGCACCAGGCCTCCAGGAGGGTGCCACTCCGGTCCTCTCCCCGGCCCTGGCTCAGGGTGTCGGAGACCGTGAGAACACCCACCCGGAGAGCCCTCCCCTCGGCGGCGGCTGGCACCATCCCTTCCTCCACCTCAGCGGCGGATGGACCCCTCGGTGTAGAAGGTCGGACGCTGCACCACGGCGGGAATGACCTTGTCCCGGATCCGGATTCCCACTTCCGTGCCCTTCTCGGCCAGAGCCGTGGGGAGGAAGCCCATGGCGATGCCCTGCCCCAGGGACGGACTCAGAATCCCGCTGGTCACCTCCCCGACCTCCCGGTCCTCGTGGACGATGGCATAGCCGGGACGGGGAAAGCCCCGCTCAGTGAGCTTCATGCCCCTGAGCCGTTGTTCCACCCCTTCCTCCTTCTGGGCCGCCAGGACGTCCCGGGCGATGAAGTCACCCTTGTCCAGCTTCGTGACCCAGCCCAGTCCGGATTCCAGGGGAGTGTGCTTCTCGTCCAGGTCGTTGCCGTAGAGGGGGTAGCCCATCTCCAGGCGCAGCGAGTCCCGGGCTCCCAGACCCGTGGGAATGAGGCCTTCCGGCTCCCCGGCCTCCATGAGGGCGTTCCAGAGCTTCAGCCCGTCCGAGGCCGGGACGTACAGCTCGAAGCCGTCCTCTCCGGTGTAGCCGGTGCGGCTCAATCGCCCCCGGACCCCGGCCACCTCGCCCATGGCAAAGCGGTAGTAGCCGATGTCGTCCAGGTTCGTGTCCGTGAGGGTCTGGACGATCCCCGCCGCCCGGGGTCCCTGGATGGCCAGGAGAGCCGTATCGTCGGACTCGTCCACCACCTCGGCGTCGAAGTCTCCCTCGTGCTCCCGGACCCAGGCCAGGTCCTTCTCCCTGTTCGCCGCGTTCACCACCATCAGGTAGTGGTCGTCCCCCCGGTAGACCAGGAGGTCGTCGATGATTCCCCCGCTCTCCAGACACATGGCCGAGTATTGGGCCTGGCCCACACTCAGCTTGGAGGCATCGTTGATGGTAAGGGTCTGGAGGAAATCCAGGGCCTGGGGGCCCCGGAAGATGAGCTCACCCATGTGGGAGACGTCGAACAGACCCGCCTTCTCCCGGACGGCCTTGTGTTCCGCCGTGATCCCCGTGGGGTACTGGACAGGCATCTCGAAGCCGGCGAAGGGAACCATCTTTCCCTCGGCAGCGACATGAGCCTCGTGAAGCGGGGTCTTCTTCAGCTCTCCAGCCATGATCGTTTCCTTTCCGTTTTCTCGTTCCCGGTTCACGGGATGAGGATCAGGCCATGAGCTCCAGCATGATGGCCTTCTGGGCGTGCAGTCGATTCTCCGCCTCGTCGAAAACCCTAGACTGGGGCCCGTCGATGACGCCGGCGGTGACCTCCTCTCCCCGGTGGGCCGGAAGGCAGTGCAGGAAGATGGCGCTGTCGTCGGCCACGGCCATGAGGTCCTCGTTCACCTGGTAATTCTCCAGCTCCTTCCGCCGGTCCGCAGCCTCCTCCTCCTGCCCCATGGAAGCCCACACGTCCGTGGTGAGCATCTTCGCGCCCCGGGCGGCCTCCTTCGGATCCCGGGTCAGAGTGATGGTGGTGGCCTCCCGGGCCCGGGTCAGGATCTCGGGATTCGGGTCGAAGCCCTCGGGGCACGCCAACCGCAGGTCCAGGCCGAAGGCGGCGGCGGCGTTGAGCCAGGAGTTGGCCATGTTGTTGCCGTCTCCGATCCACGCCACGGGAAGTCCCTCCAGCTCCTCGCCGAACTCCTCCTGAACCGTCTGCAGGTCTGCCATGACCTGGCAGGGGTGCAGCAGGTCCGTGAGCCCGTTGATCACCGGGATGGTGGCGTGCCGGGCCATCTCCTCCACCTCGGCATGATCGAAGGTCCGGATCATGATGCCGTCCACGTAGCGGCTCAGGACCTTGGCCGTGTCGGAGACACTCTCCCCCCGGCCCATCTGGGACGCGGAGCTGGCCAGGAAGAGGGCGTGTCCCTCGAGCTGGGTCATGCCCACCTCGAAGGAGACCCGTGTGCGGGTGGAGCTCTTCCGGAAGATCATGGCCAGGCTCTTGCCGGCCAGGTTCCGGTCCTTCACGGCACCGGACTTCAGGTCACGGGCCAGGGAGAGAAACCGGTAGAGGTCGGCTCGGTCGTAGTCGGAAATGGCGACGAAGTGGCGAGTGGACATATAAGAGACTCCCATTGAATCCGGGTTGAACGAGTGGTGTCGGCTCGGCAGGGGAGCCTTGGCTCCCCGAGCCCTGGAAGGTACCACAAATCGGGCCGGGGAGGAAAGGTAGGACGAGGGCGGAAGACGAGCACCGGAGCGGGAGAACCGAGGGCCCCGGGGCAGAAACTGGCCCAGGTCCGTTCCGGCCCCCCGGGTGTTGCTCGCCCTCGATACCGCGGCTGTCGAGGCGCCAGCCAGGCCGGAGGGCCGTCATGGAGAGACGAGGCGGGCACCAGCCCACGCCGAGCCACCGAAGGGGCCGGGGAGAGTTCTTGCTGGACATGACGGAAGACTCCGGAGTGGCTGCAAAACGGTGGCTATGACATGTCGTTTGCAGCCCTGGGCGGGGTCGGAGGCATCGTTGGCTGCAGGAAAGGTGAGGCTCCGCCGGTTCGCGGGCTTCCCCGCGTAGGGATGGGACCACGGAGAAGACGGTGACCAGACCGGCGACGAGCACGGTGTCCCCCGCAAACGAATGGGGCCTCGTCTGGAGAAACCTGGGCGGCCGCCGGGTGGCCCCCGGGCTGAGGCAGTCGAGGAGTGCCTGGAAGAGAGCCAGCGCCGCCTGAGACCTGGAGCTGCGGCGCCCGAGACCCGGCTCGCTCCTGCTGTTCGGCAGCTACCGAGAAGCCATCGACCCGGAAGACGCCCGAACCGCCGCTTTCTCCGTCGGAGCCGGAGGTGCAGGTCGCACAGAGGGCCGGTGGCAGCCGGAAATCCATCGCCAGCCCGCAGATGTTCGGCTGCAAGGAGACCGCCGGCACCCGGCGGGTCGGCTGATCGGCGGGTCCACAACCCGCAGCTCGTCGGAAGCCGGCAGCCAACAGTTCACAGGATGTACTTCTGCAGGTCCTCGTCCTCCATGATGGAGCGGAGGCGCTTCTGGACGAAGGAAAGATCCACCAGGATCTTCTCCCGCCCTTCCTCCGGGAGCTCGAAGAGGATGTCTTCCAGGACCGTGGTGAGGACGGTCTGGAGACGCCGGGCTCCGATGTTCTCCATGCGATTGTTGAGCTCCGTGGCCACCCGGGCCACCTCCCGGATTCCCTCCTCGGTGAACTCCAGGGTGGCTCCTTCCGTCTCAACCAGGGCCCGGTACTGGGACAGCAGGGCGTTCCTGGGCTCCTGGAGGATCCTCACGAACTCCGCCTCCCCCAGGCTGTCCAGCTCCACCCGGATGGGAAGACGGCCCTGTAGCTCGGGGATGAGGTCGCTGGGCTTGGAGACGTGGAAGGCTCCGGCGGCGAAGAAGAGCATGTGGTCCGTGCGCACCAGGCCGTACTTGGTCTGGACGTTGGACCCCTCCACGATGGGCAGCAGGTCCCGCTGGACCCCCTCCCGGCTCACGTCCGGCCCGGCCCCACCCCGTTCTCCGGCGATCTTGTCGATCTCGTCCAGGAAGACGATTCCCGTCTCCTCGGCCCGGTCCAGGGCTTCGTTCACCACCTCGTCCATGTCCACCAGCCGGTCCAGCTCCTCCTGGATGAGGATCCGCCGGGCCTCGGCCACCGTCACGGACCGACGCTTCGTCTTCTTGGGGAGCATGTCCTGGAGCATCTCGGTGAAGTTGTGGTCCATCCCCTCCATCCCCCCCATGGGGATCATCATGCCCTCCAGGTTGGGGCTCTGGGAGACCTCCACCTCCACCTCCCGCTCCTCCAGCTTCCCGTCCCTCAACAACTTCCGGAGCTTCTCCCGGGTCCGGGCCCGGCGCTCCCGGGGGCCGGCGGGCTCCGCCACCTCGCCCCTCTCCTCCTCCTGCCGGACGCCCCCGGGTCCGGCCACGAAGACCGACCCCTCCGGCGTCCAGGAACCGCCGGCCTCCCCACCGGGGCCGGTGGGTGTGGGTTCGGGCTCTTCCGCCTCCGGCTCCGGCTCCGGCGCCCTCCGGTCCTGGGCCGTCATGGGCAGCAGCAGGTCCAGGAGGCGCTCCTCCACCCGACCTTCCGCCTCCTCTTCCACCTCTTCTTCCCGCTCGGCCCGGACCATGTTCACCGAGGTGTCCACCAGGTCCCGGATCATGGATTCCACGTCCCGACCCACGTAGCCCACCTCGGTGAACTTCGAGGCCTCCACCTTCACGAAGGGGGCTCCGGCCAGGCGGGCCAGGCGGCGGGAGATCTCCGTCTTCCCCACGCCCGTGGGGCCGATGAGGATGAGGTTGTTGGGAAGGATCTCGTCCCTGAGGTCCGTCTCCACCCGCTGGCGACGCCAGCGGTTCCGGAGGGCGATGGCCACGGCCTTCTTGGCCTCGTCCTGGCCGATGATGTAGGTGTCCAGCTCCCGGACGATCTCCCTGGGCGTGAGCTCTTCACGCCAGGCCTCGTCCCGGGAGGGTCCGGTCTCCGATACCTCGTCGTGTTCAGTCATTCTCGTTGCCCTGCTCCATATCCAGCACGGTGATCCGTTCGTTGGTGTAGATGCAGATCTCGCCGGCGATTTCCAGGGCTCGCTGTACGATGTCCCGGGCCGACAGCTCGGAGTGGGTCTTCAGAGCCCGGGCCGCCGCCAGGGCGTAGGACCCCCCGGATCCGATGGCCACGATCTCGTCGTCGGGCTCGATGACGTCTCCCTCCCCACTCACCAGGAAGAGAGTGTCGGCGTCGGCCACGACCAGGAGGGCATCCAGCCTCCGGAGGTAGCGGTCCGTTCGCCACTCCTTGGCCAGCTCCACACAGGCCCGGGTGAGGTTCCCGGGATAGCGCTCCAGCTTCTCCTCCAGCTTCTCGAAGAGGGTGAAGGCGTCGGCCACGGCGCCGGCGAACCCCGCCAGCACCCTCCCCTCCTTCAGGGTACGGACCTTCTGGGCCGAGCCCTTCATGACGGTGTCGCCCATGGTCACCTGACCGTCCCCTCCCATGGCGATCTTCCCGTCCCGGCGAACGGCCAGAACCGTAGTGGCGCGGATCTCGGGTCTGTTCATGACAACTCCATGGCCTCCCTGCGATGGCTTGTGGTCCTTGAGTCCGTGTGCTCCGTGTCGGCCCTGTGAGCCGCTGGCGTTTCCCTGGTTATCCTACCCCGGAGCCTGGCCCACGGGAACCGGCGGACTCGTCCGGAGCGGGGAAGGGCCCGGCCCGGTGGGCGCCCTCGGGTGCCCATGGGACGTGGCCCCTCAGGAACGGGGATGGGCCTGCTTGTACACACGCTTCAACCGCTCCCTGGAGGTGTGGGTGTAGATCTGGGTCGTGGAGAGGGACACGTGGCCCAGGAGCTCCTTCACGGCCATGAGATCCGCCCCGGCGTCCAGGAGGTGGGTGGCGAAGGAGTGCCGGAGGGAGTGGACGCTCAGGTCCTGATCCGATGCGGCCTTCTCCAGGAGCCCCCGGACCGACCGCTGGATGGACCGGCGAGACAGACGTCCTCCCCGGGCGTTCAGCAACAGGGCCCCGGGGTCCGGGTCCTCTCCCTCTTCTGCCTCGGTCAGGACCTCCATGCGTCGAGGCTCGTAGCGCCCGAGGGCATCCAGTGCCCGTCGGGTCAGGGGGACGATGCGCTCCTTCCGACCCTTCCCCATGACCTTCATCTGAGCCGTGGACAGATCCAGGTCTCCCATGTTCAGATTGTGAAGCTCCGAAAGGCGAACTCCGCTCCCGTAGAGGAGCTCCAGGATCACCAGGTCCCGGGCCCCGGTGAGGGTGTTCTCCCGGGCCCCGGCTTCCGCCAGGGCGAAGAGAGCCTCGATTTCGGTGGACGTGAGGTGACCGGGCAAGGGCCGGGAAAGTCGGGGGGAGCGCACGGCCCTGGCCGGATTCGCCGGGACCCGCTCCTCCAGGTGGAGGAAGCGGAAGAAGCCCCGGACGGCGGAGAGCTTCCGGGCGATGGTCCGTTTCGACAGCCCTCGACGGTGACACCAACCCAGGAAGCTCCGCAGCGCCAGGCGGTCCACGTCCGTCCATCTCCAGCCCGCCCCCCCCAGGTAGTCCGTGAGGAACTCCTGGAGATGGGTCAGGTCCCTCCGGTAAGCGTCCACGGTCCGGGGCGAGAGCTGTCGCTCATGGCTGAGGACCGTGAGGTACTCCTCCACCCCCTCATGGCTCCTCACGGCTCCACCCCTTCCTGGGGCCCCACCTCTTCCTGCGGCCCCTCTCCATCCCCCCGCCCTTCCCGGATCTCCTCCAGCCACCGGAGGAAGTCCTCCTGAGCCCGCCGGGCCAGGGCCTCCCGCTTCTTCCGCTTGTCCCGGATCCGGGTGGGAAGGGGGTCCACCAGGCCCCAGTTGGAGTTCATGGGCCGGAAATGCTTGGGTCGGGCCTCCCTGAGGAACCGGTACAGCCCTCCCAGCATGGTGGTGGCCGGGGGCAAGGCTGCCGGCAGACCCTCCAGGATCCGGTGGAGGCTCAGGGCCGCCAGGAGCCCGCTGGCCGCCGACTCCGTGTAGCCCTCCACACCGGTGAGCTGGCCAGCGAAGACCAGGTCCGGCCGACGGGGAGAGGAGCCCCAGGGCGTGAGGCGCTCCGGGAAGTTGAGGTAGCTGTTCCTGTGAATGGACCCCCAGCGGAGGAACTCCGCCTCCTCCAGCCCGGGGATCATCCGGAAGACCCGTCCCTGCTCTCCCACCCGGAGCCGGGTCTGGAACCCCACCATGTTCCACATCTGTCCCCCCCGGTCCTCCCGGCGGAGCTGCACCACGGCATGGGGCCGCCGGCCCGTCCGGGGATCCTCCAGCCCGATGGGCTTCATGGGTCCGAAGCGGAGGGTGTCCTCGCCCCGGGAGGCCATGACCTCCACGGGCAGGCAACCCTCGAAGTAGGGGACCCGGTCCCAGTCGTGGCCGGGATGGACCTCGGCGTGGGTAAGTGCCCGGAGGAAGGTGTCGTACTCCTCCTGGCTCATGGGGCAGTTCAGGTAGTCGGCGTCCTCCCCGAAGCGTCCCGCCTGGAAGACGACGCTCTCGTCCAGGGAGTCCCGGTGCACGATGGGGGCGATGGCGTCGTAGAAGGAGAGGCCTTCGTCCCCCAGGTGGTCCTGGACGGCCCGGGCCAGGGGCTCGGAAGTCAGGGGGCCGGTGGCGACGATGGCGGGTCCTTCCGGCAGTTCCCGGCGCTCCTCCCGAACCACCCGGATGTCCGGGTGGGAGGTCACGGCCCGGGTCATGGCCTGGGAGAAGAGGGTTCGGTCCACGGCCAGAGCCGAGCCCGCCGGAACCCGGCTCTCCCGGGCGGCCCGGAGAAGGAGGGAGTCCAGGGCCCGCATCTCTCGCTTGAGCTGCCCGTGGGCGTTGGCCGGGTCCTGGCTCTTGAAGGAGTTCGTGCAGACCAGCTCCCCCAGGCCCTCGGTCCGGTGGGCCTCGGTGGCCCGAGTGGGACGCATCTCCACCAGGCGCACCCGGTGTCCCCGGTGAGCCAGGAAGAGGGCCGCCTCGCAGCCGGCCAGACCCCCTCCGATCACTTCCACCATGGCCCCGCTGTTAGCCACGTTCTGCCTTCCGCCCCCTCACGTGGACTTCTTCTTCCTCCCCCGCCCCTTCTTCCGGCCCTTTTTCCCCTTCTTTCGGGCCCGGGCCCGGGCCAGGAGCTCCAGAGCGTCGTCCATGTCCACCTCCTGGGGATCCGTCCCCTTGGGGATGCTGGCGTTGACGGATCCGTCGGTGACGTAGGGGCCGTAGCGTCCACTGAGGATCTTGAGCTCCACGTCCTTCGTGGGGTGGGAGCCCAGGTCCTTCAGGACCTCCCGGCCGGGCTTCGTCTCCAGGAGCTCCAGGGCCTCGGGCATCTCCAACTCGAAGAGCTGGGCCGGGGATTTCAGGTTCCGGTACGTCTTCCCTCGGTTCACGTAGGGGCCGTAGCGGCCGATGCCCACGGTGACGTCCTTACCGGTCTTGGGGTCCTTGCCCAGGGTCCGGGGGAGGGACAACAGGAGAAGAGCGTAGTTCAGGCTCACCTCGTCCAGGCTCATGCCCTTGGGCAGGCTCACTCGCTTGGGCTTCTCCTTCCCGTCCCCGTTGCCCAGCTGGACGTAGGGGCCGTAGGGACCGTCCTTCACCCGCACGGGCAGGCCCGTGTCCGGATCCTCCCCAAGCTCCCGCTCCTGGATCTCCGGAGCGTCCAGGGGACGGGTGTTCTGGCATTCCGGATACCCGGAGCAGCCCAGGAAGCGGCCGAACTTGTTCCAGCGGACCTGCATGGGGCGCCCGCAGACCTCGCAGGTCTCCCCCTCGGCCTTCAGGATCTCCTTGACGATCTCCTCGGAGCGGGCCTTGCCCTCCTGGAGCTGGGACTGGAAGGGACCGTAGAACTCCTCCAGGAGCTCACGCCACCGGACCGCTCCCTCCTCCACTTTGTCCAGCTCTCCTTCCATGCGGCTGGTGAAGTCCACCTCGAAGATGTTCGGGAAGACCTTCACCAGGAGCTTGGACACCGTGTCTCCCAGGGGCGTGGGGTGGAAGCGGGCCTTTTCCCGCTCCACGTAGCCCCGGTCCTGGATGGTGGAGATGATCTGGGCGTAGGTGGAGGGCCGGCCGATCCCGAGCTTTTCCAGCTCCCGGACCAGGGAGGCCTCGCTGAAGCGGGGGGGTGGCTGGGTGAAGTGCTGGTTCGGCCGGAGCTCCTTGAGGCGGCTCTCGTCTCCCTCCTCCAGCTTCGGGAGAGCTTCCAGGTCGTCCAGCCGCCGATGATCCCCGGTCTCCGTGGCCTCCTGGTAGAGGCGTGTGAAGCCCGGAAACTTCACCACCGAGCCCGTGGCCCGGAACCGGTAGGTCTCCCGGGATCGGCCGGTGAGGTCGAAGTCCACCGTGGTGGTGTCGTAGACGGCAGGGGCCATCTGGCTGGCCACGAAGCGAAGCCAGATGAGCTCGTAGAGCTTGGCCTCATGGGGCTCCAGGGCCCTCCGGACCTCGTCCGGGTGGAGGGAAGCATCCGTGGGGCGGATGGCCTCGTGGGCTTCCTGGGCTCCCTTCTGCTGCTTTCCGGCGAAGAGGCGGGGCTTGGAGGAGAGGAAATCGCTCCCCAGCTCCTTCTTCAGCCAGTCCCGGGCCCGCCCCACCGCCTGGGCGGACACCCGGGTGGAGTCGGTGCGCATGTAGGTGATGAGGCCCACGGAGCCTCGCCGGCCCAGCTCAACCCCTTCGTAGAGGCGCTGGGCCACGCTCATGGTGCGTCGGGTGGAGAAGCGGAGGCGCTTGGCCGCTTCCTGCTGGAGGGTGGAGGTGGTGAAGGGGGGAGCCGGGTACTTCCTCCGCTCCCGACGCTTCACCCCCGAGACCTGGAACGGCTCCCCTTCCAGATCGTCCAGGACCTTCTTCGTCTCCTCCTGGGAGGAGAGGGTGAAGGCCTTGCCCCCGATGTGGTGCAGCTTGGCCTCGAACGCCTGGCTCTCCTTCTCCAGGAGGGCCACGATGGACCAGTACTCCTCGGGCTCGAAGGCCTCGATGGCGTCTTCCCGCTCGCAGATGAGGCGAAGGGCCACGGTCTGGACTCGCCCGGCAGACAGGCCCGGCCGGATGGGCTTCCACAGGAAGGGGCTCACCTTGTAGCCCACCAACCGATCCAGGATCCGGCGGGCCTGCTGGGCTTCCACCTTCTCCATGTCCAGGTCGTGGGCGTTCTCCAGGGCCCGTTGGACGGCGTCGGAGGTGATCTCGTGGAACGTCACCCTCCGAAAGCGGTCCGGGTCCTTGTCGTAGCCCAGCTGCTCGGCCACGTGGTAGGCGATGGCCTCACCCTCCCGGTCCGGATCCGTGGCCAGGATCACGTCCTGTGCCTGTCGGGCCTTCCGCTTCAGCTCCTGGAGGACCTTCCCCTTGCCCCGGATGGTCACGTACTTGGGCTCGAAGCCCTCTTCCACCTCCACCCCCAGCTCCTTGGCCGGGAGGTCACGGACGTGGCCCACCGAGGCCGCCACCTCGTAGTCCTTCCCCAGGTAGCGCTCGATGGTCCGGGCCTTGGCCGGAGATTCCACGATGACCAGGTGTTTGCCCTTCGTTCCCTTTGCCATACCCCTCACGCTGATGAATTGCAACGGCCCCGACCTGCGGAGACACCTCCCGGCAGGTCCGGGCCTTCACCGGGGGGAAGCGAGCTCCCTCCCCGTCTCGTTCACGAGTCCTTCGATGGTCCGGGCCAGATCCTCCGGGTCCCGGCCCTCCGTGTCAACCGCCAGGTCCGCCAGACGGTAAAACGGTTCTCTCTCCTCCAGCATTTGGCCGGCCTGGATCACCGGGTCATCCACCGCCAGGAGGGGCCGGGTGGGACCGTCCTGCCGGACCCGGCGCACCGCTTCCTCCGGACCCACCCGGAGCCACACGGACACCGTACCCGGAGGAAGGTTCTCCAGGCGCTTCGGCGCCGCGGACCACCCTCCCCCGGAGGCCAGCACCACCCCCTCCTTCCGGAGGAGATCCCGTCCCACTTCCGCCTCCATGGTCCGGAAATGGCCCTCACCATGCTGACGAAAGATCTCCGGAATGGGAAGGCCCACCCGGGACCGGACCTCCTGGTCGAAATCCCGGAACTCCCAGCCCAGGCGCCGGGCCAGGGCCTGGCCCACCAGGGTCTTCCCGCTTCCCATGAACCCCACCATGAGGACGCGCCGAATGGGCTCCGAAGGGCTCATCGCTCGCCAAATCCCCGGGCGCCCAGGTATGCGAGGTACGCCTCGAAGTTCCTCCGGATCTCGGCCACGGCGTCCCCTCCGAACTTCTCCAGAAAGGCGTCGGCCAGGACGAGGGCCACCATGGCCTCGGCCACCACGGCAGCCGCCGGCACGGCGCAGACGTCGCTCCGCTCCACGGCGGCGTTGGCCGGGCGGCCGTCCCTCAGGTCCACGCTTCCCAGAGGCTTGCGCAGGGTGGAGATGGGCTTCATGGCCCCCCGGACCCGAAGAGGCTCTCCTGTGGTCACGCCTCCCTCCAGTCCTCCGGCCCGGTTCGAGGCCCGTCCCAGCCCCCCGGTGCGAGGGCGCTCCGGAGCCGGCACGATGGCATCGTGGACCTCCGAGCCCCTGCGGCCGGCTCCCTGGAAGGCCTCTCCCACCTCCACCCCTTTCACGGCCTGGATGGAGGCCACGGCCTGGGCCAATCGACCATCCAGCTTCCGGTCCCAGGACACGTAGCTCCCCAGGCCCACCGGGACCCCGGTGGCCACGACCTCGAACACCCCACCCAGCGTGTCCCCCTCCTCTTTGGCCCCGTCGATGGCCTCCATCATGGCGGCGGCGGCCTCCGGATCCAGGGTCCGGACCGGGGAGGCGTCGGCGGCTTCGTTCAATGCCTCGGGAAGGGCCGCCGGAGGCTCCGCCCGGACCGGTCCGATGGCGAGGACGTGACTGCCCACGGAGATCCCGAACTCTCCCAGGAGCCGCTTGGCCACGGCGCCGCAGGCCACCCGGGCCGCCGTCTCCCGGGCGCTGGCTCGCTCCAGCACGTCCCGGGTGTCCCTTCGATGGTACTTCAGGATGCCCACCAGGTCCGCGTGCCCCGGCCGAGGCAGGTACATGGGCCGAAGGGCCTTGGGGTTCTCGTCCGGTGCGGGAGGCTCGTGGGCCATGGCCTTCTCCCAGTTCTCCCAGTCACGGTTCCAGACGAGGAGGGCCAGGGGGGAGCCCAGGGTCTCCCCCAGGCGCACCCCGGAGAGCAGCTCCCCCCGGTCCGATTCGATCTGCATCCGGCGGCCCCGGCCATATCCCTGCTGTCGCCGGGCCAGCTCCGGATCCACGTCCCGGGTCACCTGGAGATCCAGGCCCGCCGGGATCCCCTCCAGGAGGGCCACCAGGCCCTTCCCGTGGGATTCCCCTGCGGTGCGGAAAGCGAGATGGGTCAAGCTCATGCTGCGTCAGGGCTCCTGCCTGTCGTTGAGAGGGAAGGCCGCTCGTGCCCGAAAACGCCCAGGGACCGTGGGCACTCCCGAGGAGGAGGCGGCGTCGGAAGCGTCAGAAGGTCGATCAACGGCCCTCATAGGATAGAGGAGCCGGGGCGACTCTCAAAGGGCCTGTGGGAACCCTCCCCCGCCGGAGCCACCCCCAGCGCCAGTCACGGCGCTGCGCGCCATGCCTGGCGCACCATGAAGTAGGGCCCCCGGCGATCCTTCGCCGAGGGCCCCGGGCTGCCGAAGAGGAAGCGGAGCGAGGCCACCCGATCCACCGTCCCGGAGGAGGCTGATCGGGGGGGCGCCCCGGAAGCCTACGAACCGATCCGGTTCGGGTGGTACTTCAGAATGTCGGACTTCCTCACCGGAACCACGACCACCCCTCCAGCCGACGTGATGGCGTAGAGATTCACCACGATGCACGACTCGTCCGTGACGCCGTCCGTGGGGACGGGCAGGGTGAAGTCCTCGTTCTCATAGAGTCGGATCGTCTCCCCGATGGGATTCCCGGCCTGATCCTGCACCGGCAGGGTCGGACAGGTGAGACCCACGTTGTCGTCATCGAAGGGCAGCGTGGCCCGAAGGGGTCCGCTCACCACGTCCCGGAGGGTGATCTGGCCGATGCGCCGGAACTTGAAGGTGTCGATGATGTCGATGGTCCCGTCGGCGGTCCCCACGAAGGCGATGTGGCTGTCCGGGCGGTACACCCCGTCGTAGTTCTCCAGGGTCCGCTGGTTCGCGTGGAGGGGGTGCAGGGCCGCGCCGGTCCCTTCCCCGGCTCCGGGCAGATCCACCCGCCCGTTGAGCTGAAGCTCGGAGTCGAAGAAGTAGGCGCTCTGGCCCCGGGCCACGCCCAGAGTGCCGTCGTAGTTCAGCCCCACGCCGCTCACCCGGTCCGCAGCGTTGATGAGGTCGTCCCACACCCGGAGGATGGTGGACAGACCGGTGATGTCCCCGGGAGCGGCCCGGTGCATGAGGACCCGTCCCAGAGGCGAGGTCCCACCCTCACCGATGAGAACCCAGCCGCCGTCGCCGGAGGCCGTCACGAAGGTGGTGTCCGCGAAGCCGAACTCCGGGATGTCCCAGCGGGCCCCGGCGATCATGTGGACATCCGAGCCCTGGAGAGCCAGGTCTCCGGTGGCGTTCTCCACCGGGTTGAACGCCGTCGTGTTGGAGGATCCGCTGATCACCTGGTTCGGGAAGCCGGGCACGTGATCGTAGAGGGTCACGCCGGCAGCGTAGAGGACGTTGCCCTCGTCGTCCTGGCCGATGGGAAGCTGGCCCACGTGGATGCTGTCGATGTGGGCGAAGGCCCAGAAGTCGTCCGTGGGCTCGCCGTCACTGTGCTCCACGAAGAGCTTCACCTCGGAACGCTCCGCGCCTTCGGGGAAGTAAGCCTTCCGGGCGGTACCGATGTCACCCACCGGAGTCGTCTTCGTGCTGTAGATGATGTTCCCGAAGGAGTCCACGGCGATGTACTGGGGCCGGTCGCTGAAGGAGGGGGAAGCCGGACGGGGGAAGGGGTAGATGACGAACTGCAGCCCCGTGTCCGCGTCCTCCAGCTCCAGGTCGAAGATCACGGCGTCGGGAGCGAAGAACCGGCGCTGCTCGATCTCACGCTCCAGCTCCGCGTCCACCATGGAGATGTTCGTTCCCCCGGAGTTGGCCACCATGAGGGTGTCCCCCGTCCGGTCCAGGGTCATCCCCCATGGCTCGGAGCCCACGCCGATGGACTGGGGATGGAACTCCTCGGTGACCAGGTCGAAGACCTCCACCACGTTCTGGTCGATGTTGGAGAGGAAGAGCTTGCGCCGCACCGTGTCCACGGCGGCGTCCATGATCTGCCCGGAACCCTCCAGCATGACGGTCCGGCCGGCCACCATGGTCCGGCTCACTCTCTGGCCGGTAAAGCCGCTGGCCACCGTGACCCCCTGGGGGCCCGTGGCGCAGGGCAGGGTCATGACCGTGTCGGCCAGGATGGCCGCCGAGCAGTTGCCCTCTCCGTCGAAGGCCCAGCCGGTGAACTCGTACAGGACCGTGTCCGGCAGGTTCAGGGAGTCCACGAACTGCTGGTCCATGGGAGGCAGGAAGGAGAAGGACTCGGTCTGGGTCCCGGAGCGAGGGGAGCTGTACGGTTGTTGATCCGTGTACCAGGCGGTATCTCCTCGGCGGGAGGAGATGGCCCGGACCGTGAAGCCCACGCTTCCCACCCCGCTGCCCTGGGTGTTGTCCAGCCCCGTGACCGTCACGTTGATGGGGTCGGTGAGCTCCAGGCGGGGGTTGGAGGACTGGATGAAGGAGACGTTCGGGGGAATGGCATCTCCGGCCTGGGTGGGAGCCAGGGTGAGAGACAGGGGGCCGGCGTCGGCCTCGATGAGGAGGCCGTTCTTGGCTTCGGCGGAAACCTGGATGCTACCCGTGGCCCCGTCCGGGGTCTGGAGGACCGTGTCCACCTTGACGGAGTCCGGTAGAGGCAGGCCCGGTGTCACCGAGTACTCTTCGGAAATGGCCCCACCGTTCACCTCTCCCGTCACCCGGACCGTGAGCTCGGCGACTCCCTCGGAGTCGAAGGCCCAGACCTCGATGGACGGTCGGGCTCCCAACTGGTCTCCATCGGAGAAGCTCCGGAACTCGATCCGGGGGGCTCCCAGACGCAGGGCCACGCTGTCGGCGGCGATGTTGCCCTGGGTGTCGTAGGCGATGGCGAAGAGGGCCGCGTCGTCCCGGACGCTATCGGACGTGGCCAGGAGCTCCCTGGTGATGACGGTGTCCTGGGGGGGCTCCTCGAAACGAACCATCTTGGGCTCGTAGCGCTGGACGATGGTATCCGTCCCCAGGTCCGGGTCGCCCCGGAAGGAGACGCCGGTGAAGAGCACCGAGTCCACCCCCAGGTCGTCGGAAATCCGGGCCTCCACGAACACCGGGAAGCCGATCCCGAACCCGGTGCTGTCGTCCGGGGTCTGGATGTCCACGGTGGGGGGCACGCTATCGGAAATCCGGGAATCGGGGGCGAAGAGGTTCTGGCCGTCACAGGACCAGAGAACCGCCAGTGCCACCAACCCTGCGCTCAACGGAAGCAGGCGCCGTCGGTCAGCTTTGCCTTGAGACATCGGGTTCCTCCGTAGCCCTTTCTCAGTCCCACTCACCCCGAACGATGGTCGGCGTGACGAGGATCATCAGGTCCCGCTGATTGGTGGATTCCCGCGTGACTCGAAAGAGGCGTCCGAGAACAGGGATGTCCATGAGGAGGGGAATTCCGGACCGGACCTCGCTCTTCTCCGTGACCGTGAGCCCTCCGATGACTACCGTCTCTCCATCGTCCACCAGAACCCGGGAGTCCGCTTCCTGGGTCTGGAAGATGAAGCCGGCGTCCGATTCCGCCGGGATGGCGGCGGACCGCTCGGCGTGCAGCTGCAGGAGGATCTTCCTGCTGGCCGTGACGTGGGGCGTGGCCTGGAGGATGATCCCCGTCTCCCGGGTCTCCACCTGGGCCGTGGGGAAGGTGGTCCCCTGGCCCCCCGCACCGCCGCCGCCGGCCCCGGCCGCCGCCACGTCGATGACCCGGATGGGAGTCTCTTCACCCACCAGAATCCGGGCTTCCTGGTTGTCCATGACCGTCACGTTCGGGGCTGCCTGGATGTCGCTCAGGTTCACCGACTCCAGGGCCTCGATGAAGTTGACGAGGGTGTGCCGCCCCACGATGAGGCTGGTGAGGAGGGACATGTTGGGGTTCGGGATCCGGGCCCGGGCGTTGCCCAGGGCGGCGATGGAGCTCCCGCCCAGGGAAACCACGTCGGTCCCGATGTCCACCTGCTCGTCCGGCAGCTCGATGACCCCGTCACCGTCCTGGTCCACGGCACCGGGAGTGATGACGTTCAGCTGGTTCCCTTCCGAGTCCTTCAGGTCGTAGGTCACCCCGAAGTCACTCAGGTCCGTCCGGTTCACGAAGATGATCTTCGCGTTGATGGCCACCTGGGGCGTCTCCCGGTCCAGCTCCTCCACCAGACCCTCCACCCGGTCCAGAACCCGCTTCACGTCCGTCACCACCAGGGTGTTCGTGGACTCTCCCACGGCCACGCGGCCACCCATCCGACCGGCCCCACCCTGGCCACCGCCGGACTGGGTCAGGAGGGCCTCTACCGCCGTCTGAAGCTCCGAGGCCCGGGCGTAGTTGATCTGGAACACCCGGGTCTGGTACGGCTCCATCCGCTCCCGCTGGGTGATGTTCTCCAGGTTCTCCACCCGGATGATCCCCGATTCCAGCTCCTGGGCCACCAGGCCATGGGCCGTGAGGATGGCCTCCAGGGCCTGGTCCCAGGGCTGATCCCGGATCTCGGCGGAGACCTGGGTCGTCACCTCGGCGCCGGGGATGATGGAGCGGTCGGCGAACTCGGCGAAGGTGAAGAGGACCTCGGAGATGGGGGCGTTGGAGAAGGTGACCGTGATCCGCTGCGCCGCTACCTGGGAAAAGGGATCGGTGGAGGAGACGGGCAGGGGCGGGGCACCTGGCGCCTCGCCGTTCTCCCCGGCCCGGGCTCGTGGACCGGATTCCGCGGCGCTCCAGGGCTGGAACGTCCCGGCGTCATTCTCCAGGACGACCCGTATCTCCCCGGGAGTCCGGAGGATCTGGTATCCCACCAGTCGGTCCAGCTCGATGACCAGTCGGACGATGTCCTCCGAGTACTGGCTGGTCCGTATGGCACGAACCCCACCTCGGTGGATGTCCAGGAAGTTCTCCCGGGGAAGGGCGTGCCGGGCGCCCATGAGGTCCACCACGAGCCGGTTGGGGGCTTCCATGGTGAAGTCCCGGTACTCCGCCTGCCCCTGGACAGCGATGAGGACCTCGGTCCGCTCCGGGGCCGGTTGCACACTGAGCCCCGTGACCGGGCCTCCCACTGCCATGAGGAGACCAGCCAGAAGGGAAAGGAACGAGGTCATGAGAGGCCTCCTTGACCAGGTCGCTGCAGCTCCATGACGCGCTGCTCCGTTAGGCCGAATTCATTGACTTCCACGACGACACGTGTTCGTTGGATTTCCAGAACCCTGACGTTCCCCAGGACATCGCCCCGGCGGACTCGATAGGTTCTGGGTAGCTGCTCCTGGGCCTGCCGCGGGTCCTGGGCCACGGCCTGGAGCTCTCCCCGGCTACCGAAGAGGGCCACGGAGGCATCCGGGTTGGGGGACAGGACCACCCCCAGGAGGATGAGGTCCTCGAAACGGGGTCCACCTTCGGCGCTACCCACCAGGGGAACGAAGGGGTTCCGCCGCTCGAACTGCGGGTAGCTGAAGACCTCCCGCTCAAAGACCAGCTCCGCGCTGTCCGGGAGCTGACGCTGGGTAGGCGGGGGCTCCTGGGCTTCCAGGGCCGGGAAGGCCAGGGCGAAGATGCCCAGGAGAAGGATCAGGCCGCGCCTTGCACGTCTCATGCTCAACCTCCCTCCTGGCCCTCCCCACCCTCTTCGGGCGGGGGCTCAGGGGCGGGAAGGATGTAGGTCTGGATTCTGAGACGTCCCGTGAGGGGGTACTCCAGGCTCTGGTCCAGAACGGCCCGGTTTCCCTCGAAAGGCCTCAGCTCCAGGTCCACGGGCGTGATGATCCGGGGAAGGGATGCGATGGACGAGAAGAAGCGTCCCAGGTTGTGGTAGTCGCCCACCACGTCCATGGAATAGGTCTCCTTGGTGTAGAACGCCCCGGCTTCCTGAGGCTCAGGAGCCAGGGAGGAGACCTCCACGTTGGTCCGAACACCCTCCGCCTGGATATCGTTCAACAACGCCGGGACTTCTTCGTTCTGGGGAATGAGCTGTTCCAGCTCGGCCACGTGCCGCTCGTACTGGGCCAGACGCTCCTGCAGCTCGCTCCCGCCCCGGGTGGCGATGATCTGGGCTCGGTTGTTCTGTGATTCCAACTGCTCCAGCCGGGATTCCATCTCCGTCACCTCGATACTCCGGGGGGAGTACCAATAGGCCCAGAAGAAATAGAACCCTGCGGCTACCAGGATCCCCACGATGAGGGCGTTGCGCTGTCTCGGCTGGTCAGGTATCAGGGCCATGGTTCAATCGGGTCTCGGGGCCAGGACTCAGCTCGTGGAGGCCGCGGCCGTGTCCGGGGGTACCTGGGGCTCCGGTTCGAAGAGGGGCACGGTCTGCAAGAGCTCCGGAGGCGGCTGGTCGTAGAGGGCCTCCAGGATGAACTCGTTCACCAGTCGGCTTCCCCCGCCGGCGGTCTCGATGACCTGCTCCGTGGAGATGAGGTCCACGTTCCGAATGAAGAGGGAGGCCTCCAGGTTCTCCATGAACTGGGTCAGGGCGAAGTTGTTTCCCGCCCGTCCTTCGATACGGAATTGAAGGTCCTCACCCAGGGACACCTGCATGAGGGTGGTCAACCAGGTGTAGTCCGGGAGATTCCGAGCCACCTCGTCCATGATATGGGGCCAGACGTAGCGGTCGCTGTCGATCTCCTGGATGATGCTGACCCGCTGGGCAATGGAATCCCGCCGGGCCATGAGGGCATCGTTCTGCTCGATGAGATCGGCATAGCGGGCCGAGTCGGAGACCGCCTCCTCGATGGCGACGGAAAGCTCACTCTGCCGGCTCGTGGTGGCGAAGAAGAGGTAGGCGGTGATGGCCACCAGAGCCACCACCAGCACCCCGACGCCCAGGAGCCAGCGATCGGTGGGGAGGGTATCTGCGCTCGGCAGCTTGAGCGCGAGCTTCGGACCTCGGGCGGTCCGTTTCTTTCCGCCTGGGAGTAGATTGACCTCAATCAAGGTTCCGTCACCTCTGGTCTAGGCCCTGAGGGCCAGACCCAGTGGGAGGAGGAGCATGGGAGCCGCCTCCTCCAGGTTCAGGTTCACCGCCGCGTCGGGCCGCACCGGGGTCTGCTCGAAGGGATTCACCTGGTGGGTCTCCACGTTCATCCGCGTCCCCAGAGCCTCCGTCATACCGGGGATGCGAGCCCCACCTCCGCAGAGGTAGACCTTTCCCAGACCCTCCCCGGACTGCCGGGTCATGAGGAAAGCCGAGGCCCGCTCGATCCCCACCGCCACCTCATCGGCGCTCTGCTCCACGAACCGGGGGAGGTCGTCCACCTCCTCCTGTCCCTGCACCGCCTCCTCGGCCTGCTCCGCCGTGAACCCCCGCTCCCTCTGGAGGTCCTCCCGGAGCTTCCTGGACCCGAAGGGGATGTCCCGGGTCAGAATGGGAACGCCGTCCTCCAGGATGTTCACGTTCGTCGTTTCGTGACCCACGTTCACCAGGGCCACGATGCCGTCCATGGCCTCCGGGTAGTTGTGCTCGAAGGCGTTGTGGAGGGCGAAGGCGTCCACGTCGATGACGCTGGGGTTCAGGCCGGCGTCGCCCAGGAGGGACACCTTGTTGTCCACCAGCTCCCGCTTCGCCGCCACCAGGAGGACCTCCATCTGAAGCCCCTCCTCCAGGGGATTCAGGATCTGGAAGTCCAGCTCCACGCTCTTGATGTCGAAGGGCACGTGCTGCTCGGCCTCCCAGCGGATCACCTCTCGGGCGTCGGACTCCTTCATCCGATCCATCTCGATCTTCTTGATGATGACGTCGTGGCCGCCCACGGCTGTCACCACGTCTCTTCGCTTGATCCCCACCTCCTGGAAGAGACCCTTGATGGTATCGGACACCAACCCCGGATCCATAACCTCTCCCTCCACGATGGCGTCGGGGAGGAGGGGCCGCATGGCAACCCGAGACACTTCCGGCTGATCACCGGAGCGGTCCACTTCCACGATCTTCACGAAGCCGCTGCCGATGTCGAGCCCTACCGTGGTCTTCTTTCCGAACAGGCCCATTGTGAATTACTCAGAGAAGAGGGAAACAGATTTTCCCCAGAATGCTGAAACCACCATACCACCAAAAAACCAGGCTTGTCAAGAATGATGTCCGCCTCTACCTGATCCGAAGAATTGGTAAACATTTGATGCATCCAGTTCCCAGAACACCAGCTTTCCAGAAAGACGGGCCCCTGCAGGCGATTGCCGAATCGGCAGGCCCGCAGAGGCCTAACAGAGTCCCTCGAGACTCCGGTGGCGCCGGCACTTCCTGGAAATCCTAGTCCATCCGCCTCCTGGAAAAGAAGTGAACTTCCAACGCCTTCCAACTCACCGGAGGCCTCCCGTGCCGAAACCTCATCCCGGCCCCCATCATGGCCTCCTCGCCAGAGACAGGTCCACCCAGCCCCTGGTCTTCAGCGGACGGAGGCGGGTCAGGGCCGGATTGGCCACCACCGCCCGGCTCACGGCGCAGCGGGAGAATTGGACCAGGGCCAGGCCCTCCATGGACGAGGGCTTCAGACCGGCGTTCCCGATCCTCAACGCTCCGTAGATCCGTCCTCCTCCCCCGGAGATCTCCACCCGGCCCTTCACCAGCACCAAGCCGTGGAAGCGAAACCCCTCCTGGATGGACAGGTCTCCCTCCACCAGGAGGATTCCCTGACCGGCATCGGGGGAGCGGATGTCCAGATCGCCGGCGGCGTAGATGAGGGGGAAATCTCCTCCGCAGGTCCCGGAGGGGTGGTCCGGGTCTCCCCAGCCGATCCGGGAGTTCCTCCCACAGACCCACTGCCCGTCCACAAAGACCGAGTCCGGATGCAACCCGGTCACAGTGGTGTTCTCCGGAAGGACAATCTCTGCTCGTTTCCGGGCCTCCATCCAGCTCAGGCTTCCCAGGGTCAGGAGGGAATCGGACGTCAGCTCCGCCTGCTCCTGTCCGGGGGGGGCCCCTCGAAGATCCACCGCACCTCCCAGGTACGTGATGCCGTCCAGGTTGTCAACCAGGATACCGGCGCCGGCCGGGCCGGGAGAATCGCACACGTCCTCCCACCCCGGTGGAATCCGGTCGTTGCCGTCGATCCGGGAGGAGGCCCCTATGGCGAGCCCGCCCCATGCACTCACGGCCCCCCGGGGCCGGACCTCCGCCGGGCTGAGGCGGGTCATGATCCCCAGCTCACGGGTCGGGGTCCCGGCCAGGCCGGGTCTCGGGTTCGTGGAGCCCACCGAACGGAGGAGGAAGCGTCCCGGAGCTACCGGGGTCAGAGTCACCGACCACGAGCCCTCCCCTGTGGTGCCCCGGATCGTCGTGGAGCCACCCGGGGGGAGGGACTCGAAGGCGGACGGGTCCCATTCCGACATGACCTTCATGGCCCCGAGCTCCGCCAGGTAGAAGGAGACGGCGGCCTCCCGGGAGATCTCCCGGCTCTGGACCTCCTTTCGGGCGAAGTAGAACCCGCTGGTGACCACCAGCCCGATGACCACCAGAGCCGACACGGCGGCGGCCAGGGCGAACCCGCCGTTGTCCGGCAGGGCCCTCCCCCCGCTCTCCGGGGGCGACGGAGCCTTGAAACCAGGCCATCCGCTCATGGAGTGTTCCTCGGGACCACCCGGGCCACCAGGGAATCCGGATCGGATCCGGACTCCGGGTCACCGGAGGAGGATTGGAATCGAAGGGTCAACTGGACCTGGGCCACGGAGGTGTCCACCCGGGTGGGAGCCCCCATGGCATCCAGGTACTCGAACTCCACCCCCCCGGAGGGAAGAAGGGGACCCGCCACCGGGTCCGGACCCGACGCCCCGGGGAGCTGGCGAGCGAGGAATGGCTGGCCTCGCACCCGGAAGAGGCCGTACGTCACCGTGCGAAAGCCCCGAACCACGGCTCCGGGCCGTACGACATCAGCCCTGTCGTCCAGACCCCTGTCGTCAAGGTCGGGAAGAACGAGGATCTGCGCCGGCTCGCCAAAGCACGACTCTCCCTCTTCCACCGCCTGGACGCGCCTTGCCAGCCACCTGTCGTCCCCCTCCCGGCCGGGGTCGTTCTCCGCCAGCACCAGGACCGAATCCCCCGTCTCGAAGGCCGTTCCCAGGGTGACAACCCGGATTCCCGGTGCCCCGGAGGGAGCCCCGACCCCATAGGCCGGAAGCTGGCATACGACGCCGAACTTCCCCGGGGTCCTCACCGTCAGGGAGCCCTCTGCCATCCGTCTCAGGTCCCCGCCTTCGGGACTGATTTCCCGGAGCTCCTGGAAAACCGTCTCCATTCCGGCCCTGAGAGCCTCCCGACCCAGGCTCTCGCTGGCGTTCAGGGCCTGGGTACGAGAGTGGGTGGCCAGAACCTGGTAGGTGGCCAGGAGGAGGAGCCCCCCAACCACCCCGGCGACCAGCAGCTCCGAGAGGGCGAATCCCCTTCGGCATCCCGGCGTTCGATAGGGAGGACTCATGGTCGGATGATCCGGTAGTGCAGGGTGTCGGCGGCGGCCGGCCCGGAGGCCCCGGCCACGATCCGGATGGTCTTCCACTCCTCACCCGGGGCTTCCACGGTCCACCGGATCCCCACCCCGTCCAGGGAATCGGCGCCGGACGTTACACGGTCGAAGGGGAGAGCCCGGAGTCGTTCCACGGTGGTCTGCATGGCCACGGTCTGGCGGGCCGAGACGCTGGCCAGGGAGATCTGCCGGACTACCAGGGCGGTGGTCCCGGCCATCCCCAGGAGACCGAAGGAGAGGATCACCAGAGCCACGATGACCTCCATCAGGGAGGACCCCCGAGTGGATCCGGGATCCCCCGGCACCATGTCCCGGGCCCGGAGACCTCCGGCTCGGCTGCGGGCTGCGGTGTGGGAACCCCGAAGCCCATCCCCAGGTGTCGTCACGATAGAGCCCGCCGGCAAAGAGGAAGAAGGACCTGTTCCGCCCTGAGAGGATACCATTTTCATGCCACGGACCCGCGGCTCCGGGTTTCCCCCGAAAGAACCCGCGCCAACAGGCCTTTTCCGGGATCCCGTCCCCCCCTCTGCCCTCCCCTCCCATGCCGGAGCCGAAAACACCTTGAGCGGAAAGAGTTTTCCGGTCTGCAAAATGTTTGCAGAGCGGAAGCGACCTTCTAGAACACCCAGAACCCGGCGGCATGGGGCAGGAACACCGGCTCCCTGAGCTCCCGGATGTCCGCCAGGGCTCGGAACACGGGACAGGCCCTGCCCTGGAGACGGCTCCGGGGGCCCATGAGGAGGTCCCCCCGGACCCTGACCATTCCCTCCAACCTGCCGTTGCCCTCGATCCGAAGGGTCCCACCCACCAGGGCCAGGCCCTGGAAGACGGCGTCTCCCGTTAGGGTCAGGTCCCCCCCCACCACCAGGAGTCCGCAGTATCGACCTCCAGCCAGGCGGAGAGACCCCCGGTTACCCCGAAACAGGGGCCCGGAGACCCCGGGGCATCCCACGCCGTCCCTGCCCCCGGGCCCTCCACCTCCCCCCAGCTCTCCCCGGGAGCGGGCCAGAAGCTCCCGGCCCGAAAGCACACCCAGGGAGGGGATGTCTTCCTCCTCGTGGGTCTCTCTGGACCCCTCCGGGGGCCATAGACCCGGGGGGTTCAAGGGGGCCACGGTGGGCAAAGCGCCTCCGGGGAAAAGGGAGTCCGCCACGGAGACCGCCTCCCGACAGTCCCGGGGAGACCAGTGGGCGGGAACGCCTCCCAGACCGCCACCGGTGAGCCCGGCTCCGGATTCCATCCTCACTCCACCCCCCACCT
>Ga0207797_1000530_pt1 | contig 29462 bp, 24 predicted proteins | sample PRCRCaboRojoPR_6_FD_187275 | JGI IMG/M metagenome (GOLD analysis project Ga0207797, IMG submission 187275) | Marine sediment microbial community from Cabo Rojo, Puerto Rico - PR CR 10% Liquid 1 (SPAdes) | ecosystem: Environmental > Aquatic > Marine > Coastal > Sediment | place: Cabo Rojo, Puerto... | reverse complement strand
CTTCTAAGATTCCAGCTACCATTGCGGGAATCCAGTCACTTCGTTAATACTTCTCATGAATATCATTCTCCATGGTATGCACCTTGAACCGGCCACAGGTATATTCTTCTCCCTCAAGGTTCCATGAAGCTTTTATTAACGAAACATCATGCGTTCTCCATTTCCCCGACCAGTTCCTGGATCTTCCCTTCATCAATATTCGATACAGAATCATTGACTCCTGCTATCTTCCTTACCAGGGCTTTCTCAACAAAATTCATCTTTTCAAACCGGAACTCGCCACCCATGATCTTTTTGCTCACTGCATGAGAACGCAGAATTTCCGGATAGGCATTGTTAAACTCGGTTTCGGCCTCCTGTTCATGCATACAGCAAATAAACAATCCCAGGTTTTTTTCTAAAAGTTCGGGACGGTGCTGATCTACAAAATTCTTTACTCTCTTCTGAATTGTTCCGGCATGGATGGAGCCGCCAACAACAACCTGATCAAACTGTGCCAGATCAAAATGCCTGTTGTTTTTCAGATCAAAAAGCTGGGCTTTATCTTCACCAAGCATTTTTTGAATTTTTTGGGCCACTTTTTCAGTAGTACCGTGTTTTGATGCATATACAATGGCTGTTCTCATGATATATAAATTAAAGATTATTCAACTGATAAACAATTACTTCCAACTAGCAGGAAGAATGCCCCCAGAATATTGTCAGAAAGGCTTTTGGTTTTTTTGGAAAAGAGAAGCAGCGATAGAAAAAATGCCAGGAAAGAGCCGATAATCAGAAGATAGTGCATGTCATGAATTTGATTGATTACAAATATAAACGATCGCCATCAAAAACTTAACAATCATAATAAAAATTAAGTTTTAGTTCTATGATGAAAAAATAATGCACTTATATAAGTATATCTATATTTATAGCTCATATTGTTGTGTTTTTTATAGTGTTTTCGTATATTAGATTAATTAGTTGAAAGTTATGGGTTCAGTCTAAAAAGCGGCTTACCGGCCAATATTTAGCTTTTTAAACCGGACTCAAGTTATTTAATCCAATTAAAAATTTAATTATGATCAACCTAAAAGCATACGTTTTATTTTCTATCCTTGATGATATGCAATCTTCCAAAAGAGGCTTCTTATCGACAAAACAATATAAAATCGCGGTAAAAAAACATCTTAATGTTCGCCTTGCCTTGTCTGTGATTTGCTTGTTTCTGTTCTTCCTTTATAATCCAGTTCACACGTTTTCGCAAAATTTTGGTGAGATCGATACAGATCGTCTGCTAAATGCTGAAAAAGAACCCGGGGAATGGATGGATGTTCATCGTAATTACAAAGAGCATCATCATTCCCCGCTCGAAAAGATCCATACCAACAATATTGATCAGCTCGGATTCGCCTGGGAGTATGATGCCAGCTCGAGGCGTGGACAGACGCCACGGGGCCTCGAAGCAACACCCATCGTTATTGACGGTGTAATGTATACCTCTGGTGCCTGGGGGGTAGTTTACGCGATCAACGCAAAGACCGGGGAAGAAATTTGGCGATATGACCCCGATGTAGACGGTTCCTATGCCCGAAAAGCCTGCTGTGATGTTGTCAATCGGGGTGTAGAGGTCTGGAAAGGTAAGGTATATGTCGGCACACTCGATGGATATCTGGTGGCTCTAGATGCTAAGACAGGTAAAGTATTATGGAAAGTGGATACTTTCACTGATCGTAACCGCTCGTATACCATTACCAGTGCACCTCAAATTGCCGGAGAAAAGGTCGTTATAGGTAATTCTGGCGGAGAGTATGGAGTACGCGGGTATATCACTGCATATGACGCGGAAAGCGGGGATTTTGCATGGCGGTTCTATACTGTACCGGGGGATCCGGAAGATGGATTCGAGCATCCCGAGATGAAAATGGCAGCTAATACGTGGGATCCAGATTCATACTGGGAAGCAGGCGGCGGAGGAACAGTATGGGGTGATATGGCCTACGATCCCAAACTTAATCTCTTGTATGTAGGAACAGGAAATTCGTCACCCTATCCAATAAAGTTTCGGAGTCCTGATGGAGGGGACAATCTGTTTCTTGCTTCTATTCTTGCCATCAATCCAGAAACAGGTAGACTCGAATGGTATTATCAAACCACACCTGGTGAACAATGGGATTATACAGCTACCCAACACATGATCTTGGCTAACCTCAAAATCAATGGTGAAAAGAGGAAAGTGCTTATGCAAGCTCCGAAGAATGGTTTTTTCTACTTGCTTGACCGCAAAACAGGAGAATTTATTTCAGCTGAACCCTACGTAAAAGTGACCTGGGCCAGCCATATTAAGCCGTCAGGGCGAGTGGTGCTAAGCGAGCAAGGTGACTATAGCACTGAACCAAAGGTAGTTTATCCATCCATGGTGGGTGGTCATAACTGGCAACCCATGGCATTTAACCCAGGCACTGAGCTGGTGTACATTCCGGCCATAAATTTACCCATGTTGTACACGGCTCAAGATAGTTTCACCTATCAGCAAGGCACCTCCAATACAGGGGCATATGGACAAACCCCACCCTTTCCTGATGAAGTAAAGCAACAAATTAACAACAAAGAGAAACCAATAAGCTGGAAAGAAGAACTTTTGGCATGGGATCCCGTTCAGCAAAAAGAAGTGTGGAGTGTAAACTTAACTTCCTCCTATAACGGTGGTGTGCTTTCCACGGCTGGCAACCTCGTATTTCAAGGAACCGCTTCAGGGCATCTGGTTGCATACAATGCAAAGACAGGTGAAAAAGTGAAACAAATTAAGGTAGGCACTGGTATAATGGCCGCTCCAATGACGTATACTATTGATGGACAACAATATATAGCAGTCATGGCTGGATATGGAGGAGCTATGCTAAATCCTTATCCTGAAGGGAGTGCAGCTAGGAAGTACCAAAACTACGGCCGTATTCTTGCTTTTAAACTGGGTGGTAAATCCACACCGCTTCCACCAAAAAATAAAATTCCCAAGGGAATTCCCAAACCTCCTGATATTAATTACACTCCTCAAAAGGTTCAAAAAGGAGAGAAACTTTATTATACGCACTGTGCACGTTGTCATTCCGCTGTCGAACGAGACAATCATAGCGGTTATCCCAGCATGGCTCTACTTACCCGAAGACAACATAAAGTCTTTAAAAAAATTGTCCTGAATGGTATCATGAGCTATGGAGGCATGGCCGGTTATGCCGATGTACTTACCGAAGAGGAAGCAGAAGCCATTCAAGCTTATATTGTTAAAATGCAAAAGGAAATTCGACAAAAAAAATAGAATATTAAACTTTCCTGGGATTATAAGCCATACTAACTGGCTTCCAAAAAATGATAAAATTCTTTGGGCTGCAACTCAGGGTAATCATCCTGTCCGGCAAGGAACTTACGGATATCCACACAAAGGTGGCATTTGGAAAGATACCCCCTGTCTCTTTCCTTATAACCTTTTACTTTTGCATATCCCAGCAAACCTTTGAAATCATTTTCTATAATATATTTTAAAACAGGCCGCTTATCCAGGTCAACTCCTTCCTCGGTCAGCCGGTCCAGCTCTTTCCAACTGCCCAGGGAGATCCCACCGCAATAACCGGGCTGAAAGTTGCCATAATTATCAAAATGATTGTGCCAGCTACGTATGAACGAAGGCACACATGGCTGACTTAATACAACTGAAGCCGGGTGATGGGGAAACAGATCGTATTTCTCCATTTCATAGGGTGCCCTCCCGGAATTGAAAAATTCCACCTTGCGTGATAAAACTTCTTTGGGAACCTGGTCAAAGTATTCATCAAATGAGAGTTTTCCCCTTAGTCCCATTTCATGAAATTGCTGGAAAAATTCAGCCTGATAAACGATGGCATTATCGCCAAAGAGCTCCCTGCTGATGATTGCCGCCCTTTCGGTCCGTTCAAAAGGAATGTGTTCAAGAAAAAAGGGATTCACTGAAATCAAGATCCCATCTATACCCAGATTTTTAAGTGTAATGAGCTTTTCTCGTGTTATATCATCCGAAACAGCCCAAAAGCTGTTGGTTTCAACAAAAACGGAAGGAATATTAAGCTCTTTGGAGATTTTTATGCCCTCACAAAGCAGTTCAAAATTCAGAAAAGGCTCACCACCGGTAAAATGGATGCCGGAATTAAGCCCGATATAATTCCTTCCATTCATGCTGGGAGCAATCCAGGGTGAAAGGCTGTAAAGAAGCTGATAAAGATCCTTTTCTTCCATCCAGTCACCGCCCCATCTTGGAGAACATGCGTACATACAGTGTTTGCATTCTGCGGTACATTTGTAAGACAACACAATCCCCCCGGATACTGCTCTTGGAAGCTGGTATTTCATAGAAAATCCTGATTTAAAATCATCTAAAAAACTAAGGTTACTTTGCTCAGATCAATATCCCTTCCTTCCAGCCCATCTTTATCAGTTCAATGTTATTCGGATCGGCATTACCGAGGTTATGACGTGTATCAGCAAGCTGAATATGATGGGGTGAAGGACTGATCGGTCGCTCTTCACCAAAATATTCCCTGCGCCTGGCCTGAAGGATCCGCAACCCGGTTGCATCCACAGCCACGGGATCAAAACCAATAATCAAGCCGTTGTATCTCCAGGTATACTTCTCGTTGAAATGATGGGGTCCTACTCCATGGAACAATGGTGTAATCATCACCAGGATGTTGAGCCGGGTCTTACCTTTCACCATCGGCTTTTTCCAGACTTCCGCCAGGTTGGCACAGGTGTCGGGATGATATTCCCAGGGATTCGGATGGAACATGATGTAGTTTTTCAACAACGATCCTACACCAGCCCAGTCGTGGGTACGCATTGGCCGGGAATTGATCAGTGCAGTGGCATTTTTGAATACCGAATTCCTGAGAATACCCCGGTCATCGATGCTGATATTGTCTGCACTGGCTCCGGCTTCCATCGCTCGTTCCTTTATGAGTTGTTCGAGCGCTGATGGCGTTGGCAGGTGGCTCCATTCATTCGATTTGATACCCAGAACATCTTCCGGCTGGATGAGCTTCTTCCAGGCAGACCTGACATCTGAATCACCGGTAAGTGTGGGAACAGCCTTGTCAACCATTGCCTGCAATACACCTTTGTTGACATTGCCTGAACCATCCAGCAGATTTTTATCACGTATCAGAACCACTGTGGATTTCTGTCTATTTTTCTTTCCGAATGCCTTCCATGGTGCAGAACCAAGCAAAACACTGCCGGCAGCACCAAGCGCCATGTTTTTAAGGGCTTCACGTCGGGTTAACTTCTTTTTTGTCATATCGTTTGGTTTTTAGATGCAAAACAAACATTTATATAAATAATTTAGCTGTGATGTGCAGTTATTCTTTATTTTACATTTGAATGGTTTTCTGCAGTCTGATCAAGCAAATATTCTGCTTTTCCCCTGGATGGGGCATCCACTGCAAAAATCAGCAATTGATCCTGTACATCGCAGCCCATCCACAATCCATCTTCATCCTGGCCAATCCGATCTCGCTTCAGAATTTTTGAAAAATTTTTCTTACCCTTTTTCAGGGCCTTACGCGCTTTTTTCTTATCGGGATACTCCACAACCAGCATATAATATCTATTTTCCTTATCACCATATTGGTTCAGCAGCGCATCTACATCATCATCAATATTGAAAATGTTGTCGTTGGAAATATAGCGATATCTATTCTGCCAGGCATGATGGTGAAAATAAAAGGTACTGCCTTTTACCAACGACCTTTCCGGTAAGGTTTGAAAAATTCCGGGAAGCTCACCGGTAGTTCCAATGGCCTTACTGATCTTTCTTCCCATTTTAAGCATTTCTTCTTTGGTCTTACCCGTTTCGTTCTGAGCGAAGATGGAAACAAAATAATGGTCCTGCCAGAAAATAAGGGAACCTCCAATATACTGGGCTCCCTGCCCTATATCTATATTGGAGGTATCCTTTGAATAGCTGAATACACCAAAAGCATTCTTTGGCAGGCTCATATTAAATATTTCGGCCTTGATCTCATTATCCTCTTCAAAGGTATAAATCCGCCTGGCCAGCTTTTTAAAACCGTAGTTCAGGTATAGCTCCGCACCCCCGTTAATATAATCATAAAGCTCTTCAGCAGTTGTATAAACATTTTCTGATTGCACGGTAACCGTTTCGGTATTTCCCGGTAACAGATCCGTCAATTCTCTGTCCTTATACATGGAATTGCTTTCAGATGCCATCATGAAAAAAAATATTAGTGATAATATCGTTGTGTGCCGTTTCATAACATTCCATCCTTTTTTTATATTTACAGCATATACAGATGCCTTATTCTGAAATTGGATAAATATAATAAAAAAGCCTTAACCAGTCAATATGATAAATATAATAATGAAGTCTCTTATGTAACATCTTTTTTATGTTATTCATTTTGAGATCGTATTGTAATACACTTGAGGACTAAAACCTTTATTATTCAAATGGTTCTGTCGTTCTCTGCACCTTCAAAAATGTCAATATGGTTCCCGAGCGCCTCCTTTACAGGCCGGGTAGCTTCATTTAAAGCTTCAACAATATCCTGAGTTAACGGTTCTTCTGCTGATTTAACATTCTCTTCCAGTTGTGAGGTACTGCTTGCACCTGCCAAAGTACAGGTAATTAATGGATTGGCAAGTATCCATCTGATGGATATTTCGGTCATGGAGTATCCCGTCTCATCACATATCTTTTGAATCTCATCCAATGCCTGGGCTGTTTCGGCTTCGCATCCCTCCTCACCATGCCTGGCTTCTTCCGTTCGTTTGTGATGAAAATGCCGGGTTCGTCTCCTCTTCGGGGGTATGCTGTCAAAAGTTGGAAATTTTCCGGTCAAAATACCCTGCATAAGGCCCATGTATCCGACAACCCCAATGCCATTCCGGTCACATTTATCCAGCACATCATATTCAACCGCCCGGCAAAGTAAATTGTAAGGCAACTGATTTACGGCCACATTGACCAAATCAGGCAACTCATCCAGTTTGGGGCTCCCGAAATTACTAACTCCAAAATGCCTGATTTTGCCTTGTTCCTGAAGTTTCATCATGGTTTCGTATGCATCAACAATTGAAGGAGGATTGTTAATGATTTGTTCATCATTCGTATAGTGCCGAAGTGAATGCGGGTGGATGGGCCAGTGGATCATATAGATATCAATATGATCCGTCTGCAGCCTTTTAAGCGAGTCCTCACAATGCTTAACCAAAATATCGGGATAGCAGTTGGAGGGACTGACCTTGGTGCCAATAACAATCCTGTCTCTTGGGATGCCCTGAATGGCTTCACCGAGAGAAATCTCACTTCTTCCCTCATTATAAACTTCTGCTGTATCAAAATAGTTGATACCCAAATCAACGGAAGCCCGAACAATTTGTTCCACTTCCTTTTGATCGCGCTCGCCCCAGTAACTGCCTCCACCAAATGACCAACAACCCAAACCAAGTACAGACAATTCCAGATCCAGGTTTTTACATGTACGTTTTTCCATAAAAAATGAATTTGAGATTTTAGTCTATAAAGCCCTTTTTTGAGGTCCAGGGCGCTCCTTAGACCTATAGCAATTAAAATTGACTGAATAACAATTCCATTTCATTCATTCCTGAACAAAGGACAAATGTTATCATCTTCAAAATTAATAAATTATTTTGGTGAACGGGAATGATGTTCCTCCGCAACAAACAACCGGTAATGAATGACTCATGGTTAGATCAAACTTTCATAAAATTTCATTAGTTTCGCGGTTTTCTTTAAAGGGAAAAATGAGTTTGGTCTAAGAAGACATCGTTTAAGGTACAAGGCGCTTAGATACTGCTTTAGATTGCTATTTATCAGCAAAATATGTTGCATGCTACAGCTAATAGAGTGCCTTCCCAGAACAGTCTCAAAAATGATTTGTGTCACAATTAACGGGCATACAAAAGTAATTTAACATAAAATTCATTCAAATTGAAGGAAAAACAAACCATATGCAGAAAAACACTACCTGTCTGATATTTGATTTTGACGGAGTTATTGCAGATACCGACCTGGCAAGGTATTATATATTGAAGGATATCCTCGATGAATATGGAATTGATTTTGAGGCGCAGTTTTCTATGAAAGACCTTATTGGATTAAGCACTGAATCATTCCTAAAGAAAAACTTTGAAACGCTCAGAGTGGAACAGGTAGATGAAATTGTAAATAAAAAACACCAATTACATTTCAACCATTTGGATAAATATGTAATTCCTTTTCCTCATGCAGATGAAACACTCAGATACTTTCATAACCGGTTTGAGCTGGCAATGGTTTCTGCCAATCCTCAAAAAAACCTGGAGATCTTGTTAAATCATCTCGACATCAAACATTTTTTCAAGTGGATTATGGGTCGTGAAGTTTGCGAAAACAACAATCTGGAAAAAACCTATAATCCTGTCGCTTCTAAAATCCAAAGGGATGTATCGGAATGCATTGTAATTGAAGACTCGGAATATGGAGTAAATGCTGCCAGAAAAGCAGGGTACTATTGTATTCGCTTTGATCCTTACAACCGTTTTGCTTCAGGTTTGGAAAACGACAGGGTTAAAAACCATCCCGACCTTATAAAAAAAATCGAACAGTACACTGAAAATTAAGTTCTTTCAATAAGCTTATCTTTCATCTGGGTTCTCATGGTTTTAATTGCCTGGTGGACCAGATTTCTTACAGACTGTACATTAACTTCCATAAACTCTGCTATGTAAGCATAATCAAAATTCAGATAAAAGCGCATAAGCAACGCTTCTTTCTGCCGGGGTGGAAGATCATCAATCACGCTTTTAAGATGTTTTCTTTGAATCCGGCTCCATTCCCTGTCGATCAAAACATCCTCAAGTGAATTCTCAGGGAGCTCATTTATTTTTAAATATTTGTTATCATCAATTCTGAAGGACAGGTCATATCTGAGCTTTCGTATGATTTTCCTTCTCAGTGAAGCAATGAGATAAAACAGGATGCTATTGGTATCACCCAAGTTATCAAGGTAATGTAATAAATCACAGAAAGTTTCCTGGATACAGTCTTTCACAAAATCTTCATTGGCTTTTATCCTGAGTCCATAACTCAGTAATTTGGAATAATGATCCTGGTATATTTTGGTGAAAGCTTCTTTGTCTCCGCTTTTTAATTGTTGCCATAAAATTTGGTCATTACCGGATGAAGGTTTAAAGGATTTCATAATGCTAACAATTTATTATTAGAAAACAGCTACTCATTATAACATCATGACATAATCCCTTGCTGATGAGCTCAGGATTTCCAACTTCACACTCATTAATCATTCAAACCCATCGTACAGGCCTAACCAAGCCTGTTAAACCCTCAAACTGATGTTACTTCGCTTAAACAAACAAGGGTGAAAGAAGTTCATTTATCGCCGAGCTTATTTTTAAAAGGATTAGCCTCTTTCTAAATAAGGCAATACCGGTTTTATAAGATCACTCTGCATTAGAATAACCCTTCAGCATAAATCAGTCTAAATTATCTTACCGTTTATGGGCATTCGATTCACATATCCAATCTAATGAACATCAATTGATTGGTCAAAAAATCGCAAAAATTCCAATTAAAGTATAAACTACTTAAAATGCCAGTAAATGAGCCATACCTCCTTTCAGTTCATTCGTAATGTCCTCTTCGATATACAAAACCTCCATTCCCAGCTTTGATAACTTTTCTGTCAAATGGTATTTTTCCATCGAATACCTGGAAGCTTTAACCTTCAACCCCCTGGATATGAGCTCTGCCAGATCATCCTGGAGATCCTGGTTTTCTTTCAACAAACGAATGGAAGGACCCCATAAAAGCAAATTCATCTTATTCCAGCAGTTCTTCTCACAGGTGTAATTGTAATAAGGCTTGATGCAGTTGTAAAAAACATCTGGATCACCAGACGACCAGAGAATGGTAACACTTTCAGGACTGGTTTTCTCCTCCTGGAAAAAAGCCGTCCCCGGACTTCCTTCTTGTGCCATGGATGAATAGCCGAGCAGGAAGATCAGTGCGGTCAGCAGAAATACATGTGGTTTCATGACTGAATGATTTGGTCTACTTAAAAAAATTAACCAATTAATCCTTATCCTTATATAAGGGGTGAGGATTAACTCTTAAATGTAAGTTTTCAGAAACAATTGTAACCCTAAAACGACTGGAAAATCAGAAATATTTTCAGGTCATTGGGGAGTTTTCAAATAATTTTATTGATACAAATAAAAAAATCAGCGTTCATTCCATACTTCCTATCAGATGGGCTTTATAGAATGAACACCAAAATTTTATACAATTGTTAAATCCGAAATCTTCCCAACTATTTCTGATGAGATGCTCTATTTTGGCATCCCGGGCAATTCCCATCCTTCCCGATAGGTATGTTTAATATATTCACGGGAAGTTTTCAGCGCATTCAAACTGGCATATTGCTTATTAAAATGGGGATGTCCGTTCCTAATCTCGAAGTCATCACTGCTCAGTACCCTTAGAACTTCATCATCGTTGATATTCATAAATTTCATATTCTCTGCGTCCCACTCCAGTGCCTTGCCGAGTGCTTTCAGACGAACCGCAAGAACTCCGAGGAGCACCATTTCATTAAAAGGACCAGCATATGCAAAATTGGAAGCAGTTTCCATTCTGTTTTCTGCAGATTCCTTACAGGCCCTGATCCAGTCCTGTTCATGGGGTCCATCAACATAGCCGGAATCGGTGTCACCGGGTATCCGCCTGAGTTGAGGTTTCACCCGGGGCATCCTGCCGGAGACCAACCGTGGATTATACCCGCCGGTGTTGCAAAGCAAGGCATCTTGGGTCCCAACAAAAAGACATCCGCCCATATTATCTGCCATAAGGTTTTCCCCTTCAGGTATTATGTCGGAACGCATGGGAAGCAAACCTCCGTCATACCAGTAAAATTTAGCTTCCGGCATATTGACTTTGGGCATATTACCCCTGGCCGGAAAGGTATATTCTACGGTTTCCGCCTGAGGCGCAGATTCGGTATTGAATTCCGTGGAGCTTCCCCTGACTTTATCCGGATAACCCAGTTTAAGTGACCTATAGACAGGATCAATAATATGACATGCCATATCGCCAAATGCACCGGTGCCAAAATCCCACCAGCCCCTCCAGTTCCATGGGTGGTATATCTCATGATAAGGGCGCATTGGTGCAGGGCCCACGAACAATTCCCAGTTGAGATAATCCGGTACATTCATTTTTTCAGTGGGCCGCTCCAGACCTTGCGGCCATAAGGGACGGTTGGTCCAGGCATGTACTTCCTTTACCTCGCCAATTTCACCATTCCAGATCCATTCACATAACCTGCGAACCCCATCACCTGAAGCTCCCTGGTTTCCCATCTGGGTTGCCACTTTATACTTCTCTGCCATCCTGGTCAGCAGCCTTGACTCGTAAACAGAATGGGTAAGAGGTTTCTGGCAATAAACATGCTTTCCCATCTCGATGGCCCTGGCTGTGATGATGGCGTGGGTATGATCCGGGGTTGCAATCATAACAGCATCAATGGAGTCACCCATTTCATCAAACATTTTTCGCCAGTCCCGGTACTTTTTCGCATTGGGAAATGCCTTAAAACATTTATCTGCATAATTCCAGTCTACATCGCAAAGCGCGACGATATTTTCGGTATCCATGGCTTTCAGGTTGGCAAAGCCCTTCCCCCCTACTCCAACTCCTGCAATATTCAACTTGTCGCCGGGTGCTTTATGACCCAGTCCGCTTACGGTAAAACTCGGTAACACAGTGATACCGGATGCAACAACGGTTGCTTTTTTGATAAAATCACGTCGGGAATTCATAATGTAAATTTATTGGTTTTTATGGTAACTAAAATGATAAAAAATGGTGAAACATCCAACATTTCCCCCAAATAATCCTTTAATTTTTCATTGAATTCTTCAATATATATCGTAATTTTATTTCGCAAAATAATAAGGGATATGAAATATATAATTACCTGTTTATTAATCGGTTTAGTCCTTCCTCTAAACGCCCAGCAAACCCGTGAAATCAAAGATTCCAACATTGTAGCAGATACTTCCGTTACAAAAAAAGTTGAAGAACTTCCGCAGGTTAAGGAGGGAGAAAAGCTCAATGTAATTAACAGAATGAAGGAATATAAAGAAGTTCAGGAGGCACTGGTTGTCCAGCAGGATGAAATCAAAAAGGTATCTCTTGCGTTGATTGTAGAACAGGGAACCAGCAAAGAAAGAGCAAGGGAACTGGGAAATCATTTTCTAAAAAAAGCCATATCCCATTTTGGAGCAGAAAAGAAAAACGGAGAGGAAACCGGAAATACTATATATAATTATATGATAAGCGTGTGCACCGACCGGGATGTCATCATCATGGGAACCAAAACCCCCAGGGAAAAGATCATCACCTGGTAAAGGGGACCCCACCCACATCTCCTATGGTAGACTGCTTATCAACGGTTACCACCCTGACTTCATTACCTGAAAGGTTTCCAGGTTTTTAAAATTAGCCAGTCGATCGAGGTTCCACTCATCCTCATCAAAAATTTCCGGATGAGCATTGGCCCACCTGCTGATCAAACCGCCATTTTTAAAAAGACTGTTTTGCGTTTTGGTAGTAGAAATATTCCATATTATCCTCATACACCAAGCTTTTTCACAAAGAAACCCTAAATCGAAGCCAAATTATTTACAGCTCAAAACTAACAACAGAATGGCTTATGAAGAGAAAAAATGAACCGGGTGCATTTCCGTTTTATTATTAAAATAACTCCTTGTAAAGAAACATGATATACAGGTTAATTGTCATACTGGCAGGCATTGTTCTCATCCAGATATTCTCGGTTATGCAGGAATTAAATGATTTACCGGAAAATAACCGAAACTCCATGGAAAATCCAGGTCTAAGGCTTTTCCTTTGCGGAGATGTAATGACCGGGCGGGGTGTTGACCAGGTTATGCCTCATTCAGTGGATCCACGCATATATGAATCCTACGTAAAAGATGCCAGGGATTATGTTCGCCTGGCGGAACGAAAACACGGGAATATAGAGGATCCAGTCTCTTACGAATATATATGGGGCGATGCCATGGAAGTATGGAACAGGTTTGATCCGGTTTTCAAGATCATCAACCTGGAAACCAGCGTAACCGACGATGGTGATCCCTGGCCGGGCAAAGGAATTCATTACCGCATGCACCCGTGCAACACCAAGCTCCTGAGCACTGCCGGGATTGACTTCTGTTCCCTGGCAAACAATCATGTATTGGATTGGGGACTTGAGGGATTATCCGAAACCCTGCAAAGCCTGGAAAGTGAAGGTGTTACAACTGCCGGGGCAGGAAAAGATCTCAATGAAGCCCGTAAACCAGCTGTATTATCAAAAAACAGCCACAGGGTGGTTGTTTTCTCTTATGCTACTCCAACCAGCGGAGTGTTGCGAAGCTGGGCCGCAACTCCTGAAAAACCCGGCCTCAATCTTCTTGACCTGCATGGTAAAAATGCAATAGACAGGATCAACCAACAGATACAATCGATAAAGCAACCGGGCGATGTGGTGGTATTCAGCGTACATTGGGGCGATAACTGGGGTTACGAGGTTCCCCGGCGTCAGCGAAAATTTGCCCGCCGCCTGATCGATGATGGCGGGGTGGATATCGTACACGGGCACTCCTCCCACCACATACGAGGTATTGAAGTGTACAAAGATAAGCTGATCCTATACGGTGCCGGTGACTTCCTTAACGATTACGAAGGGATAAGCGGTCATGAACAGTATCGTGATGACCTGACCCTGATGTATTTTCCAAATATCGATCCGAGTACGGGTGAGCTGCTCTCCATGAAAATGGTTCCCATGCAAATCAGAAATTTCTCCCTCCGGCACACTGAAGAAAAGGATGCACAATGGCTACTATCCACACTCAACCGGGAAGTGACAATGTCAGGTACCCGTATTGAACTGAACGAGGATGGCACCTATTCCCTTCACTGGTAAAAGAAACTCGCATTAGTAATTGAATCTGCTTTTGGGCTCAAACAAAAAATAGCTGATATTGTTATAATTATAGATTTACAATATAAACAAAAAACCAGGAGGTTATTATGAAAAAAGTTGCTATTAATGGATTGGGCCGTATTGGCAGGGCTACACTTAAAATTGTCATGGAACGCTCCGACATGGAATTGGTTGCAGTGAATGATATTGTGCCCATCGCCAATATGGTTTACCTGTTAAAATACGATTCGGTTTACGGCAGGTATGAAAAGGAAGTATGCAGAAGCAAGGACGCTAAAAGCATTGCCATTGAAGACCACGGTATTTACTATTACAGTGAAAAAGATCCTTCCCGGTTGCCCTGGAAAGAACACGACATCGATGTGGTTTTTGAGTGCACCGGCTTATTCACAAAAACTGAAGAATTGCAAAAGCATCTGGATGCAGGTGCAAAGCAGGTGGTCCTGTCTGCACCGACAAAAAGCGAAGAAATGCTGACTGTAGTTCACGGGGTTAACGAAAATAAAGAAAACAGGCAGATCATTTCCTGTGCCAGCTGCACCACCAATTGTATTACGCCCGTTGTAGAAGTAATGCGTCGCCGCGTGGGAATAGAAAAAGCCACGATGACTACAGTGCATGCCTACACCTCTACACAAGGACTCGTAGATACACCCGCCAATAAATTCAGAAGGGGAAGAGCGGCCGCAGCCAACATGGTTCCTACCACTACCGGCGCCGCTACAGCTTCGGCCAGGGCAATACCTGAGATCAAAGGAAAATTCGACGGTGTAGCCGTGAGGGTTCCCATACCCGCAGGAAGTCTGGCAGATATTGTATTTGTAACCAGTAAACCCACTACCAGGGAAGAACTGAATGATATCTTCCGTGAAGAAGCCCGCAGTAAAAGGTACCAAAACATACTGGGTGTTACCGAAGATGGCATTGTATCAGCTGATATTGTAAAAGACCCGAGGGCTTCCATCGTGGACCTGACAATGACCCAGGTAGTTGATGGAGATCTTGTTAAGATTATGAGCTGGTACGACAATGAGTGGGGTTACGCCAGTCAGATGGTTCGTGAAGCAGCACAGGAATAATCCTTCAAATTTCCAGGGTAAAACCTCTTAAACTTTCAAAATTAATATTGAAAGCCGGTTGAATCATCCTTTCAACCGGCTTTTTTATTTCACATCATTTTGAATTATGATTTATATCGCTTCCGGGGAGTGATTTGTATCACCGTTTATTTACCACCCATGAAGCAAAACCGTCGTATAATTGAACCGGATAAAACAAATGTTTCATTTAACAATGAATAAAAAAGCTAGTATGAAGAAATATCGTTCTCTCAAGCAAAAACTTGGAATAAGAGTAGGAATAGGGATTCTCCTCATTTCCGGAATTTTGATCGCCTATACTTCAACTGAAACCAAGGAAAAATCGATCAGAGATGCGGAAAATATAGCTGTTGAAGCTGCTAAAAACTACGCGGGACAGGTAAAATCTCAGCTTGAGGTAGCTTTGAATGAATCGAGGGCACTGGCACAAAGCCTTTCAGGTATGAAGGTTACCGACACAATTTCATTCTCCCGGCCGCAGGTCAATGCCATGCTTCATTCCTTCCTGCTTAAAAATGAAGAATTCCTGGGGGTTTACACTGGTTGGGAACCCAATGCTTTTGACGGGAATGATGAAAAGTTTAAAAATGCCCCCGGGCATGATGAAACCGGAAGGTTTATTCCCTATTGGGTAAGGGAAGCCAACGGAAGAATCATTAAAGAACCTCTGAAGGATTATGAGCAGACAGGCGCCGGGGATTATTACCAGCTTCCCAAACAGAAGAAACAAGAGGTGATCATCGACCCGTTCTATTATTCCATTGGTGCCGAAGAAGTACTGCTGATCTCCCTTGTTACTCCGATTATGCATAACGGTCAGTTCTACGGCATCACGGGGGTGGATTACTCCGTAGACTTTCTGCAAAATCTCGTTCAGAATCACAACCTTTATAACGGTAAAGCAAACCTGGCCATCGTTTCCAACCAGGGAAAATACGTAGCCAATTCTACCGATAAAAATTTACTGGGTGAAACCATTGGCGATGTTTATGAGAACGAAAGCCAACAGCTCAGCAATATCCAGTCAGGAAACCAGCGCATTTGGAACCATAAGAACGAGCTTAAGGTATTTGTACCAATTCGTCTTGGTAAAACAGGCACACCCTGGCAGGTAAGGGTGGGCGTTCCGAAAGACCTGATTGTACAGGAAGCCAATCAGATGATGCGAAATCAGATCATTATCGGAGGCATTCTAACCGTCCTCGGGGTAACCCTGCTTATATTCTTTGTCGGCAGGCTGGTTAATCCACTGGTTGAATTAAGAGATATAGCCCACAAAGTATCTGAAGGAAATCTGCAAGTTGAGTCGGATATCCGACAGAACGATGAGATTGGTTCACTGGGCAAAGCGATCAACCAGATGGTATATAAACTCAGGGAAATTGTCGAAAACATCCAGGCAGGTGCAAAAAACATATCGTCTGCCAGTGAACAGGTGAGCTCAAGCTCGCAGCAACTTTCACAGGGTGCCAGTGAACAGGCATCTTCCACAGAAGAGGTCTCCTCTTCCATGGAAGAGATGGTTTCCAACATAGAGCAAAATTCCGACAATGCGCAGGAAACAGGAAAGATTTCCACCAAAGCCAACGAAGGCCTTAAAGAAGGCAATAAAGCTGCTCAGAATTCAGTAACCTCGATGAAGGAAATTGCAGAAAAAATATCCATCATCAACGACATTGCCTTCCAGACCAACTTATTAGCCCTTAATGCAGCGGTAGAAGCTGCACGTGCAGGTGAACACGGAAAAGGCTTCGCCGTAGTGGCTTCTGAAGTAAGAAAACTGGCAGAAAGAAGCGCCGAAGCTGCCAAAGAGATTGATGAAAAATCGCAGAACGGGGTGGAAGTGTCAGAGCAGGCAGGCAAACAACTTGAAGAAATTGTTCCGGAGATCGATAAAACCACACACCTTGTTGAAGAGATCTCCGCATCCAGCAGAGAGATGCAAAGGGGAGCAGACCAGGTGAACAATGCCATTCAGCAGCTCAACCAGGTTACTCAGCAAAATGCAGCCTCCTCAGAGGAGCTGGCAACCAGTGCAGAAGAGCTTTCCAGCCAGGCGGATCAACTTGACCAGATCATATCATTCTTCTCAACGGGTGAAAAACAAAATGAAAGGCAAGGGGACAGTTCCATAGATATTAAAAATAAGCACGCTGGAAATGGACACTCCGGATTTAATAAATATCCAAATTACCAGGACAATAAGAATTTAGCGAGTAACCAGGGAAATGAACAGAAAATTACCGGAAACAATGGTGACAACCAAAAATCTGAAACCGCAGACCTGAAAATGTATAACCAAAATACCGGAGATTCGAATGATAATGAATATACCAGTTATTGACAGAAAATCGACGGTCGGTTATACCTGGCAGGCTTAAAGGAAAATAAAACACCGTAGATTACCAATTCGATAGTTTTAAAAAGAGGATGAGGGTCATGCCCATCCTCTTTTTAATTTGAACATCTAACAAAAAACAGAAGATTCAAAAATTGGGTCATTTTATCGGTAAATTTGCCGATTTATTATATTTATCGGTATAATTACCGATTTAATGGATCTTAGAAACGCCCAATGCCAGAAAGATAGCTATTGCGAAACTTAGCAGGGACCCCACCAGCACATATTCAGACTGTTTCATGTTGCGGAATCTTAAAATGGATTTTGCGGCAATGATCAAACCAACAACACCATATTGGCCTGATAAAACAAGCACAAAAGCCAACAGCCTTTCGGTTATGCCTATAAGCTTACCCGCGTTGGGAAGGCCCTTGGATTCCTCTTCTTCATCAACTGCATTTTTTCTTACCCCTTTCTCCCTGGGGGCATCAATATGAAATACATCCAGCAGATTTTTTATAATGATATTGGAAGGTTTCAGGCAAAGTACAACTGCCGATATCGCTGCAAGCGTTTTCACCTCTACTTCAAATGGCAGTGAGTATTCAAAATACTCCAGATAAAGCGCGGTGATCAGACCAATGATGAGCAAATGGATGAATTGATCGAGAAAGAAGTAGTTTTTATCCTTTTTTACTTTAAATAAACTTTTCAGCATGTCAATGCCCAGGTGCAGACAGGCAATCGCCAAGGCTCCCTTCCAGAAACCCGGATAAAATGAAAGGACATATGCCGTAATAAAGATGATGAGCGCATGCCAGACATGTTGCCTGGCAAACAGCTTTTTTTCCTTATGATCAATCCAGTTTCTTCCCTGGAGCATAAAATCAGCCAGTATATGAGCTGTGAATTGCAGAATCAGTAATTTATAGAATAAAGTCATACCATTAGTTTTTCAAAGTATTTTACTGTTTTTTCAATAGCGTGCCATCCGGCAGCAGTTGAGTGTTGATTGATAGTCGACTGGTATTTGCCGAGCTTTTGGGCAATTTCCCCTTCGTTAAAGCCAAGCAGCTTGTAATAAATTACCTGGCACTGTTTGGCCGAGCTTTTGGAAAGCAATACATCCAACAGGGCAAAAACAGGCGCAAATTGCTCTTCAACGGATTGATCCGGTGACCGGAAAAACATGGTGCTTTTTATGATGACCTTTTGCTTTTCCGATGTATCCAGGTTTTTTATTGCACGCCCCGAAAGTTGTATGGCTTCACCATCGATAATACCGGTTTTCGGATCAAAGGTATCCAGGGGAGCCACGGCTGTGGCAAGACGAAGACCATGTTCGCGGAAACGTTCAATTCTTTTGTCTTTTGGTTTGTCTTTAGGTAATTCTAAAGATTTAATATAGGTTTTAAGCAACAGTGCCATACGGAGCACATATTGAGGTTTCTCCATGGCACATTCAACATGGTCTCCCTGGACCACCCGGCCTAAAAAAGCAACATCAGAGAATCTTGCTTCAATCTCTGCAAAAAGATTGTAAAGGCTTTCTTCCAGTCTACGTTTATCATCCCCTGAAAGAGAAGTAGAAGAAATAATATCTCCCGATATGGTGCCAAAGTTCATAAAAAAGAATTTATCGGCAAATTTACTGATAAATAAAATTTATCGATAATATAACCGAATATTTTTATTGTATTTGATTTGCAACGCGCTTACTTTTATATTTTCTTGCATTACAGCAATATATGAGTACTTAGTGTTTGTCCATAAAGTTTTCCGTGTTCCTTTGTGATTTCCTTTGCGTTCTGCGTGGTTAATATTAAAAATTGAATCACAGAGTTTCACAGAGAACGAATATGGAGTAGCACAGAGATAATTTAGAAGAACTTCAAAGATCTTTTGACTTTATGGGCATACTCTAATTAAACGTATTTAAACATTTAAGGTTTTTTATGTGTTATAAAAATATAATATATAAAACAAGACCTGCAGACGGATACTAATTTTTAAACGTTCACCTATTATTGATCATCCTAAAAAACAAAAGCCATGAACAGAAGAAACTTTTTAAAATACACACTTGCGGGCTCACTGGCAGCCGGATTCTTACCTTCACAAATTTATGGGAACAATACACGTACAAAAGGATTACATCCCAGTGATGTGATTGAACTCGGTAATACTGGAATCCGCACTTCCAGGATGGCCATAGGAACCGGTACCAGTGGATTCGGAGGTAGCTCAAATCAAACCAGGCAGCTAGGTATTAAAGGATTATCCGATATGCTTGAAGCTGGCGTTGATGAAGGGGTTACTTTCTGGGACAGTGCAGATCAGTATGGTTCACACCCCCATTTAAAAAAGGCATTAGAAAGAGTCCCAAGGGAAAAAGTAACCATTCTCACCAAAACCACTTCCGAAACCAAAGAAGGAGTAAAAGCCGACCTGGATCGTTTCCGCAAGGAGCTTGGCACCGATTATCTCGATATCGTGTTGTTGCATGCAGTAACTGATCCCAACTGGCCGACTTCCCACCGCGGAGGTATGGAAGCCCTTAGCGAAGCCCGTGAAAACGGCATCGTGAGAGCCCACGGAATATCCTGCCATTCTATTGGTGCACTTAGGGCTGCTGCAGAAGAGCCATGGGTAATGGTTGACCTGGCCCGGTTCAACCCGGCAGGCGTGCGCATGGACGATGATGTGCCCACTGTAACAAAAGTGCTTCAACGCATGAAAGACAATGGGAAAGCCATCATTGGCATGAAAGTATACGGCGCCGGGCGATTGGTTGACAATAAAAATGAAGCCCTGAGGTTCCAGGCAAAACATTCTTTCATTGATGCGTTTACATTGGGTATCCAAAGCTATGAACAGTTTCAGGATATCCAGAAAAGATTACCCAGGGCTACGGCAATGGTATAAAATAAACATGGCATACAAGTTTACCTTTCTTTTTTACCAATTAATGACCAGTGACGTTGAAAATTTTCTTATCTTGCCTCATAATTAATCATTGCTTATTTGTTGGCTTTAAGAAGCAATAAACAATTCAAGAGGATAAAAGATGCCCCGGCTGGTTAAAGGAGGTAAATTTGTATACGGCTGGACCCGCGTTGGATACTCGGGCCATATCACTATTGCTCCGGAAGCTTTGGTAGATTATCACATGAATGATTTAGACAGGTTGATCCTTCTGCCTGGCAGCAAAACTTCCGGAGGTTTTGGTCTGTTGTCCTGGAAATCCTTGAATGGATCCAAGATGGGAATCTTCGCAGAAGTCAGGCCCGAATTATGGGAAAACCGGGCCTGCGAAGGAGAGATCATTGAATTCCGGGAAAAACCCTACTGCTGGGTGAAACTAAACAATGGAAGCATCACACTTCCTCCGAATACATTAGAAAAATTTGGGATCCAGGTTTTGGATAAACTTTTAATGGTCAGGGGAAGTGGCCTGGCCCTGGGTTTTGTTTTACACGGACCCATCGTTGAAGAAGCTAAAAAGCACGAAGAGCTTGAAATATTTGAACCCAAAGAATGATTGCGTATCTGGCATCATCCTCAGTTTATTTTCGTCTTCAGTAGCCCTGATCATGCTTTCTTACCGATTGATGAGATGATTTATAAATACAGGCTCTGCTGATCAATAGGTAACTGTCATCAACTAAAAAACTATTGGCAGAAAGAAATTCAGTCTTTTACTGTTCCTGTAATTTTTTTCCCAATGATAAAAGAAGTATAAGTCTATTGACCCCCCTCTGTTCTTCTGTAGAAATCATTTTAATCTTCCTGCAACCACTTTTCAGAAGGCTGGACATTAATTGGAGGGGAATAATCCGGGAGAATGCATCATTAATATACAATCTGTGCCATCTCATCGCCCATTTACAAAGCCTGATATTCCTATAATATTTATAACATATTCCCCACTTTAATCCCTAAATAGACTTGTCTTGGAGTTGAAGGACCGTATATATAGCCCGGATCACGATCAATACCCCGGTCAAAATCGCTTTGATAAGAGTTGAAGACATTCTTGACCCCACCTGATACTTCCATATTTGTTTCTTCATTAATGGGAACAACATAGCTCAGTTTAAGGTCCAGATCATAAAATCCCGGGGATTCCCTCAAAACGCCTTCTTCGGGATTAGCAAGCTCATTACCAAAGTAGGGTACCAGCATGTGACCGGTATAAGTTCCCGACGAGGAAATGGTAAAGGTATTGCTAAGATCCCAGTTAAGTGTCATGTAGCCATAGTCATCAGGAGTACGGAAGAAAGTTTTCCTGTTGAATTCATGAGGGGCCTGATAATCGCTGTTCTGTATGGTGAAGCCACCTGTCAGGGAAAGGTCATCGGCAGGGACCAGGTTCATTTCAAGATTCATGCCTTGAACGACAGCCCCCTTGTCCGAGTTGATCCTGGTATAGACCACGGTTCCGTTCTCATCGGGTGCGCCAAATTCATTCACAAAGGCATCCTGCAGGTGGGTGTAGAATCCCTCGACCAACAATCCTACATAGGTGCTGCCAAACCGGCCGTTGTAATCCAGCGAAGCCATGTAGCTATGGCTTGTTTCCTGCCTGAGATCACCGGCATTTTCGTGAATTACCTTTCTGGCACCGGAAGTCTCAATGTGCAGATCCTCATCATATATTTGAGGTGCCCTGTAACCCTGTGAATAGCGAACCCGAGCCTGCAAACTTTCTTTTATATCGTATTTGAGGGACAGTCGCGGGCTCAGAACATCACCCGATATATTCCCTCCCCCGTAGGTTTCATCGGTAACCTGATAATGATCGTATCGAAGTCCTGCAGAAATTTTCCATTTGTCCCATTCGATGTTGTACTGGGCAAACATACCCAGGGTATTGGTGGTCTGGTCTGCTATGGTGCGTTTATCGGTGTGGGGGATGCTTACAGTAGAATCGGTAAAGTTGATCGCTGCCCCTGCCACGTCGGGATAACCCATCTTCTTGTCTTTAAGCCACGCTCCCTTGTCTTCGATGCCCAGGACGAGGTTCGATTTGCCCAGGGAAGCATTGTACTGGGCGCCCAGGTTGAAGGAGAAATCATTCGTCTTCCCGTAATCGCTTAGTGACCTGTTGGCCCCGTAATAAGAGTCTCTCTCAACTCTTTGTCCGGAGGCATAAAGGGAGAGTTTGTCTTCTGTCCTGAAAAACTGGTCATACGTAAGCGCCCCGGTTGTGATGTTGTGGGTAAGTGCCTCGGCTATGTCAGCCATGTGGGGCAGGTATTCATGCTGGTTGCCTCCCCGCCTTTCTTCATTAATGTGGAAAAAATCTGCCGATAGTTTTTGACGGGTCCCAAAACGGTGGAAAAGCCGGGTGCCTGCCGTGATGTTCCTCAGGGAGGTGATCTCCGAAAAGGTATCGCCATTGGCATCAAAGGGCTCACGTTCCCGGTAGAAACCGTAAAGTGACATACCCGATTTGCTGTCAGAAGATACAAGGGAGGTGTTGAAATTGGCGCTGTAATCAGAAGCAGGTTTCTCTGAACCTTCCAGCCCGATACCGGTTGATCCGCCATTAATACCAAACTCATACGAGTCGTTAATCGGATCCTTCAGGATCAGGTTGATGGTTCCGGCAATGGCATTGCTGCCGTACAGTGCGGATCCGCCCCCGCGAATCACCTCAACCCGTTCAATCATGTTGGAAGGAATCAGCTCCAGTCCGTATACACCAGCCAGGCCACTGAAAATGGGCCGGCTGTTGATCAAGATCTGGGAATAGGGCCCCTCCATACCATTCATCCTTACCTGCGCAAAGCCACAATTCTGGCAGCTGTTCTCAACCCTCAGGCCTGGCGAAAAGTTCAATCCCTCGCTGAGGGTCACCGATTGTGTGGATTCAAAAAGCTTGGGTTTTAATGAGTTGACAATGACCGAAGATTCCCTGCGGGGTGTGCCCGTACGGTCGCCGGTCACCACTACCTCTTCCATATTAAGAACATCTTCGGTTAATTGAAATGTGATCTCCCTGGTTTCACCTTCTTCTAACTTGATCTCCACACTTTGAGGCTTATATCCCAAACATTTGGCCATCAGAATATGGGTACCCTTTGGCACCCCGGTCATCTTGAAATGACCCGACTGGTCGGTAATGGTGCCAATGGTAGTCCCTTTTACTACCACTGAGGCATAGGGTACGTGCTTTCCTTTACTGTTTAAAATATGCCCCTTGACAAGGGTATTGGCCTTGTTGTCGTTGGCTGTACTCACCTGGATCACCAAAAGAAAAAAGATGATGTATAAAACCGATGTGCGCTTCATGATATGTTGTTTAAATTAGACAATTAAATCAAAAATTAGCTTTGTTATTTTACTAACACTGCTTACTGGTTGCAAAAATAAATTCCCTCTTAAAAACAGACCATCCCTACATGTTGGGATTTTTATACCACAGGTTTTATTCTGGTATGATGAAAATACCGGGAATCAAATCCTTTCCGGTTTCATAGATCAAGTTAAGCGTAAAAATGAGGGGCCGCTGTTTTACTGATCATCCACCGATCAGAAAAATCAACATGTATCCCAACATAGTGCATATCAAGGAAGTAAACAGAACGGGTATAAGATTTTTCCTGAGAATCTCCTTAAAATTACTGATTCCTGCCACTGCAGCAGCGGCTATGATGTTAAAAAGGCAAACCGCGTTTCCCAGGGAAGCACCGGCAAGCTGCATCCCGAGAATAATCTCAGGTTGCATATTCAGGCTCAAAGCTGCATTGTATTGCACGGAACCGAAGATGATGTTGGATACCGTGGTGCTGCCTGTGATGAAGGCGCCAATAATGCCAATCAAAGGACTAAAAACAGGATAGGTATTTCCGGCCCTGACAAAAACACTGGCGAGGGAATCAACCATCGAGGGCATCTCCTGGCCGCTGTTCAACATCAACTGTGTAATACCCAGTGAAGGAAAAAGCACCAGGAATACCGCTACGGTTTTTGAAACCACCGGTTTCAGATCGACGCTGAAGTCCTTTACCCGGTAAAGGGCGAAAGCTGCAGAGGCCAGAAAAGGTATCAAAGGAGACCTGAAGGGTTGCAATGAGGCATTTACCCCTGTTCCATAGATGGAGGAAAAGTTCATCTCATAGGAGAGCAATTCGCCAAACCGGGGAAAGATCTTGGGCAGGAGCAAAAGCAATACCAGTAAAATATAGGGAATCCAGGGCTTCCACTGGAAAGATTTCTCCTTGAAAAGGAATATATAAGCAAAAGCTGCCATGATCACCGAGGCTATGATCCCCGTTAATTCACGAAGGAAGTATGAGCCCAGAACATAGGGCACCAGGATGGCCAGGTAAAGAATCCAACCGGATGAGGTTACGTGTGAACCGGTTTCTTTCTTCAGGTACCTGTATATGAAAAATATCACTAAAAAGCCCGATAAAAGTATGGACAATGAAGCATACAGGTAAACAGAGCCAATCGTGTCAGGCGACAGGCCGAGCGGAATTTCCAGGCCGGCTATTACCGGTGTGCCCACTGCACCCGATATGGCAAAGAACCCGTCGATCAGCAAAACCGAGGCGATGGAGAGAACCGGTGAAAAACCTATCGAAATCAGGATGAGTGGAACAATGGCCCCGGGCGTACCAAAACCGGCAACACTTTCAAAAAAGGCAGTCAGGAATAAAGCCAGAAAGAAAAAGCGGAAATTTCTGTCGGGATGAATCCTGGAAAGGGAATCTTTGATACCCGACAGATAACCCTTCTGTTCCATGATGTGATAAAGGAACACCGCTCCGAAAATGATCATCAGAATGTTGATGGTACCTACAAAAGCACTGAACAGGGAAGCAATAAAGGTAATGAATTCACTGCCCATAAGAAAAAAAATCAGTGTGGTGACGACAAAACCAACATAAATTCCGGTTCTTACACCTTTCCACAAGCTAAGAACAAGCAGGGTCAGTATCGGCAGGAATGAAAGTATGTTGTAAACTGGTTCTGTCATATATATTTTTTAATTCACAGACACGCCATAAAGCTTTCTGTTCACTGAAGAAACCGCATCATGAAATTTTTTCTACAACAACTCATCTGACAGATTGCTTAAAGGAAAGTATTGTTTGGAATAGGGTAATGTAAGTATATCTTTATGTCAGCGAAACATGATGAATTTATTCCAGATGTTTTCCGGCTCGGTATTTTTATTTGTGATGATATAATGCATGGCCTCACCGGCAAACTGTTCTCCCTTTTCAGTCAGATCAACTACATCATTATCAATGCGTATCATGTCATTTTTTTCTGCCATTTGCAGCACTTTACCGGCCTTTGATCGGCTCCAGCGGAAGTGGCCGGTCAGGTGTTCCACCATTTGTTCTTCAATACTATCCGCTTTCTGCTGATGATTTTTAAGGTGAAGCAGAAAGGTGAGCATGGCAAATTCAAGTTTTTGTCTCCTTCTTCTCATTAGCACAGATATCATACCGGTAGAAGGGGCAAACATGAAAACCAGGAAGAAAATAATTCCCAGCATCGTAGCCATAGAACCGCCAATAGAGGCATTTACCCAATGCGCTGCCCAATAACCGGAAACTGCTGCTGTAATGCCTAAACCCACAGAGAGAAGCAGCATCTTTTTAAGCGATTTTGTGATCAGATAAGCCGCAGAAGCAGGTACGATCATCAAGGCCACAACCAGTATGGCACCGACCGCATCAAAAGCCCCGACTGCAGTAATGGAAGTCATGGTCATGAGCCCATAATGGATAACAACGGGGGTGAATCCCAATGAAGCTGCCAACTGGGCATCAAAAGTACTTAATTTTAATTCCTTGTAGAAAGCAAAAAGAAGGATGAGGGTCAGAAGCAGGATACTACCCATTACCCACAGGGATTTCGGGCCCAGGTCGTTACCGTTTACCGTCAGCCTGTCAAACGGGGCAAAAGCCAGCTCCCCCACAAGCACCGCATGGGTATCGAGATGTACATCCCCGGCAAACCGGGAAATCAGTATGACCCCTATACTGAACATGGCCGGGAAAACCAAACCTATCGCGGTATCCTCCTTAACAAGTCCGGTTTTGTTGACAGACTCGACCAATAGCACGGTTAAAAGACCGGTAAGTGCAGCGAAAAGTACCAGGATCGGGGAAGAAATGTTCTGGGTGATAAAAAATCCCACCACAATACCAGGTAATATAGAATGGCTGATGGCATCACTGATCATGGCCATCTTTCTTAGCACCAAAAATGTACCCGGAATGGCACAGGCTGTTGATACTACAACCGCAATGATCTGTATTTCTATCTGTGGTGCACTCATAGCTATTCATTTTTTTGTACATACAGATTCTGAGCTTCTTCAAAACCTTTCTTTGTCAATTTCCATTGTTTGTCCGGGGTAACAGCAATATACCCCTCATTTCTCAACTCCCTGATGCAACTTTTGTGAAATCCCCTGAAATTGTTCAATAATTGGAATGAGTGTGGATGATCATAATTTTCATGGTTGATGGCCACCTGGTACATCACAGACAGGGTCTTGCTCTTCCGCAGGGTTTTTCTGCTTTTTAATTCCCGGATCTTCCGGGAAAGCAAGCCTCGAATGGGAGAAAATATAAAAGAAAGAACAACCAATGTGACAGCCACCATCACGATGGTAGGGCCTGTAGACATGTTGGCCATGGAAGCGCTGATGGCTGTACCGGTAATACCGGCAAGCGCCCCGAAGAAAGCAGCCAGTATAATCATCACGCCCATTTTGTTGGTCCATTGCCTGGCTGCTGCTGCCGGAGCCAGTAGCATCGCGCTCATCAGCACCACACCAACCGTTTGTAATCCTAGAACGATAGCTATCACGATCAGGGAAGTGATCAGCACATCAAGGAAGCGGGTATTAAAGCCCAGGGTTTTGGCATACTGGGGATCAAAAGTCAGCAGCTTAAGCTCTTTCCAGAATATCCCTACAACCAGCAACGAAAGTCCTCCCAGGCTGGCCATGATGAACACATCCTCTTCCATCAGGGTAGCAGCCTGGCCAAAGAGATAATCCTCCAGGCCTGCCTGGTTGGCATTGTCCATCTGCTGAATGAGGGTTAAGAGGACAATCCCGAAACCAAAAAACACGGTTAAAATGATGCCCAGCGCCGTGTCGGTTTTGATCTTGGTAAATCTTGTGATTCCCATGATCCAAAGGGTTCCGATAACACCGGTAATGATGGCCCCAATAAGAAAGAAAAGTGAATCCTTCACACCCAGGATCAAAAAGGTAATGGCAATTCCCGGTAACGCAGCATGAGCAATGGCATCGCCCAGCAGGCTTTGCCTTCTCAAAACCGCATAGCTGCCTAAAACACCACTAACAATACCCAGCACAATGGTACCCAGGCCGATCGTACGGGACGTATAATCCGTGAACAACTGTTGGATGAAGTCAAACAATTCCATCATGATTGGGTTGCTTCACTGATTTGAAAATTGATTCCATAGGTTTTGGCCAGGTTGTCATCGTGGAAGATCTCCTTAACCGGCCCTGTGGCAATCTTTTTAACATTCAGAAAGGTCACCCAGTCGAAATACTCGGGCACGGTTTGCAGGTCATGATGGACTACCACCACCGTTTTGCCGGCTTTACCCAACTCCTTTAAAATGTTAATGATGGCTTTCTCGGTGGTAGCATCCACACCCTGCAAGGGTTCATCCATAAAATACACCTGGGCATCTTCCAGCAGGGCCCTGGCAAGAAACACCCGCTGCTGCTGGCCACCGGAAAGCTCACTGATCTGCCGATCCTTAAAATCCAGCATACCCACTTTCTCCAGTGCCTCATGGGCACCCTGCCTTTCTTTTTTACCGGGCCGTTTGATCCACCCCAGCCTCCCATAGGAGCCCATCAAAACCAAATCAAGGGCGGTAGTGGGAAAATCCCAGTCAACGCTTCCTCTTTGAGGAACGTAGGCTACCCTAGAGCGATTCTTATGGTAGGGTTTGCCGTAAATATAAACCGACCCGGCCACGGGTTTGACGATTCCCAAAATGGCCTTGATCAACGTGGTTTTACCTGCACCATTGGGTCCTACAATGCCCATGAGAACGCCTTCGGGCACCTTCAGATCGATATCCCAAAGCACCGGCTTGAAACGGTAAGCCACTGTCAGGTCATTCACTTCTATGGCATACGGTTTTTGCATAGCACATTATTTTAATGCATTCGTAATCGTTTGTACATTGTGCAGAAACATCCCCACATAGGTTCCTTCCCTGGTATCCGGGTCTCCAAGGGCATCGGAGAAGAGCTCCCCGCCGATTTTAACCTCAAAGCCTTTGGACTGGACCGATTTCTGAAGAGCTTTGATGTTCCTTGTGGGCACGGATGTTTCAATGAAGATGGCTTTGATCTCATTCTCCACAATTACGTCAGAAAGGCGCTGCACGTCCCGGACCCCGGCCTCCGAAGCGGTACTGATGCCCTGCAGGCCCAGCACCTCAAAATCATAGGCCTGGCCAAAATAATTGAAAGCATCGTGTGCCGTGATCAATATCCGCTGTTCCCCGGGAACCTTTGCAATCATTGAATCTACCTTTTTTGACAGCGTATCCAGTTTCTTTAAATATTCCCGCTTGTTCCGGTGATAAAAATCTCTGTTCTCAGGATCATATGCCGATAGCTTTTCCGCAACAAAAGCTGTAACCGATTTCCAGTGGGAAATATTGAACCAGATATGCGGATCATAATGAGAGGCATATTCTGCGGAAGGGATCAGCACATCCCTGTCTATGGTATCTGCAACGGCCGTGATGTTTTTTCCCTGTTGTTTCATCTTCTCAAAAATATCCACCAGTTTTCCCTCCAGGTAGAGGCCGTTGTAAAAGATCATTTCTGCATTGTAAAGGGCACTGGCATCACTTTCACTGGCCTTATAGAGATGCGGGTCTACTCCCGGACCCATCATACCGTTAACATCCACCTTATCCTCA
>Ga0207797_1000529_pt1 | contig 29466 bp, 24 predicted proteins | sample PRCRCaboRojoPR_6_FD_187275 | JGI IMG/M metagenome (GOLD analysis project Ga0207797, IMG submission 187275) | Marine sediment microbial community from Cabo Rojo, Puerto Rico - PR CR 10% Liquid 1 (SPAdes) | ecosystem: Environmental > Aquatic > Marine > Coastal > Sediment | place: Cabo Rojo, Puerto... | reverse complement strand
CTCGAGCCGCTCGACGGCGCGCTTCGGAGCCCCCTCGAAGACGATCCGCCCCTGGTCCATGACGGCCATCTCGCTGCAGAGATTGCGGACGTCTGCGACGATGTGCGTCGAGAGGATGACGACGCTGTCCTCACCGAGCTCGCTCAGCAGGTTGAGGAAACGGACGCGCTCGGCCGGATCGAGGCCGGCCGTCGGCTCGTCGACGATGATGAGCTTCGGACTGCCGAGCAGCGCCACCGCGATGCCGAAGCGCCGCTTCATGCCGCCCGAGTAGCCGCCGAGGTTCTGACTCCGCGCGTCCTGCAGGTTCACGCGCTCCAGCAGGGCATCCACCACGCGCTCCCGCTCGCTGCTGTTGGCGATGCCCTTCAGCACGGCGAAGTGGTCGAGCAGGTCCTCGGCCGTGACCTTCTCGTAGACCCCGAACTCCTGCGGCAGGTAGCCGAGCTTTTTGCGCAGGGCCTGCGGCTCAGTGAGGACATCGATGTCACCGAGACGAATCGAGCCGGTGTCGGGCTCCTGCAGCGTGGCCACCATCCGCATCAGCGTCGACTTGCCGGCCCCGTTCGGCCCGAGCAGGCCGAACATACCGGGCGGAATCGTGAGCGAGACGTCGTCGACGGCGCGGGTGCCGTTCGGATAGGTCTTCGAGACGTTTTCGATGTGAAGCTCCATGAGGGCGGGATTCGTGATGCGTGATGCGTGATTCGTGATGCGTGGGGAATCGCCGATGGGCATTTTTCTCCCGATGACACGTTCATCAAGACGAGTCCTTTGCGTGTGGTGTTACAAATTCGTTCGGGGTTGCGAGTTCAGAAGCTGTTTGGCGGACTGTCTGAGGCCTACGTCTTCGTGGGCCTCGCTCAAAATGCCTGCTGCACGCGCCCGGTAGCTCCACTACAGGGCTCGTTTGAGCGGCGTTTTGAGGCTTCGCCCACTGTGTTTACTCGGCTGCGCCTCGTCAGTCGCTTCGCTCGTGTCGGCTGCTCATCCATCCACAAAACAGCTTCTCAGCGTTCCTGAACAGCATCGTGCCTCCCCTTCTTTCCTTCGGCCTTCCCATCCTCCCCAACGTGCACCTTTCCAACGTGAATCCGTCTCACGAACGAGCGGGAATCAATCCCTCGGAGGCGGGGTACGAGCGATGCGTTTCGAGTTCGTTTCCTTTGGTGCCACCACCGCTTCCACAATGATGGCTCGCCCCTTCTGGACACTTCTCCTCTGCGCTGCACTCACGCTCGCCGTGCTGCCGAGAGCGGCCGCACAGGACCTCGATTATCCGGAGACGAAGACCGTCGATACGGTCGACGTTTATCACGGCACGCAAGTGCCCGATCCGTACCGCTGGCTCGAAGACCAGGACAGCGAGGCGACCCAGCAGTGGGTCGGCACCCAAAACGGGGTCACCTTCGGCTACCTGGAGCAGATTCCGGAACGCAAGCGCCTGGGCGACCGCCTCCGTGAGTTGTGGGACTATCCGAAGTACGGCGTCCCCCAGCGGAAAGGCGGGCACCTGTTCTACAGCACCAATTCCGGACTGCAGAACCACGCCGTGACGTACGTGCAGCCTGCCGACAGCTCGGCCGAGCCGCGCGTCTTGTTCAATCCCAACGCATGGAGCGAGGAAGGCACCGTCTCCCTTTCCGCCTTTGCGCCCGGCCCGAACGGCGAGTACGTGGCCTACGGCAAGAGCGAGGGCGGCTCCGACTGGAAGACGCTCTACGTGCGCAGCCTGAACACGGACGAGGACCTGAGCGATACGATCAAGTGGGTCAAGTTCAGCAATCCGACGTGGACGAAGAACGGCGACGGCTTCTACTACGGCCGCTACCCGGCCCCGAAGGAGGGCGAACAATATGAGGCAGAGACGAAGGCGCAGAAAATTTACTACCACGAGATCGGCACGCCGCAGTCCGACGACCGGCTCGTGTACGAGCGCCCCGACAACCCGAAGCTCGGCTTCGGGACGGAGGTGACGCACGACGGGCGCTACCTCGTCATTCGCGCAAATGAGGGCACGTCGCCAAAGACGGAGCTGTACGTGAAGGATCTGCAGGCCGACGACGCCGAGATTCGTCCGCTCATCGAGGGCTTCGACGCGAGCTATAATTTCATTGGCGCCGACGGCTCCACGTTCTACATCCAGACGAACCGCGACGCCCCGAACCGCCGCATCATCGCGGTGGACGTGACCCAGTCCGATCGGTCGAACTGGCAGACGATCGTGCCGGAGTCCGACGCCGTGCTGCAGGGCGCGGACCTCGTGGGCGAGAAGCTCGTCGTGGAGGCGCTGACGGACGTGAAGGGACGCCTCACGATCCATGCGCTCGATGGCACGCGCGAGACGACCGTCGAGCTGCCCACCATCGGGAGCGTCGGCAGCGTGAACGGCTCGCCGGACGACGATTCGTTCTTCTACGGCTTCACCTCGTTCACCTACCCGACGACGGTCTTCCGCTACGACCTGGACACCGGCACGTCCACCGTGGTGCGGGAGCCGGAGGTGGAGGGCTTCGACGCGGATCGCTACACGGTGAAGCAGGTCTTTTACGAGAGCACCGACGGCACCGAGGTGCCCATGTTCATCGTCCACCGCAAGGGACTGGAGCGGGACGGCACGAACCCGACGTACCTCTACGGCTACGGCGGCTTCAACATTACGATTACGCCGCGCTTCTCGCCGAGCACGCTGGCGTGGCTGGAGATGGGCGGGATCTACGCCGTGCCCAACCTGCGGGGTGGCGGCGCCTACGGCGAGTCGTGGCACGAGGCGGGCATGCTCGGCAACAAGCAGCAGGTGTTCGACGACTTCTACGCGGCGGCCCTTCACCTGATCGACGAGACCTACACCTCGCGCTCGAAGCTGGCCATCGCCGGCGCCTCGAACGGCGGATTGCTGACGGGCGCCTCCATCACGCAGCGGCCCACCCTGTTCGGCGCGGCGGTCGTGGAGCGCGGCGTGCTCGACATGCTGCGCTACGACGAGTTTACGATCGGCTGGGCGTGGGTGCCCGAGTACGGCTCGTCGGAGAACCCGGAGCAGTTCGAGTTCCTGTACGACTACTCGCCGCTGCACAACGTGGAGCCGGGCACGGCCTACCCGCCGACGATCATCACGACGGCCGACACCGATGACCGCGTCGTGCCCTCGCACTCGTACAAGTTCGCCGCGGCGCTCCAGCAGGCGCAGGGCGCGGACGAGCCCATTCTGCTCCGCGTGGAAACAGATACCGGCCACGGCGGCGGCACGCCCACGAGCAAGGAGATCGAAGAGACGACGGACGTCTTTGCCTTCCTCGTCGATCAGCTCGGCATCGAGGCGTCGCGCATCCCGGAGCCCCCGGCGCCCCCCACCGGGCGTTGAGTTTCGGGTTCCGCGTTCCGAGTTTCGAGGTTTGCGTTCCGGATTTCGAGCTCGACGTTCGCAGGTTCGATTACGCATCACGCCCTCACGCACCGCGCCTTCACGCACCACGGTCCTGCCATGAAAAAACACGAATCGATGTCCGGTGTCGATGCCGCGTGGCTCCGAATGGACGAGCCCACGAACCGGATGACGATCACCACGGTGCTCGTGCTGCACGACCCGATGGACATCGGCACGCTCCGGGCCCTCGTGGACGAGCGCCTGCTGGGGTTTCTGCGCTTCCGCCAGCACGTGCAGGATCCGCACACGTCGCCGCACTGGGCGGTGGACCCGCACTTCGACATCACACAGCACGTGCGCCGGTCGGCATTGCCGGGCAACGGGGGGCGCGCCGAACTGAAGGAGCGCGCCAGCGAGCTCATGAGCCGTCCGCTCGATACGTCGCGCCCGCTGTGGGATTTCGAGCTCATCGAGGACTATCAGGGCGGCAGCGCCATCATCGCGCGCATCCACCACTGCATCGCCGACGGCATCGCGCTCGTCCACGTCCTCTTCTCGCTGACGGACGAGCACTTCGACGCGGCACGCTTCCCCACGTCCGAACGCAGCGGATGGCTGTCTCGCGCCGTGGGGGCCCCGGTTCGGCTCGTACGTGGAATGGCAAACACGGGGGCGAAACTGCTTGAAGAGACGGCCACCTCTCTCCTTCGTCCCAAGCACGTGCTCCATCGTGCCGAGCAGGGCATGAGCCTGGGCGCCGCGCTGTCCAAGCTGGCCCTCACCGACCCCGACTCCGACACGCCGTTCAAGGGAGAGCTGGGGGTTGCGCAGCAAGCCACGTGGTCGGACACCATCGACCTGCCGACGATCAAGTCCGTCGGGCACGCGCTCGACGCCAAGGTCAACGACGTGCTCCTCGGCGCCGTCGCGGGGGCACTGCGCTACTACCTGAAGCAACGCGGAGCGTCCACCGACGACGTCATCGTCCGCACACTTATTCCCGTCAACCTGCGCTCGAAAGAGAAGGCGTTCGAGCTCGGCAACCGGTTCGGGCTCGTCTTTCTTGATCTGCCCGTGGGCCTGGAGGGCCACATCCGTCGCGTGCGGGCCGTCAAGCGCCAGATGGACGAGATCAAAGGCTCGACGGAGGCCGTGGCCGCCTTCGGCATCCTGGAGACGCTGGGCTACCTGCCCATCGAAGCCGAGGACCGGGCCGTCCGCTTCTTCAGCAACAAGGCCAGCGCCGTCATGACGAACGTGCCCGGCCCGCGCGAGCAGCTCCACCTGAAGGGCCACCGCCTGCAGCATGTGATGCCGTGGGTGCCGCGCGCCGGCAACATCGGACTCGGCGTGAGCATCTTCAGCTACGCCGGCGACGTGCGCCTCGGCGTGGCGTGCGACGCGGCTCTCGTCCCGGATCCGGACACCATCCTCGACGGCTTCCGGGAGGAGTTCGATCGGCTCGTGGCCGACACCGGGGCGGTTGACGCTGCTGCAGCCTCCTGATCTGTCCGGTGTCCCGCGATTTATGCGGGATCGGATGCATCACGCATCTGCTCGGCGAGGCGGTCGACCGTCTCGCTCAGGGCCTCCACCCGTTCTTGCAGCGCCTCCACGTCGGCGCGGCGGGCCACGCCGGCCTGCGTCAGCACCGTGTCGATTTCGTCCCGGATCTGGGCCTCGATCGTCCAGGTGGGCGTCTCGTCGTCGCGCGCCTGCTGCACAGCCCGCGCCGCTGCAGCGCGTTCCTCGGCCCGGGTGCGATGCCATGTTTTCCCTTCCTCGACGAGGGCATCGAACACCTGGGCGCCGGCATCTTCGAGCATGCCCACGGCACCGAGCCCCGCAAGCCACACCGAGCGGACGCCCTGCACCACCCCAGACACGACATCCAGCGGCCCGGGGAGCGCGGACGAAGCGGTCGATTTGTTTGTGTTGTCAGAAGCGTCCCGCCGCGGACGGCTTCGCCGCCCGCGCGAGACGTTGATTGTCGGCTTGTCTCCCATCGGGATAAGTTTCGAGTTCAGAGTTTCGCGTTTCTGGTTTCGCGCCGGCGTTCGTCATCCGGAGTCCAGGGTTCGGAGATCCGCACCCATCCCCCAACTCGTAGCGCGCGATCAGCTCGTAGCGCGCGATCAGTACGTCTTCTCCACCTCGGAGGCAACCCGGTTCAGGCCGCGGAAGACGCCGATGTTGGACATGATTTGGAGCATGGGCCCGTCGATGTTGTAGTCGGGCGAGGTGATGGCCGCCGTCACGCCCATCTCGCCCTTGTCGAGCTTCACCCAGACGGCGTACGGCGCCGTGGCGCGGGCCATGGCCGTGCTGCTGTCAAACGGCTCCTGGCGCATTTCTTCAGAGGGCGCCTCGTCGATCCACAGATCGACGTCCACCACGCGCCCGTCCTCGAACGTGTAGAGGGCCGACACGTCCTCGCCGTCGGGCGTGCCCAGACAGCGCAGCTCAATCGTGTTGGAGAACGACCCCGCCGTGGATTGGAACTTCTCGTCGCGGTTGAGAGCCTCAACGAAGCGCTCGACGAACTCGGGGGACCAGTATTGGGGAGAATCAGCCATGGAACGTGAGGTCGTGGATCGAAGAAGAGAACCTGTACCGATGGTAATGGACACGTTCGGTGTTCCGCAAGCCCGTTCTGTGGCGCCGTGAGGAACGGGCTACCGCGCCTGCGTCGCCAGAGAATCGGGCGCCACCTCGGCGGTGTCGGAGCGGGCGGCCTCCAGCCATCCATGCACCACGTCGCGATGGTCGCGGATCCACTGCCGCGCGAAGGGGAGCGGCTCCTGGTCGCTGTCCGGCTGAAATCCTTCCATCAGGCGATTGAGCTGCGGATCATTGACTTCGAACGCCTTCAGAAAGCGCACCACCGTCTCCGGGTAGTCCGCCTCGAAGTCGTTCCGGACGACCGTGTAGATGTTCTCCGGCGCGCCGAACACGGGCGTATCGTTGGTTTTGGCACCCGGGATGTACTTCAGGTCGAACCGGCTCCACATCCAGTGCGGCTTCCACCCCGTGATGACGATCGGCTCCTGGTTGTTGATGGCCCGCTGCAGGGCCGAGACCATCGCCGGACCGCTGGACGGCAGCACGTCGAAGCCGGTGATGCCATTGTTCTCCAGGATCTGACGGGTCTGCCCGTTAATGGCCGCGCCGGACTCGATGCCGTTGATTGTGCCGTCGAGCGCGTCGCGGTAGCTGGAGAGCTCCGAGACATTGCCAATGTCCATGTACGCCGGCACGACGAGCCCGACCGAGGTGCCCTGGTACGTGATCCCGAGCTTGTGCACGCGGTCGTTGTACTCGGCCCACGCGTCCTTGTGCGTTGTAGGCAGCCATGCCTCCACGAAGATATCCGCGCTGCCGCTGGCGACCGACGAGAACGCCACGCCTCCGCCGTTTACGCGCGTCATCGTCACGTCCATGTCGAGGCTGTCCTCCAGCACCTCGTGCAGCATGTGCGTGATGGCGATGCCCTCCACCCAGTTCACGTACACGAAGTGCATCTCCTGAGACGCACTGTTGCTCGCATCCGATGCCGACCCGCCACAGCCCGCGAGAGGGCCACCGGCCAGGACCAGGGCGAGAATGAGCGGGACCATCCCGCAGCGCGCAAGTCGGTTCATGGCAGCATTCAATTGGGAGGAGGTCTGCGATTCGTGCGTGTCCCCGATCCATGTACCACGTCAGAAGCGGTTGACGTTCCACCGTGCAACGTGTCACCGTGCAACGTGTCACCGTGCAACGTTCTACCCCGCGCCGCCGATCCTCATGCCGTCGTCGGCTGCCCAGCGGAGGCCGCCCCTTCGCCGACGGCCTGCGTGATGCGGTCGAGCACGATGGCGAGGATCACGATGGCGAGCCCCCCCTCGAAGCCGAGGTCCGTTTGCAGCTGCGTGATGCCCTTCACGACCGGGTTGCCGAGCCCGCGCGCCCCGATGAGCGCCGCAATGACCACCATCGACAGCGCCAGCATGATCGTCTGGTTGATGCCGGCCAGGATCGTTGGCAGGGCCACCGGCAGCTCCACCTTCACAAGCAGCTGCCACGGCGTCGACCCGAACGACTCGGCCGCCTCTACGACCTCGTCGGGCACCTGCCGGATGCCGAGGTTGGTGAGGCGGACGGCTGGCGGCGTCGCGAAGATGAAGGTGGCGATCACACCGGGCACCTCGCCGAGCCCGAAGAGCAGGACCGCGGGAATGAGGTACACGAACGCCGGCATCGTCTGCATGAAGTCGAGCACCGGACGCACGATGCGTTCAACAAGATCGCTCTTCGACGCCCAGATGCCGACCGGAATCCCAATGAGGAGCGCCAAGAGCGCTGCCGTGAGCACCAGCGCGAGGGTCTGCATCGTCTCCGGCCACAGGTCCATGCCGAACACGACCTCTGTGCCAAGCACCGTAACGTGGATGCGTTCCAGCAGCGTGAAGCCGACGAGTGTAAACGCCGCCACGCCGCGCGACGCCACGCGCCACGCCAGCAGCGCCACGAGCGGAATCATCAGGTAGCTTGGAAGCAGCAGAAGCGCCTGCTCCAATCCGGCGATCGTCGCGCCGATCACTGCACTCACGGCCGAGAAGAACGGCTCGAAGTTCGTCTGCAGCCACTGCACGAGGGCTTCGAAGGCGCCTCCAATGTCGATGCGAATCATGCTCGTTGCGTTGCTGCGATGAGGGGGCGGCTGAAGCGTCACGTGTTCTTCGGGTTTCGTCCGATGGCCTGCTCTTTTTCAACGTGCAAGCGTTGCAACGTTGAACGTTCTGCTGATCCGCAAATACGTTTCGTCCACTGCACAATCCTCAGTCAGGCAGACCGATTCCGAGCTGAAACGATCACCCGGCATTCCGTCCCACCTCTCGGAGGACAGCATCTTGCTCGAGGACCCCGACACATTGCCCGTCGGCGTCCACAACGGTGATCGGGGCGCTTGCCTTCAGCACCTGGGGCAGAACCTGCGCGAGGGGCGTGTCGGCGGCCACCGTGGGCGGGTCGGCGCGGGACGACACTTCTTCCCCGTCGCCCGCCTTCGAGGGGCTCGCGAGAGGCGGCGCCGGTACGTCGGTCATGATCGCGCCGGCCGAGAGAACCTGCAGGCGATCCACGTTCTGGACGAACGACCGCACGTAGTCGTTGGCAGGCTCCAGCAGAATTTCCTGCGGCGTGCCGATCTGAACCATCCGGCCCTCGCGCATGATGGCGATGCGGTCGCCCAGCGTGAGAGCCTCGTCGAGGTCGTGGGTGATGAACACGATGGTGCGGTGCAGCTCGGTCTGCAGATCCAGCAGCTCGCGCTGCATTTCCGCGCGGATGAGTGGATCGAGGGCGCTGAAGGCCTCATCCATCAGGAGGATCTCCGGATCGTTGGCCAGGGCCCGGGCCAGTCCGACGCGCTGCTGCATCCCCCCGCTGAGCGCGGTGGTGCGGCTCTCGGCATAGCCCTCGAGCCCGACGAGCGACAGCGCCCACTGCACCCGCTCCTCCCGCGCCTCGCCCCCCATGCCGCTGACTTCTAATCCATACTCGACGTTGCCGTGCACGGTGCGGTGCGGAAACAGACCGAAGTTCTGAAAGACCATCGACATTGTTGCGCGTCGCAGGGCGCGCAGCCGGTCCGAGGATGCGTCCAGCACCTCCTCGCCGTCGATCTGCACCGAGCCGCGGGTCGGTTCCACGAGGCGATTGATGCACCGCAGCAGGGTGGATTTTCCACTTCCGGAGAGCCCCATTACGACAAAGATTTCGCCTGCGTGCACGTCGAAGCTCACGTCGTTTACGGCCACGACGTTGCCGGTGGCCTCGCGGATCTCGGCCTTGTCTGCGCCGGCTTCCAGGCGTTTCCACGCTGCTTCGGGCGCGTCGCCGAAGATCTTCGTCACATGTCGGGCCTCAAGGAGTGCCATACGTCGTCGCGGGCAAAGTGCGCGTCGGTTCAGGGGAAGCGGACTGCATCGCCGGGTGCCTGCTCGCAGGTGCTACGGGCCGTCGGGGAAGGTCGTTGTCGGTTCGGCTTCTGTTGCACGCGAAGGAAAGCGCCCGGCAGCGCCGTCTGCCGACGGGCCGCACGCCCCCGCAGACCTCGGCATCGCGGGGCTCTCGGCGCGGAGGAATTTTCCCCGCACCCAGCGTCTCGTTTGCCGATGGATCGTCCTCACAGAAACTTCGACTCTCCTCCTCTTCAGAAGGAGCGGTCGCGGCCGCAAAAAGCCGCCTGAGAGCCTGCAACGGCGGAATTCTACACAATTTAGACACGGTCCAAACTCCGCATTTTTGTTGACTCTGGGTGCTCGTATGGCGAATGTATGGATGGTGTCTGCAACAGGGGATTACCGTGGGGGTGCGCCCTACATCTGAGGTTGAATATGCTCTACGGCACACCCCGTGATGCCACCTACCGACGCCGCGCGTGGAGTGTCCTACTCTGCACGCTCCATCGACGCCGCGTGTACCCGTTACAAGTTTTCTTCGATCCCTCGATACCATGACGAACGACGACAATCAGAAGCGCGTATCTCGCCGCCGGTTTCTTGAGTCTCTAGGCATCGCCGGTGTAGTCGGTGCGAGCGGCTCGCTCTTGGCCGCCTGCGGAGGCGGCTCGGGCGACGGATCCGGGGGCACCCAGCAAAGCAGCTCGCAAGGCGGCGGGCAGGGACAGACCTCGGGCGCCACGGCCTCCGCGGATTGCAGCGACCTGTCGCAGCTGTCCGACGCCCAGAAGCAACAGCGCGAGCAGATGGTGAAGTCGCTGCAGTACGTAGAGGAAACGCCCAACCCCGAGAAGAACTGCGCGAACTGCCAGCTCTACGAGCAGCCCGGCCAGGAGGAAACCACCGGCTCGGAGTGTGGCGGCTGCCAGCTCTTCCCCGGTCCCGTAACCGCCAACGGCTACTGCAACTCCTGGGTACAGGCCTCCTAACCTCCTGTCTGGCCGCACCAATCACCCCGGATCGCCGTCCGGGGTGATTTTTTTCGCGGCGTTCCTTACTGTGTGTTCAGCCCCCCTCGTGGGTACGGAGCGACTTCTTCCTCACTCTTTCCTTCGCACCTATGTCTGATTCAGCTTCCCCCGCGTCGGACCCCCATGCCTCCGACGAACCCGTCATGGAACAGGAGGGAATTGTCGAGAACATCTCGCTCGACGACTTTAACCCCACCGGTACCCTCGCCGTTGCAGGGATGTACTTTCTTCTGCTTCTCGTGCTGTACGTTCTGCTCTACTTCGTGGAGTTTGCCGGACGGGACGTGAACATTATCGGCTAACCCTCTCTCCCTGCGGACGGACGCTCTGCCTTCACCAATTTTGCCCTTGGCTTTATGCATATCCACCGATTCGAGAAAATCTGGATCGGGCTGTCGCTTTTCCTCATTGCCTGCTTCATCGGCATCGTAATGTACGGGTTTGCGGTTCTCGATCTGAAAGTGCCCGGGATTGAGGAAAGCGAGACGGTCGACCCCTTGACCCTTCACGAAACGGAATTTGCCATGCCCGGGACGCGCCAGGTTGGCGACAATAAGTACGAGGTCTACATGGTCGCCCGGCAGTTTCTGTTCATGCCCGGCACCGGCCAGCCGCTGGTCCTTCCTGAAGGGGCCGAGGTCAAATTCCACGTGACCAGCCCAGACGTCCTTCACGGCTTGCACCTGGCCGGTACGAACGTGAACGTCACCGTGGTGCCCGGCCAGGTCTCCAAGTTTACGACCCGCTTTTCGGAGCCCGGCGAGTACGGAATGATTTGCCACGAGTACTGCGGCCCGGCCCACCACACCATGGAGGGCCTAATCAAGGTTGTGCCCAAGTCGGAGTTTGACTCGCAGTACCTCGTCGACGCGAGCCGCTAGCCGGCACATCTGCCCTCGCTTCCCACCCTCCGTCTCACGATTCATCCCTCTCCGACCCTATGACTTTCGTCGACAGATATCCGAACGCTGCACGCGTGGCGAAGGCCAACCTGATCGTCGCGTTCGCGGCCCTCGGGATCGGTGGTTTGTTCGGCACGGTTCAGGCCCTCCACCGCACCGATGTCTTCCGCGGCTTTATCACGTCGGTACAGTACTACGACGTGCTGACCGGCCACGGCGTCCTGCTGGCCCTCGTCTTTACCACGTTCTTCCTCGCCGGCATTTACACGTGGGGCGTCACCCGCACCCTGGAGCGAGAACCCGAGAACCTCACCTTCACGTGGTCGTGGTTCTGGATGATGACCATCGGCACGGTCATGGCCGCCGTCGCCATCCTCGGCGGGCTCGTGCCGGGCAGCTCGATCAGCGCCGCGGTCCTCTACACCTTCTACCCGCCCTTACAGGGACACCCGTTGTTCTACATCGGCGCCACGCTTCTCGTGGTGGGCTCGTGGCTGGCGGGCTGGGACTGGTTTAAGTCGTACTGGTCGTGGCGTGCCGAGCACCCGGACGAATCGATCCCGCTGCAGACGTACATGACGCTCTTCACGATGCTGATGTGGTACCTTTCCTCCATCGGCATCGCGCTGGAGATGGTCGTGCTGCTTATCCCCTGGTCGCTCGGCTTTGTGCAGAACATCGACCCGATTCTCCCGCGCACGCTCTTCTGGTACACGGGCCACGCCATCGTGTACTTCTGGCTGCTGCCGGCGTACTTCGTCTGGTACTCGATCCTGCCGAAGCTCTCGGGCGGTCGCCTCTTCAGCGACGCGCTCACGCGGATCGTGTTCATCTTCTTCCTCCTGCTCTCCACCCCGATCGGCTTCCACCACCAGTACGCCGATCCGGAGATCGCCATCGGCTACAAGATGTGGGCCGTAGTGGCGACGCTGTTCATCGTGCTCCCCAGCCTGATCACGGCGTTTACCGTCATCTCGTCGATGGAACACGGCGCCCGGCAACGCGGCGGCTCGGGCTACTTCAGCTGGATGGGCGCGCTGCCGTGGAACCGCCCCGCGTTCGTGGGCTGCGCCCTGGCGGGCATTATGTTCGCCGCGGGCGGCTTCAGCGGCATCATCAACGCCTCGCTGAACATCGACATGCTCATCCACAACACGATCTGGGTGCCGGGCCACTTCCACCTCACGGTGGGCACCGCAGTCGCTCTCACGTTTATGGCGGTGACGTATTGGCTCCTGCCGCAGCTCACGGGCCGCGAACTGAAGTACAACAAGATGGCGCTCGCCCAGCCGTACACGTGGTTCATCGGCATGACGCTGATGTCGAACGCCATGCACCGCGAAGGCCTGGCCGGCGTCCCGCGTCGGACCGCCGAGCCCGAATACACGGGCTTCGCCTACGAGGCACCGTTTGGCACCATGGCCGAGATGAAGTGGCAGATCGCCATCGGTGGCGTCATCCTGTTCGTCTCGCTCGTTATGTTCTTCGTCGTGATCGTGGCCAGCTGGCGCAACGGCGAGAAGTCGGGCACCATCGACGATTACCTCCCGCCCGCACTGTCGGGGCCCGAGCAGTCGCCGAAGATTCTGGACAACATGAAGCTGTGGATGGGCATCGCCATCCTGCTCTGCATCCTGGCGTATACGCTCCCACTCGCCGAGATGGTGATGGACGGGCTCTTCTATCCCGGCGCGCCGCCGTCGCCGGTGTAGCGAGTACCTTCGCGTTGATGGGCATCCGTCGAGCGGTGCTGGACGTGCGTGGCTGCACGCCGCTCCAGCGCCGCTTGCTCATGTCGTACGGCCCTGCGTTTTGACCCCGACCGCATTCCTTCATGGCTGAAGACGCTTCGCCCTCGGACGGCGACTCCGGCACCTTCGAAAAATGGCTGGTCCGCATCTTTCTGATTCTGGCGTTCGGCGTCGCCTTCGGCATCGAGGGCATGACCCTCATCCGTGGCTACCTCATTGACGACGGGAAGGAGTCGGCGCGTGTCGAGCAGTCGCCCGAGGAGCAGGGCCCGACGCTGCAGAGCGGCGAGCCGTTCTTTGCGGAGCGAGCCTTCACGGCCCACGTTGAACGGCTCGCCATGCTTGCCGAGCCCGACGTGTGGCGCTTCGTGATGGACGTGCGGGTCCAGAATCCGACCGGAGGGCCGCTCACGCTCACGTTCGACCGGCTCGAAACCAAGAACGGCCGCACCTTGGCCCAACCGGTGTCGCACACCTGGGCACCGGGCGACTCGTCTGCCTTCACCGCCGAGTGGACCCTGCAGCCGGGTGACCAGCCGGTGGCCGTCACGGTGGCGGCACCGGCCGGGGCCGGAGCCGCGTCCGACGCGGAGACAACCGCGGAGACCGATGCGGGCGTTCGCTTTCGCATCGGGCGCGTGCCCGTACAGATGCAGCGGTGACGGCCCTGGCGGCGCCGAAGCGCCCGATCGGACGGCTCGCAGAGCGGACCCAGCCTCCTCACCGCCACCGCCGCGAGGAGTTGGCCACGACGAGAATACTGCTGCTGGCCATGGCCAACGCCGCGGCCAGCGGGTTCAAAAGGCCAAGCGCAGCCAGCGGAATGGCGATGGCATTGTAGCCGAAGGCCCAGCCCAAGTTTTGGCGGATGCGACGACGCGTTCCACGAGCGACGGCAAACACATCGGGAACGCGCTCCAGGTCGTCGTCCAGGATCACAACGTCCGCCGAATCGGCCGCGAGGGCCGTCGGGCCGAACGCGATGCCCACGTCGGCGTCGGCGAGGGCCGGGGCGTCGTTCGTGCCGTCGCCGACCATGGCGATGGGGCCGCGCTCACGGCGCCAGCGCTGCAGCAAGGCGCGCTTGGCCTCGGGACGCACCTCGGCAAACACGTCGCCGATGCGAGCGTCGGCCTGCAGCGGGGCGGCCGCCGTCTCCTGATCGCCGGTGCACACGGCCAGGCGATGCCCCTCGGTGCGGAGGCGGTCGAGCACCCGATCGGCCTCGTCGCGCACGGCGTCGCCCACCACGAAGCCGCCGCGTGCCGTTCCGCCCCACCCAACGACGACCGGCACGTGCCCGTCGTCGCGTGCCTGCGCCAGGCGCCGGGCGAGGGCGTCGGGAAGCGTACCGCCGCGCTCGCGATACGCGTCGGGGTGACCGACGAAGACGCGGGTGTCGTCGATGGTCGCCGTGACGGCGCGCCGATGGCTCTGAAACTGCGTCACCGTGCCGCCCGCCTCGCCGGACGCGGCAATGGCGGCCGCCACCGGATGCGCCGCGCGCTGCTCGATGGCGCGGGCTTGCCGGAGGGCCTCGGGCGAACCGACCGCGTCGATCACCTGCATGCGCCCGGTGGTGAGGGTCCCTGTCTTGTCGAAGACGACTGTGTCCACCGTCGATCCGACCTCGAACACCCCGGCGTTTTTGACGACGATGCTGCGGTCGAGCGCGGCGCGCGTGCCCGAGGCCACAGCCAGCGGCGTGGCCAACCCCAGCGCACACGGACACGACACAATGAGCACCGTCAGCCCCGTGAGCAGGGCGTACGACGCCGTCATGCCGCCGGCGAGCTGGATGCCGACGGCCCCTGCGGCCAGAACGAGGACGAGCGGAACGAAGACCGCAGCGATGCGGTCGGCCACGTGCTGCGTGCCGGGCGTGGCCGCCTGGATCTCCCACATGAGCCGGACGAGCCGGTCGAGGGTGCTTTCGGCCGCGTCGCTGACCGCCACAACGAGGGCATTCCCGCGCACGACGGTTCCGCCGAGCACCTCGTCGCCCGTCCGCTTCGTGACCGGCACCGACTCGCCCGTGAGGAGCGCCTCATCGACCGGTGCCTCGCCTTCGACCACCCTGCCGTCGATGGGAATGCGCTCGCCCTCTTTGACGAGCACACGGTCGCCGGGAGCGAGGGCGTCGACATCGACCGTGTCCGTCCCGTCGTTCTGCACGCGCCGGGCGGTCGTCACCTGTTCGCGCGTCAGTTCCGCCAGGCGTCCGGTCGCGCGGCGTTTGACGCGCCTCTCGAACCAGCGCCCGATCGTCACGGCCATTACAATGACGACGGTGACGTCGAAATAGACCTCGGTGCGGCCCACGAGAATGGCCCCGATGCTGTACAGATACGCGCTGAGGGCGGCAATGCTGATGAGCAAATCCATGTTGGGACGCAACACGCGCAGGCTTATCCACGCGCCGCGTAGCAGCGGCCAGCCGGTGATGGCCAGGACGACGGTCGTGAACACCGCCGTATTGCCGAGGGCGTAGAGCCCATCGCTGCCGTCGAGATCCAGCAGACTCGCGTAGCCGGCGTACTCCGGGTAGAAAAAGACGATGTAGCCCATCATTACCATCATGGCGAAAAACCCGCCGAGTACGAGTCGCACGACCGTCTCGGAGTCCTCGTTGGCAGTATCCGCCTCCGTGCGCTCCAGCGACGCTCGGTAGCCGCCGCGAGTGAGCAGCGCCGGAAGGTCTTCCGTGCGGGTTTGCGCGGCGTCGTACCGCATCCGGATCATCTCGGAGGCGTAGCTGGCCTCCGCGCGGTACACCCCGGTTTCTTGTTCGGCGAGCGTTTCGAGGAAGGCCTCGCAGGCGGTACAGTGCATGCCCTCGACGTGAACGAACGCTTCCGCCGCATCGTCGGGCACCGAGGCCGAGGCGTCGGCGGTCCCGTCCATTCGCTCACGCACCGACGCGGCCGCCTCGGCATCCAGGTCGCCCAGCGTACGGTAGATCTCCCGGCACCCGGTGCAGCAGAACCTGCCGTCCACCGCCTCGTCCGTGATGGGTGGATCGGGCGTCGGCAGGTCGCACAGCGTGCAGCGATCTTCGGGGGCCGTGCGGGGTTCGGGGGTGTTGGTCGAAACGGACTCCATCAGCAGGGCTCCATCAGCAAATGCAGGTGCGGGCCGGGTCATCGCATGCAACCGATCACCGCCGGGCGATGTGCCCAACCGGGGCCGTCCCTCGCAAAAACAGGTTTATGCTTCACGTTTCGCCCTCCGGGTCGTGCGTGCATACGACGATCCGTTCATCCCTGCGCCGTAAGGACGCCCACTGTGGACACGATCCCGACAATCAGCAGGATGACGTATGTCGCGAGCACGAACAATCCTTTGGCCGCGGCCCCGAGCCACGACTCGTCGTATGCCGTGCGCAGGCTCAGCGCCAGGTACACCGGGATGCCGGCCCCGAGCACAATCTGGACCATCCACGTCCACGACTGGGGAATGAGACCGACGAGGACGACCAGCATGCCAGTAAAGAAGATGAACGCGTGCTCGTGGAGGGCAAAGATGAGATGTGCGAGGTACGGATCGCGGATGTAGAGCGCCTGCAGGAGAAGCCCGAAAAGCGGAACCAGGAAGAACATCGCCCGCGAGAAGTTCTCGATCAGCGCCTTCAGTGCATCGGTTTCCCCCGCCATGATGCGGTCCACGAAATTGTCGGCGCTCTCTATCGACGTAGCCGTGAGCGCGTCATCGGACCGCTCGTAATCAACCTCGACGCGGTCTCCCACCTGGAAGGCAGCGAGGCTATCGGCACCGGAGAATCGCGTGTCGGCGGTGGCGCGCAGGGTCGTTCCGAGCACCGACAGCGACTGCTCTCCGACGAACTCTACGGTCCCGACCAGCTTCAGCGGATCATCCGGGTCGTCGAGGTGAAGATCACGCACGACCAGCGTGCCGTTCCGCCGATTCCCCTCGATGTGGAGGATCGCTCCCGTCGAGAGACTATCCAGGCTGGACACGTCATCGAAATCGGTCTCGGGCACGACCGTGAATCGAATGCCCTCCACCGTAATGGTGCTGTCGGCAACCCCGACGTCTGTGACGGGACCGCGCACCTCAATCGCGGTTCGGGCGTCGGAGAACCCATCCTCGAACTCGCCGAATGCGTCGCTCCACGCGCTGAAGGGGCCGTTGGGGGAGCCCGGCGGAAAGGACACAAGCGCGACGAAGAAGAGGAAGCTAAACGCGATGTACAGGCGGAAGGGACGCACAAATTCCTCGCGGCGACCGCCGTTGTAGTAGCGCGTGAGCAGACCGGGCCGCAGGAGCAGCATGCGGATTGTCCGCCAAATCCGGGAGTCGACTTCGAAGATCACGTCGGTCACCTCCGGGAGAAGCACCTGAAGCGACTGGTTGCGGTCCACGCCCTTTTGCCCACACTCGTGGCAGTACGGCCCCACGAGATCGGCCCCGCAGTTCAGGCACCGATCAACCGACGGATCCTCCGGTTCGCGGGAGCGATCGGACGGAGGATCGACGCGCTTCAGGACGCGATCGAGATCGTAGAGGGTCCCGCCCGTCCACCAGAGTCCGCCGACGACGGCCCCTGCCGCACAAACGACGAGGATGAGCCCTGTGCTGAAGGGGGCGGCCACCTGGATTGGCAACAGACCAAGGCCGAGGAAAAGAACAAGGCGAATCCCCGTCCGCGCGCCCATCACCAGCTCGAGCCCGTCGTCCAGCAGGGCAACGGTGGCTGCAAGGAGGCTCCCGCCGAAGGCAACGGCGAACACAGCCCAGCCAGACAGCGACGGTTCGAACCACCCGGCGACGATCCGCACCGCGAGAGCCATCACGAGGCTGGACCCCACGATGCCCGCCCATCCCCGCTTCGTGCGTCCGAGAACCGTCTGGAGCACCACGCCTCGCACGACCTCTTCGATCGCCACATGCAGGGGGGTAAGAGCCAGAACGATGGCCAGAATCCATCCCTGCGACGCAAAGTCCCCCGTCCACTGGACGACGCCCAACAGGGATCCGAGGACGATTCCTCCTCCTGCAATTGCCGCCCCGGCCGCGCCTCCCTCCCAGAGACGCGTGCGGCGCAGCCGATCTGCCGCCGTGAGATACGAGCGGAGCGGACGCCGGCGAAAGGCGCGCTGCGTGAAGGCCAGGCTGGCAAGCGTCCCCAGGTACAGCCCCGTCCCGGTCACGGCACGAAACGCCCACGACACCGCCCCGGGATCGGCTCCCACCACGTCCATCGTGCCTTCGAAGAGGGCGAACGCGATTCCGAACGCCATCGGCCCCAGGAGGAGCAGGACCAGGACGATGAGCACAGTACGCACCCATCCGTGGGATCCCGACCAGGCCAACTCGGAATAACGGCGCATCGGATTGAAGGGCCAAGAACGAGAATCGAGGAACGTATCGGGACGGGGGCGCGCGGCTGCTTGTTACGGACGCTCCTCCCTCATCGATTCCATGGACCGAAGCCTCCCCATGGACCGAAGCCTCCGAATGACAGGGCATGACGGAGCGGTGTCATCCCCGAATGCGATCTTGGTGGTCCACTGGTTGACTGCATTCCCCTGGACTGCCATGCCTTTACGCACAGCCCCAAATCTGCTGTCTGATTCTTCCGGGAAGCACCCTGGCGGGGGGTCGCCACTGTCGGAACCGTCTCTGTTCTACGATCCGCCCTACGCCACGCCGCTGCACGACGCTCTCGCCTGGCACCTGGTAAAGTACCTTGCTCCCGCGCTGGGGCTTCGGTCTCATCCGAGGCCGGAGTCGTCCAACGCTCTTCCCACCGCCGACTTCCTCGTGGAAAGCGAGCGGCGGCGCGTCGCCTTGATCCTCACCGATTCGACCTCGAACGATACCGAGTGGCACCGCGACGCCCTCTGGATCGGCGAGGGACATGCCGATGCCGTCCTTCGCTTCCGGATCGCCGACCTCGAGCATCGACTGCCAGACGCGCTGTACCTCTGGGCCCGGTGGATGCCCACGCTGTTCAGCGAGCGCGGACGGACGAACCTGTCCACGCTTGCCTCGCCGGTGGCGCGCCAGCCTCCTCGGAGCCCGAACCCGACGGTCACGCTCCGCTACGCCGATTCGGGGGCTCATCTCTGCACGCTGCTCGATGCGGCCTCCTTACCGCCCGACACGCTGGTCGTCCGCCGCTTGCTGCGCCAGCGCCCGGACGTGTGGCGCCCGGCCTTCGAGCGCGCATGGTCGGCGTCGTCGCACCGCCCGGCGCCCCGACGAACCGCCGCGTAGCTGTGCACTTTGCGGCCTGCGCGTGTCATTCCTCGCCCTCTGGATCGGACGCATCGGCGTCTTCTTCCGCCGGCGGGCGGCTGTTGGAGGCCGAACGGTTTGCGCCTCCACTCCGGAGCTTCCGCACATGCTCCTTGACCCGGCGGAGACGATCTTTCAGCTTGCGGTTCTCGGCACGAAGTTCGGCGTTGGCCGCACGAAGTGCCGGCGGACTTTCTGTCTCCTCGGCGGACGCCGCGGATGGTGACCCGGCCTCGTCGGACGAGCCTTCGGATTCGGGCGCCGTTGTTGGCTCGGACGACGTAGGGGCAAACCGCGACATTCCATCTCCTGGCCGGCGCGAGCGCCGACGCTGTCCCCACACTCCAAGGCCCACCCCGATCAGGATGCCCACCAGGCCGCCCCAGAGATAGCCCCAGATGCTGCCTCCGCCGCCTCGCGTCTCGGCGTCGGCCGGCGGCCGTTCCGCTTCGCGGATCGAGGCCTCTGCGGTCGCCGACGGGTTCTGCCGGTCGGCCGTCCCGCCCGGGGCAGCGGCGGCGGTGTCGGCAGACGCCGTCGTGCCGGACAGCACCGGCTGGGCCGCGCGCCCGGCCACGGCGGTGTCCGGCTGTTCCTCCCGGGCCGCAGTCGTCGGTTCAAACACAGCCCGCATCCGGTCGCGTTCTGCGCGCGGAACCGGACCGATCGTCATGCGCCCCGTGAGCACCGCGTCGGCCCCGGGCACGAACCGCGGCGTTTCCGAGGTGCCCGTGTTGACGTAGCTCTCGTAGAGCGTGCCTTCTGGAGTGCGGGCCAGCACGTAATAGATGCGCCTCGCGTCTGGCGTCGTGGCGTAGCGCGCCGCGGTTCGGCCCTGCGCGTCCAGCGCCTGCGGCGGGATCGACCGGGCCTTCTGGACCAGCGTGTCGCGCGTGAGCGGCGCAAGGTTCGGGACGGTGAGCGATTGACCGGCCGCCACCGGCACAACCACGATCTCGGTGCCGGCCGGCGGCGGTTTGCTCTCGTGCGGCGGCTGGCCCGGCGTCCGCACCCGGTGGATGAGGTGCAGCTGCACACTGTCGGCCACGGGCTGCGCAACGACCGGCGCGCCCGCGCTTCCCACCAACAGCCCGACGGTCGCAGCAAGCACGACCCCGACACGGCGGACGCAGGATCTGGGCACCGAGAATGATCGCAGGAGGCGACCGCTGGTTCGACTCATCGGATCGGCAGGACGCGTGGGGGTCAGAAATGAAGGGAGCCGACGGCCGGTGCTCCACGGCGATCGGACTCTGTGCACAACCGGAGAACCTAGGGGGTGGAACGGAGACGAACAAGCATATCACCGCCCTCCCGTCACGGAGGCCGCACCTCGGTCGAACGGAGGGGGCATTCTTTCGACCGTGACGCCCCTTCGAACGTGACGCCCGGCGATCCGTTCGCGTGACTCCGACGCTTCTGGCTCTTCAAACCGTGCGCCTTTGCCTTCTATGGACGACGACCGTGTGATTGAAACCATCGCCGATGGACTGCGACTGCAGGCCGGGCCCCTGTCTGCCGATGACGCCCCCCGCGTGCTCCGCGGTGCGACGGCGGCCTACGTGATCGGATTCGCGCTGGGCGTGAGCCGCGCGATGGACGTGCCCGTGGGCAACCACACCGTCCGCCTCCTGGAACGCGGCTGCCGCCAGGGCCTGCCGAAGGACGGCGACCTCGGGCAGCGCCTCGCCGACATCGCCACCCGCCTGCTGCTGCTGAACCGCCTCGACGACCCCTCGCTCCACGAGCACAAAGAGAAAGGGGAATCGGAGGGACGCGCCTTCGTCGAGGACAACGCCCCCCCGTCGGGCCTCCGCAGTCTTCTCGCGGTCGAGGCGTCCTGAGCCGGAACGCATCCCGCAGTGCCTCTCTGCCTCCTTCGCTCTCCGATTTTCGTGCCATGGACGCCTACCGCACGCCCGACGATCGGTTTTCCGATCTCCCGGGTTTTCCGTTCGCGCCGAACTACGCGGAGACGGCTGACGGTCTTCGCCTCCACTACGTTGACGAAGGCGACGGGCCGCTGGTCGTCTGCTTGCACGGCGAGCCGACGTGGTCCTACCTCTACCGGGATGTCATTGCGGAGTTGACGCCCGACCACCGCGTGGTGGCGCCCGACTTTCCGGGGTTTGGCCGCTCCGACAAGCCGACGGACCGTGATGCCTATACGTTCGACCTGCACCTCGGGGCACTCCGCACGATTTTCGAGGCCCTGAACCTGACGGAAGCAACGCTCGTCGTGCAGGACTGGGGCGGCCTCCTCGGGCTCTCCTATGCCGCCCGGCATCCGGAGCGCATCGCGCGGCTCGTCGTGCTCAACACGTTTTTGCCGACGGGCGAGGCGGGCGAAAAGAGCAAGGCGTTTCTGCAGTGGCGCCGGTTCGTGAAGGCACGCCCGGATTTCCCCGTGAGCCTCATCGTGCGGCGCGGCCTGTCCGACGCCAGTCGGCTGTCCGAGGCCGAGGCGGCCGCGTATGACGCCCCGTTCCCTACGCCCGCATCGAAGGCCGGCGCCGTGGCGTGGCCGCTGCTCGTTCCGATGTCGACGGACGATCCCGTGGCCGAGGCCATGCGCGACACGCGTCGCCGCCTGGCGGACTGGCAGAAGCCCGCGTTTGTTCTCTTCGCCCCCGACGATCCCATTTTGGGAGGAGCCCGATCGTTCTTCCGCGAGTTGATCCCGACCGCGTCCGAGCAGCCGGACGTGGCCATCGACGACGCCAGTCACTTTCTCCAGGAGGAACAGGGCCCGCAGATCGCCGCGCACATCCGCGACTTCATCGCCCGAACGTAGCTCCAGGCACAGCCCGCAACTCGAAAAAGGCCGCCTCCCCCGAAGGAGAGGCGACCTTTTCGAGCACCCACCACCTTGTATGGATGGCAGCACCACGGTCTGCGGCCGCGGTGCCGAAGATGTCACGACGCGGCAGCAGGCTCCGTCTCCACGGAGACGCTGTCGCCCTCGGTGCGAACGTGGGCGTGCTTCAAAAACTCGGGATAGGCCTCCGCATCGTGCTCGTGCCGGTCGAGGCCCTTGTGCTCCAGGTCTCCGTTGATGCGCAGGCCGAGCAGGGCGTCAAGCGCGTAAAACAGCCCGAAGCTGACCGGGAATGTCCACAGGAAGGCGGCGGCAATGCCAACGAGCTGCACGCCGACCTGCGCGACGCTGAAGGCCGGGGCAAAGAGGCCCGCGGCGAGCGTGCCCCACGCGCCACACACGCCGTGCACCGCGATGGCCCCCACCGGATCGTCGACGATGGTTTCGAGGGCATACGTGGCGTAAACGACGATCACACCAGCGACAGCGCCCGTGAGAATTGAGGCGTGCGGCGTGAGGGTCGCACATCCGGCGGTGATGCCCACCAGTCCGCCGAGCACGCCGTTCAGCGTCATCGTAGCATCGGGCGTTCCGCCGCGGATCCAGGTCGTCGCCATGGCAGCCGCCGCTCCGCCCCCGGCGGCCACAAACGTGTTCATGGCAATCAGCGCGATGTCGGTCGTGCCGGCCGTGGTCGATCCGGCGTTGAAGCCGAACCACCCGAGCCAGAGGATGAACACGCCAAGCGCCGCCAGCGGAAGGCTGTGGCCCGGAATCGACTGGGGACGTCCCTCGTCGTCGTACTTGCCCACGCGCGGCCCGACGACGAGCGCCCCGGCCAGCGCGGCCCATCCGCCCACGGAGTGCACCACGGTCGATCCGGCGAAGTCGATGAAGCCGAGGCCTTCCAGCCAGCCGCCTCCGTTGAACAGGCCCCCCCACGCCCACGCGCCGAAGACCGGATAGATAATCCCCGTGATGGCCACGGAGAAGACGAGGTAGCCGTTGAACTTGATGCGCTCGGCCACGGCCCCCGAAACGATGGTGGCCGCCGTCGCTGCAAACACAGCCTGGAAGAAGTAGAAGGCGTAGGTCCACGTCTCCGGCTGCCCCTCAATGCCGAGCAAGAAGAAGCCGTCCGTCCCGATGACCCCGCCCCAGGAGGTCCCAAACATGATGCCGAACCCGACGGCGAAGAAGACGAGCGCCCCGGCGGAGGCATCCATGACGTTCTTCATGATGATGTTGACGGCGTTCTTCGCCCGGGTGAATCCCGTTTCCAGCAGGGCAAACCCGGCCTGCATGAAGAAGACCAGCGCCGCGGCAAGAATCGTCCAGACGTAATTGAGATTCGTTTGCGCCGACTGGGCGGCAGCAAGTGCATCCGGACTGGAATCGGCCCAGGCAGCAACGGGGAGCCCGAGCAAGCCGACGAGCGTGAGCAGACAGCAACGGCGCAATGCGGAAAGCGACATGAGGCGAACGGATCAGGTTGGGTGCGTGCTACAGATTTTGAGTTCACACCCCACACGCTATCCTATCGTGCCCTGCAAGTCAAATTTGTCTTGCTTGGAAGCGCTTACGCCAAAAATACTTTTCACGAGAGTCCTTTTTGGCAAAATTTATAATGCACCGAGGCTCTCTCGAGCCGGACTATCTGGAACATTTTCGGCCGGGACGGGCGCGAAAGGGCTTCCACCGATCCGGCCGGCGCCTCTGAGAATGTAACCCTCCCCTAACGATTTCCGGAAGGCGCGGAATGCCTCTGCTGCCGGAGCCGTTTCGGGCGACCTCCGGTGGCCCCAGGGTCCTCAATAGTGATAGGGGACGTCCGACCAGTCGGGCGGGCGGTTTTCGAGAAAGGCGTCGCGGCCCTCCTGGGCCTCGTCGGTGCCGTACGCCAGGCGCGTGGCTTCGCCGGCAAAGATTTGCTGGCCGACCATGCCGTCGTCGATCATGTTGAACGCGTACTTGAGCATCCGCATTGCCGTTGGGCTCTTCTGGTTGATCGTGGCGGCCCACTCCAGCGCCCGCGCTTCCAGCTCGTCGTGCGGTACGGCGGCATTGACCATGCCCATGTCGGCGGCTTCCTGGGCGGAGTAGTTCTTGCCGAGGAAGAAAATCTCGCGCGCCTTCTTCTGCCCCACCTGTCGGGCGAGGAGCGCAGAGCCGAACCCGCCGTCGAAGCTGGCCACGTCGGGATCCGTCTGCTTGAAGGTGGCGTGCTCGTCGCTGGCAATCGTCAGGTCGCACACCACGTGCAGGCTGTGGCCGCCGCCCACGGCCCATCCCGGCACCACGGCGATAACCACCTTCGGCATGAACCGGATGAGGCGCTGGACTTCCAAGATGTGGAGCCGTCCGAGCTTGGCCGGATCGCGCGTGCCCTCGTCGTCGGCGTACTCGTAGCCCTCGTTGCCCCGGATGCGCTGGTCGCCGCCGGAGGAGAACGCCCACTTGCCGTGCTTTTGCGACGGCCCGTTGCCGGTCAGCAACACGCAGCCGACGTCGGAGGTTTGCCGGGCATGATCGAGAGCCTGGTGCAACGCGTCCACCGTCTGCGGGCGGAAGGCGTTGAGCACCTCGGGGCGATCGATGGCGACGCGCACCGTGCCGTGCTCTCGGGCGCGGTGGTAGGTGATGTCTTGGAAGTCGAACGCGTCGATCTCGGTCCAGGCGTCGGGGTCGAAGAGTTCAGAAACCACGGTGGCGAGGGTTGATTGTGGAGGATCGTGTCTCGAAAGGCACAGGAAGATGAGGCGGCCGTCAGGGCGGGGCCGTGGACGGGGGCCCGCCGAACCATCGCTGGATGACCGCCTCGGCCGGGCGGTTCTGCGGCGAGAAGCCGGTGGGGCGCCGCCGCTCGGGCATGGCCTGGTACTTCCACAGGATGGCACCTGCAAACCACGGGGCCTCGCGCATCACTTCGAAGAAAGCCCGGTAGCAGCGCGCCTGCAGCGTGTCGGCGCCGGCAACGGGCTGCTCGTCGCGTTCGGGCCATTCCCAGGGTTTTGCCGCCGCCGATGGCGCACTCCGGTACCCGACCTCGGTAAAGAGCACCGGCCGGTCGGTGCGTTCAGCGATGGCGCGCAGTGTCTGCCGGTGGCGCTGCCAGCCGGCGCGGAGCGAGTCCATGGAGGGCGCCGCTCCCTTCGCGAGCGGAAAATAGGCCTGCACGCCGACGTAGTCGAGCGCGTCCCAGAACTGGATCGCTTCGTACTCGGCGTACCAATTGGCCGCGTAGGTGAGCTTGCCGTCGTAGAGGGTGCGTGCGTCGGCGGCGAGCTGTCGCCAGAAATCGGTGCGCGACTCCGCGGCGCGGTGCAATTCCGTCCCGATCACGAGCACGTCGGCCCCGATGTCTTGCGCCAAGCGCGCGTAGTGCAGCAGGAAGCGCCGGTAATCGGCCTCCCACTGCGCCCACTGCGCCTCGGTGTCGAAGCCGACCTCATTGCGGGCCTGCCCCTCGGTGCTGTAGTGCCCGATCCAGACGTGCGGCTTCAGGATCACGTCCATGCCGAGGGTGTCCGCCTTCTGCGCGAGCGTCCGGATGCCCGAGTTCGATTCGCTGTACCACCCGTCGGTCGTGTCCAGTCGGACCGATGGATCGTCGGGCCGCCGCTGCCAGCCGAACGGGATGAGCGTCAGGTGTGTCGTTCCGAGATCCCGAATGCGGCGCAGCAGGGCATCGCTCGGCGGGCGCCGGGCATCGAGGGTGACGGACCGGATGCCGAACGCCGGGCCCTCGGGCGACGCCGTGCGGAGGGCGCCGGTCGCGTCGCTGGCGGGCGCGGGTGTGGAGCCGGAATCGGCGCACGCGACGAGCAGAACACACGCCACGGCACAGAGTCCGGCAGAGAGAAGGCAACGAAGACCGGTCATGGGCACGGGCATTGAGCGCGGAGGGCGTCGTATAAACCCTCCGACCGTCTACGTGTTGCTCGGAGCACCCGGCTTTCTGTCGGACACGCTCGGGGGCGCGTCTCCCTCTCGGGGTGCGTCCGCTTTCAAAAGAATTTCCAGTCGTCCAACATTATCGGTGCGGACCATCGCCTACGTTGGAATCGTGCATCCGTACTGTTTCCCCATCGTCCTTTTCATAACGACTGTTCGCTCATGGCGACGTACGACGTTGCGATCATTGGCGGAGGCATCGTCGGACTGGCGACCGCATATCGCCTCTCGGAAACCTACCCGGACACCTCGGTCCTTGTGCTGGAGAAAGAAGACCGCGTTGCGGCGCACCAGACGGGGCGCAACTCCGGCGTCGTTCACTCCGGCGTCTTTTACACCCCCGGCTCGCTGAAAGCCGAAAATTGTCGCGAGGGCAAACGCGCCCTCGCGGAGTTCTGCGAGCGCGAGGGCGTCGACTATGAGATGTGCGGCAAGGTGGTCGTGGCCGCTGACGAAAGCGAGGTGCCCGAGTTGGAACGCATCCGCGAGAAGGGCCGAAAGAACAACGTCGCCTGCACGCGTATCGGCCCGGAGCGGCTGCAGGAGCTGGAGCCGCATGCCCGCGGCGTGGCGGCGCTGCATGTGCCTGAGGCCGGCATCGTCGACTACACGGGCATGGCCGAGGCGCTGGCGCGCTGCGTCCAGGAGCACGGCTACGACGTGCAGACGAACGCCGCGGTGCGCGACCTGCACGTGGCGCGCGACCGGGTGACGGTTGCCACGACCGCGGGCGACGTCACGGCGCGGCACGTCGTCAACTGTGCGGGCCTCTACGCCGACCGCATTGCCGAGATGAGCGGGCAGGACCCCGGCGCCAAGATCGTCCCGTTCCGCGGCGAGTACTACGAGCTCGTCCCCGAGCGGCGCGACCTCTGCCGGAATCTCATCTACCCCGTCCCGAACCCCGACTTCCCGTTCCTCGGCGTGCACTTCACGCGGATGGTCGACGGGCGCGTCGAGTGCGGCCCGAGCGCCGTCCTCGCGTTCGCCCGCGAGGGCTACCGCTTCACGGACGTGAACTGGGCCGAGCTGCGCGAAATCGTGACGTACCCGGGCTTCATCAAGCTGAGCCTGAAGTACTGGCGCAAGGGCGTGCAGGAACTGCTGCAGTCGCTGAGCAAGCGCGTGTACCTGAACGCGGCGCGGCACCTCATCCCGGAGGTCGAGATGGACGACTTCGCGCCGTCGCCCTCTGGCGTGCGCGCCCAGGCCCTGCGCCCGAACGGCGAGCTGGTCGATGACTTCCTGATCAAGGAGACCGACCGTGTCGTGAACGTCATCAACGCCGCGAGTCCAGCCGCCACCGCGTCGCTCAACATCGGCCGGCTCATCGTGCAGGACCACCTCGCCAAGCGCCTGGAGCCGACCCCCGCCCACGCTGCGTGATACGGGTTCGGGTTCCGGCGTCGGGTGCTGGATCCCGCGGGAGCGTTGCTGCCGGACGGCATCGGTGCTTCGAGCGAAACGGTGGCGCCTCTCCGCGCAACGCACCACTCGCAATCCGCAACCCACATCCCGCAACCCACAACGCGAAACGCCATGGCCTGGATCGACACGATTGACGCGGCCGACGCCACCGGAGACCTTCAAGAGCTCTACGCCGAGATTGTCGAGTCGCGCGGCAAACTCTCCAACATCCTGAAGGTGCACAGCCTGCATCCCGCGGCCATGGAAGACCACATGGCGCTGTACGAAACGCTTCTCTTCGGCCGGTCGAAGCTGCGGCGGGCGACGCGCGAGGCCATCGCCGTCGTGGTGTCCTCCGCCAACGCGTGTACGTACTGCACGCGTCACCACGGCGAGGCGCTCAACGCGTACTGGAAGGACGACACTCGCGTCGCGCAGCTGGCCGACGACTACACCCAGCTCGACGACCTCGACGCGAAGCATCGGGCCGCGTTCGACTACGCCACAACCCTCACTCGGTCCCCAAACGGCACCGCGGAGGCAGACGTCGAGGCGCTGCGCGAGGCCGGGTGGAGCGACCGCGACATCCTGGACATCACACTCATCACGGCGTACTTCAACTTCGTCAACCGCATCGCGAACGGCCTCGGCGTCGATGTCACGGAGGAGGAAGTGACCGGTTACAACTACTGACGCATGGATGCAGGTGGGACGTGCATCCATCGAGAAAAGAAAAGGCGGCTGCGGTCATTCACGCCGCAGCCGCCTTTCGGGAAGCGTCGGGTGGGGAACCCGGTTACGACGCTTCGGGAACCGGCTGGTCGTTCCCGACGAGCAAGAAGTACAGAGAGACCATCAGCAGGGTGAATTGAAATTCCATGCCGCCCATGGGGTGGGAGTCGGTGGCCATGAAGTGCCACTGGCCCCAGTGCACCATGAAGATGGCGCCGAGCATCACGGGGGCGAGGACAAGACCGCCGAGGCGGGTCAGCAGGTCGTTGCCGAACGCGCCCGCTACGACCAGCGCGCCGCCGCCCGTCTCCATCACGGCGGCCAGGACGGCCATCGGCATGCCGCCCATCATTTCAGCGGTGCCGGCGAGGTCGGCGAACTTACTGATGCCGTGGAACAGGAAGACGCTGGCAAGCGCAATGCGGAGCAGCCAGTGGGCGTGAGGAGCGAAAGCGCGAAGTTGATTCATGGGTCTGCAAGCCATTCGTGGAAGGAAACAGGGTCGATCGACGCGAAGGCCGGAGCCCTCCGCCTCGCACTGCGCCTACTTGTGTCTGTTGCCACACACAGTGTTACACCACAATCCTTCCCCTCCCGCTGGGCCGCGTATCGTCTCGGGCGCACCCATCTCTCGCCGGCGGTCCGTAACGCTCGGTACGGCGCGTGCCTCTAAAGTGCCGTCCGAGAAGCATCGGCCCCTGTCACGAATCCTGCTGGACCCATGGTTTCTTCTCTGTCGCGCCTCTCCATCGTCTTCGTTCTCGTGCTCGCCCTATCGGCGGTCGGGGCGGCGGCGCAGTCCCTGCCGGACGACGCCCCCAGCGCCCTGCGCCAGTTCAACACCGACCTGTCGAGCTACAGCATCGACCTGTCGGAGCTGCGGAGCGGCGGCCCGCCGAAGGACGGCATCCCGTCGATCGACACCCCGACGTTCGTCGCACCGAGCCAGGCCAGCGACTGGATTGAGCCGCAGGAGCCCGTCATCGCACTGGAGCTGAACGGCAAGGCCCGCGCCTATCCGTTGCAGATCCTCACCTTCCACGAAATTGTGAACGACCGCATTGGCGGAACGCCCGTGGCCGTCACCTTCTGCCCGCTCTGCTACAGCGCCATCGTGTTTGAGCGAACCCTGGACGGCGAGCCGGTGGAGTTTGGCGTGAGCGGCATGCTGCGGAAGTCGGACCTCGTGATGTACGACCGCAAGACGGAAACCCTGTGGCAACAGTTTACGGGCGAGGCGATTGTCGGCGATCTCACCGGCCAGACGCTGGAGCAGCTGCCCGCGCAGATCATTTCCT
>Ga0207797_1000528_pt1 | contig 29536 bp, 24 predicted proteins | sample PRCRCaboRojoPR_6_FD_187275 | JGI IMG/M metagenome (GOLD analysis project Ga0207797, IMG submission 187275) | Marine sediment microbial community from Cabo Rojo, Puerto Rico - PR CR 10% Liquid 1 (SPAdes) | ecosystem: Environmental > Aquatic > Marine > Coastal > Sediment | place: Cabo Rojo, Puerto... | reverse complement strand
GTCGGGCGACGACGACATCCTCTGGAACCCGCGGACGAACACTGTCGAAACCGACAAGCTGGAGGGCGTCGACGCCGTGATTCACCTCGCGGGCGAGAGCGTCTTCGGGCTGTGGACGGAGGCGAAAAAAACACGCATCTACCAGAGCCGTGCCAACGGCACGCGTCTGCTGGCGGAAGCGCTGGCCGCGCTCGACGATCCGCCGGACGTGTTCGTGTCGGCCTCGGCGGTCGGGTACTACGGGGACCACGGCACGGACGTCGTCACCGAAGACAGCGCCCCCCGGCGCGACGGCTTCCTCACGGAGGTGTGCCGCGCGTGGGAGGACGCCGCCGACCCGGCGCGCGACGCCGGCATCCGCACCGTGCACCCGCGCATCGGGGTCGTGCTGAGTCCGTCCGGCGGCGCGCTGCAGTTGATGCTGCCGGCGTTCTGGCTCGGCCTCGGCGGACGCGTCGGCGCGCCCGACCAGTACTTCCCGTGGATCGCGCTTGACGATGTCATCGGCGGCCTGTACCACACCATATGGACGGAGTCTCTATCCGGACCGATCAACCTCACGGCGCCGAATCCCGCGTCGATGGACGACTACGCGCAAACACTGGCCCGCGTGCTGAACCGCCCCGCGTTACTGAACATTCCCGAGGCCGCGGTTCGTGCGCTTGCCGGAGAAATGGCCGAGGAAATGGCGCTGAAGAGTGCGCGGGTCGTGCCGGGACGACTGCAGGACACCGGCTACGTCTTCGGCGGTACGACGCTGGAGGACGCTCTGCGGCACATGCTCGGGCGGCGGTAGGACGGCGCGCCGCACACGCGAACCGCACACGCGAAACAGAGTACGCCTGCCTTCCGGCCGTTGCCGAGCAACCGTCGCATCGGTCAACCGTTTGCTCGTAGCGGCGTCCGCGTGGTCCTTCTCGGCTTCCCAGACGATCCTCATGAGCGATGTCTCGCTTCCGTCCCTCGACCAGCTGCGTGCGGAGTGGCGCGACCGCCTCCGTGCCGCCCGGGACCGCGCGCACGACCAGATCGAGGACATGGGCATCGCGGACCTGCGCGCGCTTCGTGCGACGATCCAGGAGGAGATGGCGGCGTTGGAGGAGCGACTCCCGAACCCCGGTCCCATCCAGGTTAAAGGCCCCATGACCGCCGAGGAGCAGGCCGAGCATGTGCAGCATGCGCTCCAGTACAATGCGCTCGAGGTGCGCGAGCAGGTGGTCAGCCACGAGCTGCGCCGCCGTGCGCTCGGTCCGGAGGCCGTCGACGAAGAGGTAACCGTTCCCGCCCGTACGCAGCAGTACGCGACGCTGGCCTGGACGGTGATGGCCGAAGGCGATGCCCAGACGCCCGAAGCCGTCTACCGGGAAGTGGCCCACCGCGCGGAAGACGACGTCTACCTTTCGACCGTCGAGAAATGGCTGCGACAAGAAAACCCCCACCATCCGGAGGAGAGCGAGGGGAGCTGGTCGGAACTCCGACGCGCCGTGCTCTTGGCATCCTCGTGAGTGGCAATCGACCGCGTCCTACAGGATGTGCCCTCCGGGCCCTCCGTCGTGTCTCACGCACAACACGCCGCATTCCGTATGGAACGAGCGATCCGTTCCCTCACGTGGAAGCGCCCGACCGCCGACGTGCCGACCGACATCACGAATGCGATCCAGAAAGGCGCCATCACCGCAACGCCCCATCCCGACGACGCCGTGGAGCGGGCGAAGGGGTACACGGTGAAGCTGGTTCTGAAGCCAGACCGCACCGACCTCGCCGAGGATCTTCAGCAGGCTCTTATGGACGTCGAACCGTCCACGCTCACGGTGCAGCTCGAGGGCGTGACCGAGTCCCTTACGGAGCTGCCGGTCAGCGTCAGCAAGGTGCCGTATCCGGGCGAACAGAACGTGGCCGAGCTGGGCGTCAAACCCGAAGGGCACGACCAGCTCCATCCCTACTTCTGACCGCAGCGGTGCGGGGCGTCGCGGCTTTGCAAGCAGGGGATTCGGGGTGAAGGGGACGATCGGCCCAGGGCGGCTGCAGATTGCGGAGGTTCCTCACGGTGGTGAAGGACGCCCGCACGCCCTCTTGTCCCCATGCCATCACCCCTTGATCACGCCGAGCGGACGGAGCTGGGCCACGGTCTTCGATATGCCCGCGCCTTCCACGGCGTCGACCACATCTGCTACGTCCTTGTACGCTTCGGAGATTTCTTCGCGGACCGTGCGGCTGCTCTCGCCGCGCACGACGATGCCTTCGTTCGCAAGCTCCGCCGTGATGTTGCGGTTGCCCGCCGTCTTGCGCGCCTGTCGGCGGCTCATCTGGCGCCCCGCGCCGTGGCACGTGCTTCCGAACGTCTCGTCCATGGCCTTCTCGGTACCCACGAGCACGTAGGAGTAGCGCCCCATGTCACCCGGGATGAGCACCGGCTGCCCCACCTGCTGGTAGCGCCCGGGCACGAGCGGATGGCCGGGCGGAAGCGCACGCGTGGCCCCCTTCCGATGCACACACACCTCCTGCTCGTGGCCGTTCACGCGGTGCGTCTCGAACTTGGCGATGTTGTGCGCCACCTCGTACACGGTAAACAGCCCATGCTCGCGCGGCGTCACGTCGAGCGCTTCCTCGAACGCCACGCGTGTGTTGTGGCTCATGACCTGGCGGTTGGCGAACGCGTAGTTGATCGCGCACCGCATTCCTCGGATGTACTGTTGCCCTTCCGGGGAGGAGATCGGCGTGCACGCGAGCTGCCGGTCGGGCAGGTCGATGTCGTACTTGTTCATGGCCCGGTCCATGTCCGAGAGTGCATCGTCGCACACCTGGTAGCCGAAGCCGCGCGAGCCGGAGTGGATGATGACCGTGATCGCGCCTTCGTCGAGCCCCATGACGCGGGCCGCCCGCTCGTCGTAGACCTCCGACACGTAGCCGACCTCCAGGAAATGATTGCCCGAGCCGAGCGTGCCAATCTGGTTGAGCCCACGCTCGCGGGCCCGGCTGGACACCGAACTGGGTTCGGCGCCGTCGACCTGTCCGCCCTCCTCGATCACGTCGAGGTCGGCATCGGAGCCGTAGCCTTCGCTGACGGCCCACGGGGCGCCCTTCTGCAGCACGCGCCGCAGCGTCGCTTCGTCCACCCGCAGCGCGCCGGAGGAGCCGACGCCCGTCGGCACGCGAGCAAAGAGCGCGTCGACGAGGCGTTCGACGTCGTGCATACTTAGGTCATTTTTTGTTAGCTTCGATGACATCAAACGCACGCCACAATTCACGTCGTAGCCAACCCCTCCCGGCGAAATCACGCCGTCCTCCGCGTCGAACGCCGCGACGCCGCCGATGGGGAAGCCGTAGCCCCAGTGAATGTCGGGCATGGCGAGCGAGGCCTTCACGATGCCGGGCATGTGCGCCACATTCGCGGCCTGCTGCGGGGCGTTGTCCGACAGGATGTCCGCCAGCATCGGCTCGGTGGCGTACAGAATGGCCGGCACACGCATCTTGCCGGTCTTCGGGATGCGCCAGCGGTAGTCGTCGAGTTTCTCGATGTCGTAGTCGGGCATGGGACGCAGGCGTTGCAGACGAGAAGACAGTGGGCAACTGGCACGTAAACGGACGGGGCGTCCCGTCGTGTTCGGACACCGATCTGGGAGCGTCGCTTCTGAGCCGGTCAGCGCGCTCCCGAGTCTACGAATACGGCAGAAACCGGAATGGGCTCCGCGTCGAGCGCATCCGGCAGGGGAAGGTCGTTGCCGCACCGGTACCGGATGCGCTCGGCATACGTATCGCCGTCGGGCTCGCGGCGGACGTCGACGACCTCCTGCTCCAGGTCCACCACCCAGTACACCGGAACGCCCGCTGCGGCGTAGCGTGGTGTCTTCACACTGTGATCGTAGTCGCCGCTCGAAGCGGCGACCTCCACGACCAGGATGAGGTCCTGCGGCTCGGGCGTGCGGTCCTGCGGAGCCTCTGGCTTCAAGAGGGCGAGGTCCGGTTCGGGCTCACTCGTGTCGCTGAGGCGAATCGGGTTTTGGACGCTGAGCCGAGCCGGTCGGGGCTCCTCAGCGTAAAGGCGCTTTGCAAAGAGGTCGACGAGGCGATTGACGCAGTGGAGGTGAACCGGGCCAATGGGGGTCATAGCAATCAGGCGGCCGTCGAGGAGTTCGACGCGGTCGTCTTCGGAGAGGATGCCCGCCTCCGCCATTCGGTGATACTCATCGACGGTCAGGGGACGCTGACGCGTGGTGAGTGCGTAGAGATCGGAATCGAGCACGGCGGTCGCCATGGCAACGAACACGATGAGTGCAGGAGAAGTGCAGGGAGATTGAATGCGCGGGCCACGCGCCAGGTTCTTTCGATCCCGATTGGATCGGTGCGGGCCAGAAGCCGCTACATGTCGAAAATGACCTGCACCGTCCATCCGTCCTCGGTGTCCTCGATCGCCATGCCGTGGAAGGTGACAGCTTTGATCTCAGTGTACACGGTGTGGCGGTCCCCGTCGATCGGCTCCCCGCGGCACGTGGCGTCGAGCGAGAGGCCCGCCTCCGTGTCGGTGATCTCGACATCAAACGCGCAAAAGAGCCGGTGCTGCGTGGTGTGGAGAAAGTTAAGCTCCGAGAGCCAGCGGACCATCAGCGCCTCCCGGTCGGCCGCCTCGACCGAAACGGAGTGCTCCTCCCGCGGCTCGACGGCGTCCATGTCTGTGAGCACCGCGAACGTCCCCCAGGCCGCCCGGGCGAAGAGCCTCTCCAGCGACGGCGCCGTCACGCGAATGCCAATGTCGCCGGTATGGTCGATCTCGTGCAGCCAGTTGGGCATGGGTCAGGGCGTTGGATGCTCTGGAAGCTGTGGATGCTCTGGAAGCTGTGGATGCTCTGGAGGCTACGTGCGCCCGGAGTCTCCATGCATCCAAAGCGTCGTAACTACCAGAAGTACACGATGGTGCCCACCATGAGCGCGGTGAGGGCGACGGCCTGGTAGCGAAAGTCCTCGTACCACGGCAGACCGAGGTCGCGCAGGTCCTGCTCGAAGATTTCCCACGTAAACGTGTAGTCGCGGATCCGGTCGTAGTCCGGGGCCGCCGTGGCGTAGCTCACTCCGGCCATCACGGCGATGCCGAAGAAAAACATGAAGCCGGCCATGTAGGTGAAGTGCGGCTCCGGAATGCCGAGATCCGTCCACAGTCCGAGGATTTCTTTCGTCAGGAAGAGCGGGACGCCGACCAGCAGGCCCAGGACGATGGCCCAGAACCCGCCGTGGCGATTGATGCGTTTCCAGAAGATGCCGATGATGAAGACGGCCACGATGGGCGGCGTAACGTAAGCGAGCACGCTCTGAAAGTACTCGAAGAGGTTCTCGAAGCTGCGGATGAGCGGTGCGTAGATGGCCCCTACGACCATGGCGAACGCCGTAAAGCCGCGCCCCACGAGCACCAGGGAGTCGTCGTCGATGTCCGGCTTGGCCTCTTTCACGAAGTCGATCGACACGAGCGTGGAGGCGGCGTTGAGGGCCGAGTCGAGGCTGGACATGATCGCGGCGATGAGGGCCGTCAGGATGAGGCCGCGGAAGCCAACGGGCAACAGTTCGGCGGCGAGCGTCGGGAACACCATGTCCGGATTGTCGAGGTCCGGAAACAGAAGAATGGCGAAGACGCCCGGCAGGATCATCAGGAAGAGGTTCGGGATCTTGAGCAGGCCGGCAAAGAGCGCCCCTTTGCGGCCCTGGTCGAGGTCGCGCGCGCCGAGGGTGCGCTGCACCACAAACTGGTTCAGCGTCCAGTAGTAGAAGCCGAGCAAGACGACCCCGAAGATGCCGGGCCAGGGCAGGAAGTCGTCGCCGGTGCCCTTGATGAGACTCATCTCGTCGGCGCTGATGCGGTCCATCATGGCGCCCCATCCGCCGACAGCGTCGATGCCGAAGTAGAAGATGGCCCCTGCGCCGAAGCAGAGCAGAATGGCCTGCACGGTGTCCGTCACGACCACGGCCTCCAGCCCGCCGAGAATGGTGTAGACGCCCGCGACGAGCGCCAGCACCGCGACCGCCGTCCACAGCGTGAATCCGGGAATGATGTTCGAGATGACCAGTCCGCCGGCGTAGAGGGCGCCCGCTGTGTCGATGAACATGATGGCGAGCACGGTAAAGACCGAATACGCGAGGCGCGATCGCTTGTCGTACCGCGTCTCCAGAAACTGTGGGATCGTGTAGAGCCCGGCGCGCAGAAACGTGGGCAGCATGAAGAGGGCGAAGAAGATGAGCACGAAAGCCGCCGTCCATTCGTAGTTGAAGACGACGAGCCCGTTGTCGTACGACGCGCCCATGAGCCCGACGAAGCTGGAGCCCGACATGTTGGACGCGAAGAGCGAGAAGCCGATGAGGTACCACGGCAGGTTGCGTCCGGCCAGGAAGTAGTCGTCGGCGTCTTCGTGGCCGCGACTGACCCAGAGTCCGTGCGCGATGACGCCGACGAAGTAGACGACGACGATGACGTAGTCGATCAGTTCGAGGTTAAAGGTCCCTTCGTTCATGGTTGGGTGAGGTCATTCCGCGGAGGGTGCGCGTGCGTCCGGCGTTGCGCGTAAGGATACGAGGCCGTCCGGACAATGTCGATGGTCGAATTCTTGACCCCGACGGCGTGCATGGCTACCATCAGAGCACACGGAGCCGTCGTCCTCTGGCGCTGGAGGAAGCGCTTCCGAGGGCTCTGTGTGGCGGTCTCCGTCTACCGTTTCCTCATTGATCCCTTCTTCGCCATGCTGGTGGAAGTTGTCGACGACTACGAATCCTTGAGCGACCGCGCTGCCGACGTGGTCATCGATCAGATCCGCTCCAAGCCGGACAGCGTCCTCGGGTTCGCCACGGGCGGCACGCCGATGGGCCTCTACGATCGCCTCATCGAGGCGCACAAAACCCGCGGCCTGGACTTCTCGAAGCTGACCACGTTCAACCTCGACGAGTACGTGGGCCTTCCGCCCGAACACGAGCAAAGCTACGCCCACTACATGTGGTCGAACCTCTTCGACCACGTCAACGTGAATCCGAGCTACGTGCACATCCCGCACGGCATGGCGCGGGACGTGGACGAGCATTGCCGCTGGTACGAACGGCGCATCGAGGAGGCCGGCGGCATCGACCTGCAGATCCTGGGGATCGGCGCAAACGGGCACATCGCCTTCAACGAACCGGGCTCGTCGCTCGGCTCGCGCACCCGCATCAAGACACTCACGTCGAAGACCGTGGAGGACAACGCGCGCTACTTCGACGATCCCGACATGGTGCCCGAGTACGCCATCACGATGGGCGTGGGCACGATCATGGAGGCCGACACGCTGCTGCTCCTGGCCAGTGGCGAGCGCAAGGCGACAGCGATGAAGAAGACCATCGAGGGTCCCATCACGGCCATGGTTCCGGCCTCCATCGTGCAGCTGCACCGCTTCTCGCACGTCGTGATCGACGAAGACGCGGCGTCGAAGCTCGACTACCGTCACCACCACGGCATCGCCGAACCGAAGGAGAAATAGCGTTTGAGCGTCTGGGCGTGTGGACGAGATCCAATCTGGGTCATGTAGGACGTTCCGGCGTCGCGCTCCGGAGCCTCCCCGCCTCCACCGCCTCACGGCAGTCGCCGGGCCGGGTCGAGCGCGGGAATCAGCGTCTCGTTCATGAAGCGAAAGATGCGTCCGCTGTGGTCGTTGGCCCCGTCGGGCCGGTTGGAGAGGGACGAGGTGGCGACCGCGACCAGGTCGATCGACGGCACGACGAACACGAACTGCCCCCCGTAGCCCCAGGCGAAGTACGCGTGGCGTCCGCCGAAGTCCTCGTGCCACCAGAAGTAGCCGAAGTGAAAGCCGCGGTAGGTACGCTGCACGTAGGTCTGCCACGAGGCCTCGACCCACGCGCGGGGCACGACCTGCGTCCCGTTCCAGCGTCCGCCGTTCAGGTAGAGCTGGCCGAAGCGCAGCAGGGCCGTGGGCGTGAGCGCCAGATTGTTGCCGCCGAAGTAGTAGCCCTGCGGGTCCTGCTGCCAGCTTCGAATGCGCACGCCGAGCGGGTCGAACAGCCTGTCCTGCGCGTAGCGACGCGTCGGGACGCCGGTGGCCTTCGTGAGGATCACAGAGACAAGGTGCGAGGTGCCCGTACTGTAGGTCATGGTGGTGCCGGGCGCATCCGTGAGCGGGCGCTCCAGGGCATCGCGCACCCAGTTGCCGCTCGTCACCCACTCGCCGTAGTTCCCGAAGCTCGTCGACTCCAGCCCTGCCTGCATCGTGAGCAGGTTGCGGAGCGTGATCTGCTGCTTTCGAGGATCGTCGGCCAGGATGTCGGGGAAGAACGGGCCGATGGGCTGGTCGAGGCTGTCGAGCGCACCCTCGTCGAGCGCAATGCCCACAAGCGCCGAGAGGATGCTCTTGCTGGCCGACTTGACGTTGACGCCCTGCGTCGGCCCCATGCCGCGAAAGTACTGCTCGGCCACGAGGTCGGACCCCGACGCAATGAGCAGGCTGTTCAGCGGATTGAGCGCCTCGGCCCGGGCAAACACGCGCTCCAGGCTGTCGGGATGGAAGCCGTACGGGACGGGGTCGCGCACCTGCCAGGCCGGCTGGGCCTGCCCCACGTCAGGCAGGACCCCCATGCACAAAACCGTCGCGAGAACCCACGGGCGTACAAACGAGAAGAACATTACAGAGCCAACCGGACCGCGCGTGAAGGAGCATGATGAGGACTGCTGAGAGCAACGGGTCCAACGTCCCACGAATCGGTGCGATCCTCCGTTCGTCGAATCTAGCGGACGGCGTGGCACGTACGTGCGACCCGTCATCGATTCGCGCGATGCATCACCGTCATGTCTGATTCCACCTCCGACCTTCTCGAAGAGATCTGCACCGAGCGCGAGAGCGTCGACTCCAGCACCCTGGAGCAGATTGTCATCCTGGCCGTCGAGATTGCGCGCGAAGGGCGGGAGGGCCGCAAGATCGGAACCATCTTCACGGTCGGGGACTCGGAGGCGGTGCTGGAGCACTCCCGCCCGATGATCCTCGATCCGCTGAAGGGCCATGCCTCGGCCGACACGTCGATCAAGAGCGCCAATGTTCGCGAGACGCTGAAGGAGCTCGCCCAGCTCGACGGCGCCTTCGTCATCGACAACCGCGGCACCGCCCTCTCCGCGGCCCGCTACCTCGACGCCGATACGGCGGGCATCGACATGCCGCTCGGGCTCGGTAGCCGTCACATGGCCGGGGCCGCCATCACGAAGCACACCGGCTGCGTGTCTGTCGTCGTGAGCACCAGCGCCATCGTTCGCCTCTTCGACAACGGTGAGCTCGTGGCGGAGGTCATCCCCGAGCTCTGGATTCTGAACCGCTACAGTTCCCACATTGATGCGCCGCTCCTCACACGCAGCGACGAGCAGATGACCGTCCTGAGCCGCATGGAGTGACCCCAGCGTCTGCGACCTGCAGTCGGGGGCCGGGAGAAACCCGCGCCGCGCTACGGCACCGCGAATCCCGAACGCAAACGCGGTTGCCTTTCCCTCGCGGGGCAGATACGTTAAGGGACGTCGAAATTCCCCGCCTTCTGCTCCGACTGTGATGCTGCGAACAAACGCCGGCGCCCTCGGCGGCGCGCTTCTCCTCACGCTGGCCACCGTCCTCCTTCCGGCATGGACGCCCGATCCGGCCCCGGCCCCTCAGACGACGGAACCACCACGGACCGCACCCGCCCCCGAGTACGGCGAGAACGGCATGGTCGTCTCCGCCCGGCGCGAGGCCAGTCAGGCCGGCGTCGAGATGCTCAAAAAGGGCGGCAACGCCGTCGATGCGGCCGTCGCCACCGGGTTCGCGTTGGCCGTCGTGTATCCGGTCGCCGGCAACATCGGAGGCGGCGGATTCATGGTCATCCGGCAGCCCGACGGCAGCGTCACGACCATCGACCACCGCGAGGAAGCCCCGAGCGGCGCCACGCAGGAGGTGTACCTGAACGAGCAGGGCGAGGCCGCCCGCGAGCGCAGCCGCCGCGGCTACCTCGCGTCCGGCGTGCCGGGCACCGTCCACGGCCTGCTCTCGGCGCTGGAGAAGTACGGCACGCTCGACCGCGCCACCGTCATGGCACCGGCCATCCGGCTTGCTCGCGAGGGCTTCCGCCTCACCTACCTGCAGGCGCAGAACTTCAACGACGAGTACGAGACGTTCGCCGCGTTCGAGAGCACCAAGAAGTACTTCACGAAAGGCCGCCCGTCCGCGAAATACCGGCCCGGCGAGGTGTTCGTGCAGACCGACCTGGCCAACACGCTGGAACGCATCCGTAACCGCGGGATGCGCGAGTTCTACCAAGGCACCACCGCCGACCTCATCGTCGAGGAAATGCAGCGCGGCGATGGACTCATTGACAGGCAGGACCTCCAGAACTACACGTCCGTCGAGCGCGAGCCGGTGACCGTCGATTACCGCGGCTACAAGGTGCACGGAATGAGCCCGCCCTCCTCCGGCGGCATTGCCGTCGGCCAGCTTCTGCACGCGGCCGAGATGAAGGACATCGGCGCCATGGGCCACAACAGCAGCTCGACGGTCCATTACCTCGGGGAAGCCATGAAGCGCGTCTTTGCCGACCGGGCCAAGTGGCTCGGCGACCCCGACCACGTCGACGTGCCCACCGAGCGCCTTGCGAGCAAGGCGTACATGCAGGAGCGGATGGCGTCGTTCGACTCCACGCGCTACACCCCGAGCGACTCGGTGGCCGCCGGACAGCTCGCGATGGCTGGCGAATCGATGGAGACGACCCACTACTCCGTCGCCGACAGCAGCGGCATGGCCGTGAGCGTCACCACCACCATCAACAGCGGCTACGGCTCGAAGGTCGTCGTGGACGGGGCGGGCTTCTTCCTGAACAACGAGATGAACGACTTCGTGCTGAAACCGGGCGTGCCGAATATCTACGGCCTTTCGGGGTCGGAGCAGAACCTCGTCGCCCCGAGCCGCCGCATGGTGTCCTCCATGTCGCCCACCATCGTTGAAGATCCGGACGGACGTCTCTTCATGGTGATTGGCGCGCCGGGCGGATCGACGATCATTACGACGACGGCGCAGGTCATCATGAACGTGATCGACCACGGCATGGACATCGAGCAGGCCGTGACCGCCGGGCGCATTCATCATCAGTGGAAGCCGCGCGCCCTTAGCTACGAGAAGTATTCGCTCTCGAAGGACGCCATCCGGAACCTCGAAGCGCGCGGATGGGACGTCACCATGGGCGTCTTCGGCGGCATCCCGCAGTGGGGCCGCGCGCAGGGCATCCACGCCGTGCACGACCCCGAGGTAACCGGCGTGCCGCGCGTCTACTACGGCGGAGCCGATCCGCGTCGCCTCGGCGAGGCCGTCGGGTTTTAGACCCGACCGTCCGTTGCCTGAAAGGACAGAACCGCGGGCCCCCTCCCTTCTCGTCTTCCATCCACCCGTCCAGTATCCGTATCCAGGCGCTATGGCTGACTGGTTTCTCCGGACTTGCATTGTCGCATTGGGCCTCGTTCTTCTCGTCGCGCTGCTTCCTGTGCGCAGCGTGCAGGCCCAGGATGCCGACGCGGCGCGCATCCTGTTCATCGGTGCGCATCCGGACGACTGCGACGTGAAGGCCGGCGGCACCGCGGCGCTTCTGGCCGAGGCCGGGCACGCCGTCAAGTTTGTCTCGCTCACAAACGGCGATGCCGGGCATCACGAGATGGGCGGCGGACCGCTCGCGAAGCGCCGCCGGGCCGAAGCCAAGGAGGCCGCGCGTCGTCTCGGCATCGACGCGTACGCGGTGCTGCCCTACGAAGACGGCGAGCTCATGCCCACGCTGGAGGTGCGGCGCGACGTGATCCGTCTCATTCGGGAGTGGGACGCCGACGTGGTCGTCGGTCACCGCCCGAACGATTACCATCCGGATCATCGCTACGCCGGGCGCGTCGTGCAGGACGCCGCCTACATGGTGCAGGTGCCCAACGTGCTGCCCCGTGTTGAGCCCACCGATGGCAATCCCGTGTTCATGTACTTCGAGGATCGCTTCCAGAAACCGTATCCATTTGAGCACGACGTAACCGTGGCCATCGACGACGCGATCGACACGAAGATCGCGGCGCTCGACGCCCATGCGTCGCAGTTCTACGAATGGCTGCCGTGGGTCAGCGATGCGCTCGACCAGGTGCCGGAGGGCGAACCCGCACGCCGGGCCTGGCTGAAGGACCGCTGGACGGGGTCGGTGTCGGAGAACGCGCGCGCGAGCCTGGCGCGGTGGTACGGCGCCGAGCAGGCGCAGGCGGCCCAGTATGCCGAGTCGTTCCAGGTCGCCGAGTACGGCCGCCAACCCTCCGACGCCGAGATCCGCCGCCTCTTCGCCCTGCCCTCCGAGTAGCCGCGTTCGCAAACGTCTTCACGATCTGATTTCCTCACCGCATACGGTCATCGACCATGGAAGAACAAAAGGACGACACGTCCCTCTCCGACCTCGCAGATGACAACGTCGGAAAAATCATTTTCATCTCCCTGGTGGCCGCGCTGGGTGGATTTCTGTTCGGATTCGACAGCGGCGTCATCAATGGGACCGTGGACGCGCTGCAGTCGGAGTTCAACTCCGACGAGGTCGGGACCGGCTTTAACGTGGCCTCGATGCTACTGGGATGTGCCGTAGGAGCCTTCTTCGCCGGCAACCTGGCCGACAAGTGGGGACGGCGACCCGTCATGATCCTCACGGCTCTGGCCTTCATTGTGAGCGCGTGGGGATCGGGCATCTCGGGAAGCTCGGCCGAATTCGTGTTCTTCCGTATTACCGGTGGATTGGCGGTAGGCGCCGCGAGCATCCTGGCTCCGGCCTACATCAGTGAAATTGCCCCGGCCGGCATCCGCGGCAGCCTCGCTACGCTGCAGCAGCTCATGATCGTCGTGGGGCTCTTCATGGCGTTCGTGAGCAACTACTTCATTGCGGGCGCGGCCGGCAGTCCCTCGGAGATGTTCTGGTTCGGCTTCGACGCGTGGCAGTGGATGTACTGGGTTGAAATCTTGCCGGCGTCGCTCTTTTTCCTCTCCCTCCTTTTCATTCCCGAATCGCCCCGCTACCTGGTGGCTGCCGGCAGCGAGGACGAAGCGCGGACCGTCATCAACAGCCTCTCGACGGCGGGCGACGCAACCGAAAAAATTGCCGACATTCGATCGACCCTGCGGGAAGGACGTCCGAGCCTTTCCGACATCATCCACGAACAGACCGGCCGCATCCACCCCTTGGTGTGGATCGGCATCGGGCTGTCGGCCCTGCAGCAGTTTACAGGCATCAACGTCGTCTTCTACTACGGCACGACGCTGTGGAAGGCCGCAGGCTTCACCGAGTCGATTTCCTTGCTGAACAACGTGGTAACCGGATCGGTGAACGTGGTCTTCACCTTCGTGGCCATCGCCCTTGTTGACCGAGTGGGCCGGAAGCCGCTGCTCCTGACCGGCGCCCTCGGGCAGGCCGTGATGCTGGGAATCATGGCGTATGCGTTCGGCACCGCCCCCGTGGATGCGTCCGGGAACCTGCAGCTGTCGAGCGCGATGGGCACCACGGCGCTGGTCGCCGCCAACACGTACGTCGCGTTCTTTGCCTTTTCGTGGGGGCCGGTCATGTGGGTCATGCTCGGGGAGATGTTCCCGAACCGGTTCAGAGGGGCGGCTCTCTCGTTGGCCGGACTGGTGCAGTGGCTCTCCAACTTCACCATCACAATGACCTTCCCCATCCTGCTCGAAGGCATCGGTCTTGGCCTCTCGTACGGCATCTACTCCGCGTTCGGCCTGATCGCATACTTCTTCGTTCGCGTCTTCATTCAGGAAACCAAAGGACGTACGCTGGAAGACATGTCGCGCGAGGCAGAAGCCGTGTAGCATGTTCGGTCCGGCGAGGGCTTGGGGCACCGGTCCTCCTGCCGCTCGAACTGCCGGACGGAGGATCCGAACGATAGATCGGGGACGCCAGAACGAAGGCCGGCCTCACTCGCCGTCTGCGGTCCGTCGTCCCGGCGCATACTGAGAACGATCGTACGCACTCCGCTGCTGATGCGAACCCTTTCCTTCTTCGCCGACCGACTCGCGTCCGTGGGCCTCGGCCTCGTCCTTCTGCTCCTCGCAACGGACCCCGCCCTGGCAGCGAATCAGGTGCCCATCACGGTCGAGGCTCCGTCGCCGGGCGCACCGCTAACGGTCGGCCTCCCCTTCCCGCAGGGCGCACTCCACTCGCCCGACCACGTGCGCGTCCTCACGCCGGACGGCAAGGAGATTCCCTCGCAGGTCACGACCGTCACCACCTGGGCCCCCGCAGATTCCAGCGTGAAGTGGATCTGGCTCTTTTTCTTCGCGACGGAGAGCGACCGCTACGTCGTGGAGTACGGCCCCAACGTGCGGCGCGCGCCGATCCCAGGCGACCGCGTCACGGTCGTCAACGACCAGACGAACGACGGCTTTGCCGAAATTACGACCGGCCCGCTGCGCGCCCGCATCCAGCAGTCTGATCCCGACGCCACCCCGAGCGGCTTCCTCGACCGCGTGCAGCTCGACCTGGACGGCGACGGCTTCGGGCCGGAGGACGTCATCGCCACGGGGCCGGAGGGACGCGGGTCGTTCCTCGACCTCGTCGACCCGAACGGGCCGGACTCGTCCCGCGCGGTCGTCGAGCAGACGTTCGTGGAGAAAGGCTCCGGGCCGCTCCACGCCATCGTGCGCGTCGAGGGCGAGTACCGCTACGAACGCAGCGACAATCCGCCGTCGCCGTTCACGCTGCGCATCCATGCGTACGCCGGGAAGCCCTACCTGCGCGTTCTGCACACCATCACGTACACCGGCGACCCCGACCGGCATCCGCCCATCGACGGGCAGCACGGCCTCATCGCCACGGGCCCCGACAATATCGTGAGCGAGGACAGCCTCGCCGGCGATCCGCGGTGGACGCAGGCCAACGACCGCATCCGTGCCGCCGGACTCGCGCTCAACGAGCAGTTCGAGGGGCCGACGCAGTACCGCACGGCGCTGCGCGGGGGCGACTGGTGGGATCCCGAGGCGCCCGACGTCATCGAGGGCGCCGTGGACGCCCAGCAGCACCTGTCGGTCGTGCAGACGGGACCGACGCGCGGCGACTCGACCTCGTCCGCCACGGCGCGCATCCGGAACGTGCACGCTCGTGTCGTGGCCGACTCCACGGTGCAGAACGAGGGCAGTCGTGCCGTCGGGTGGATGGACGTGCGCGACAGTCGGTGGGGCATCGGCGTGGGCGTCCGTCACTTCACCGAAGAGTACCCGAAGGAGATCAGCGTGCAGCCCGGCGCCGGGCCCCTGACGGCCTACCACTGGTCGCCCGCTGCCGCGCCGATGAATTTCGCCCGCACGAACGCGGAGGAAGACGCCGACCTCGTCGACAACTTCGCGACGGGCACCACGAAGACCACCGAGGCGATCTATCACTTCCATCCGGCCTCCACGACGACCGATGCGCTGCAGCAGACGATGAACTACGTGCTCGATCCGCCCGTGGCCCACGCGCCGCCGCAATGGTACGCCGACAGCCGCGCGTACGGACCGCTGGCGCCGGCGTCCGACCGCTTCGCGGAGTACGAGCGGGGCCTCCAGTACAAGTTCGACTGGTACCGCTTCAACCAGCAGTGGGAGCCGTGGTGGGGCATGTTCTACTACGGCGAGGGCAAGAACTATTACTTCCGCGACCGCTGGTTCTTATGGACCAACAACGAGCCGGCGACCGACTTCATGTGGTGGCTGCACTTCTTGCGCACCGGAAACCGGGAGGCGTACCTCACGGCCCTGTCGAAGAGCCGGCATTCGATGGACGTCGACAACATCCACTGGCCGACGGGGCCCACGTACCGTGGCGACACGAACGCCTCGATCGACTTCTTTAAGACGCTCGACGACTCGGCCGGCACGCCCTACCTCGGCATGGGGCGCCGCCACGCACGGCATCAGTGGGCCGGCGTCATGAGCGCGCACGTGTGGACGCCGGGCTGGCTGGCAGCCTACTACGTGGCGGGCGCGCATCGCGGGCTCGACGTGGCGCGCCTCACGGCCGACTACTACCAGCGCCGCATCTTCGGCGAGCACGGCCTGACGGGACGCCGCCTCTACCTCTCGGTGTGGAACCTCGTGGAGATCTACGACGCAACGAAGGACCCCGCCATTCGCGAAGAGCTTGACGACCGCGTCGACCGAATGATTCGCCTGCAGAATGGGAACGGGGGCAACATGGTGATCGACCGCTACGGCTACGCGCAGGTGTACGTGGCCAACGGACTGCGGAAGTACATCCAACTCACCGGCGACGAAGACGCCAAGCGGGCGCTCGTCCGCCACGCCCGCTACGTTCGCGACACGCCCCCGCTCGACCACCAGATGGAGTCGTATCTGTCGAGCATTTCGACGCTTCTGGCGGGCTACGAAGTGTCGGAGGCACCGACCCTGTTCCGCGAGGCCGTCCGCCGCGCGCAGGTGCTCAAGACGGACTCATTGACGACTCCCGTGATGCAGGGCGCGACGCAGCAGGCCGTCGCCGAATCCCTGAACGCCGTAAGCCGCCTCCCCGACGACCGGCGGCGCGGCGGACCCGGCATCTGGCGCCTGAGCGGCGGCCTGCGCGTCTTCGGCTGGACGCACGCGTACAACGTGCCGTACCTCGTCCACTGGCTCGAAACCAACGGCGTGCCGGACATCGACGCCCCTGCCGTCCCCGACACACACCGGGAGTGAGTTCAGAGTTTGGGGCTCAGTTCGGAGAGGGACGCGCCCCGAGCCGGGAGTTCCCCCGCGTCCCCTCTCCCCCATTCCCCTTTCCCGTCGTCACACCTGCCACTCGTTCTCTTCCTTCGTCACGTCTTTGTTCACCGGAACCGGATAGTTGCCGGTGAAGCAGGCGTTGCAGTAGCCCAGGTCGCTGTGGTTGGCCGAGGTGACGGCGCGCATCAGTCCCTCGACGGAGAGGTACGACAGCGAGTCCACGCCGAGCCAGTCGCGGATCTCGTCGATGCTGTCGAACTGATTGGCGAGCAGCTCGTCCTTGTCCGGGAAGTCCATCCCGTAGAAGCACGGGCTGATGACTGGGGGCGCCGAGACGCGGAAGTGGACGCTCTTGGCGCCGGACTCCTTCAGCATGTTGACGAGATAGCGCGCGGTCGTTCCGCGAACGATGCTGTCATCGAGCACGATCACCGTCCGGTCCTTTAGCAGGCCCTCCACGGTGTTAAACTTGCAACGCACCTTCATTTCGCGGCGATCCTGCCCCGGCGCGATGAAGGTGCGTCCGACGTAGTGGTTGCGGATGAGCCCGAGCTCGAAGCGACAGCGGCGGCCCATTTCCTGGCACTGCATCGCGTAGCCGAGGGTGGAGGTATTGGCGGAGTCGGGCACCGGAATGACGATGGGCTCCTTCTCTTCCTCCGGCACCTCGGGCACGGGCGCCTCCTTGGCAAGCTCCACGCCGAGGCGTCGCCGCACCTTATCGACCATCTCGCCGAAGATCTTCGAGTCGGGCCGCGAGAAGTAGACGTACTCGAAGACGCACTGGCTGACGCCGAACTTGGTCGGGATCTCGTAGCTCTTAAAGTCGCCGCCGTTGGCGCAGCCCTCACGGTCGATGACCAGGATCTCGCCCGGCTCGATGTCGCGCACGTACTCCGCCTCGATCATGTCGAACGCGCACGTCTCGCTGGCCACGCAGTACGCTGCTCCGCCCGACTGATCGGGGTCGCCAAGCCGGCCGAGCGCCAGCGGACGGAAGCCGTTCGGGTCGCGCACGGCAATGAGCTGCTCGTCGGTGAGCATGACGAGCGAGTAGGCGCCCTCGACCTGCATCAGCGCGTCGATGATCTGGTCGACGTGATCCTCGCGCCGGCTTTGCGCCGTGAGGTGCAGGATGAGTTCGCTGTCGCTCGTCGTCTGGAACAGCGTGCCGCGCTCGCGGAAGCTGTTGCGCAGCTCGCGGGCGTTGGACAGATTGCCGTTGTGCGCGAGGGCCAGATTGCCTTTGCGGTGATGCACCACGAACGGCTGGATGTTGGCGCGATTGGCCGACGCGCCACTGGTCGAGTAGCGGTTGTGGCCGATGCCAGCATCGCCCAGCAGCTTCGACTCGAACAGGCTGGCGTCGTCAAACACGTCGAGGACCAGCCCGAAGTCCTTGTGCGCCGGCATGATCGACTGCTGGCGCGCCTCGTCGTACGTCGAGGTCACGATGCCAGACGATTCTTGGCCGCGATGCTGCAGGGCATGCAACCCGTAATAGATGTGGCGGGCGGCATTTTGCGCGTTGAAAATGCCGAAGATCCCGCATTCTTCTTGGACGGCGTCACTCATGAGCGGGGGGGCGGCACGGAGCGCCGTGAAGTTGGTGGACGGAGGGCGTGTGAGCGCAAGAGAAGCAGCGACCATCGCATCGCCGACACACAAGCCACTTCCTTGGGCACGAAAACCACCGGGCCAAGGCGGATGATCCGACCGACGCCCGGGATCAACGGTCCTGCGGCTTACTTTCGCATAATAGTCGAAAACCCCCTCTTCGTCAACGACGTACCGGTAACGATTCCGGGAGCCGAACGGGCGGATGCTCGGGACGCGGAGACACAAAGAACGAGTCCCCCTTCAGAGAACGATGACGCCCACGGCCAGCGCGATTCCGGCGGCGTCGGCGCCCAGGTCTTTGAGGCTGAACCGCCGCGTTGGGCCGGCATAGCGGTCGTACAGTTCCTTCGCCAGTCCTGCGGCGCTCGCCGAGACCACCGACAGCGGCAGGGCGTCCTCGCGCGACCACCCCGCCTTCGCGACCAGCACGTACTGGGTGGACAGCGTCCACAAGAAGGTGCCGCCGAGGTGCTTGGCCTTGTCCAGTGCCATCCACCGATCGGGCGGTGTCTTCTGGAGCGGCGGGACGGCGTCCATCTCTCCGTACCGCAACGCAAAGGCCACCGCCTGCGGGCTCGGCGGATTCGGTGGGGCTGCTCGTGCAGAGGACACGGCGCCTCCCACGACGAGCAGGACAATCCATCCAAGCAGTACGCGTCGATGCACGGGGCTGATCGGTTGGGGTGGGAGCGTTGGGTCTCTCGCGCGGTGCTCGGCGCCCGTTAGATGACGCCGAAGAGGATGGCGCCAAAGATGACGGCGATGACGACCGGGCAGACGAACTTGATCGCAAACCGCCAGACCCCGACGAGCGAGCCCGTGAACGTGTCGCCGGCCCCCTCCTGGAGTTCAGCAATCGCCCCGTCGGCACCCCAGATCCAGCCGACGAAGACGCTCAGCAGCAGCGCGCCGAGCGCCAGCGACAGGTTCCCCCAGATGTAGTCCATAATGTTGAGGAAGCCGGTCTGCCCGAACAGTTGCAACTGGTTGCTGAAAAAGTCGGAGCCGCCCTGCGACAGGGCCGAGGGCAGGCCCACGAGGAACGTAAATCCGCCGACGATTCCCACCGACTTCTTCCGCGACCAGCTCGTTTCGTCCACGAAGTAGGAAACGACCACCTCCAGCAGCGACACGGTGGACGTAAGCGCGGCGATGGACAGCAGGATGAAAAACACGGCCCCGACGAAGCTCCCGAGCGGCATGGCGTCGAACACCTCAGGCAGCACGACGAAGACGAGCGCCGGCCCTTCCGACGGATTTTGTCCCATGGCAAACACGGCGGGAAAGATCATCAGGCCGGCGAGCAGCGCAATGACGGTGTCGAAGAGGGCCACGTAGCCGCCCGACACGAGTAGATTCTCCCGCTTCGGGAGGTACGATCCGTACGTGATCATGGCGCCCATGCCCAGGCTGAGCGAGAAGAAGGCCTGTCCGAGCGCTTCCAGCACCACGGTGCCGTCGATCTTCGAGAAGTCGGGATTCAGGTAAAACTCCAGCCCGGCTCCCGCGCCCGGCAGCGTCACGGCCCGGAAGATGACCACGAACATGAGCACGAGCAGGATGGGCATGAGCACCTTGGCCCACCGCTCGATGCCCTGCTCGACCCCGCCGACGACGACGCCGACGGTCAGAAGAATGAAAAACGCGAAGAGCGGAACGACGACGGTGGCATCCGCAATGAACGAGCTAAAGAACTCCGACGACGCGACCGCGGGGGCCACCACGCCCTTGAAGATGTACCCGAAGGCCCATCCGGCCACAACGCCGTAGTAGCTCAGGATCGATACGCCCGTGAGCACACAGAGCCCGCCGACCAGCATCCACGGCGAGCGCTCCTTGATGGCCCCGATGGCGCCCACCGGGTTCTTCTGGCTGTTGCGCCCCAGGGCCAGTTCCGCAAACAGATACGGCACGCAGATGACGGCAATGCAGGCCAGATAGACGATGACGAAGGCCGCGCCGCCGTTCTCGCCGGCCTTGAACGGAAAACGCCAGATGTTGCCGAGGCCGATGGCCGACCCGGCGGCGGCCAACACAAAGCCAAGGCGTGAGCCCCATTGCTCGCGATCTGCGGTCGAGGTTGCCATGATGTCGTGATCAGTTCACGGGAAGGAGGGCGGACGACAAGCGCGGACATCCGAGCCCGGGCGCTGCGCGCCGAACGTCGGTCGTGAGGATAATTGCTCTGCACGCCACGGCTCGAGGCAATCGGTCTCCGGCAGAGCCGCACGCGGCGCATCACCCGCACACCACCGGGTGCTGCCGCCGCGGATTTTGCAGACGCAGATGGCACCGAACATAATAGGTGCTTTCGCTGGACGCGATCACGTTGCAAGAAAAAACGTTCAAAATCCGTTCCGCAGTCCCGCAGACCAGGGAGGATTCCTTTTCGACGGAACGCCAGCGAGGTGGAGGGGCGCGGCCGCCGGAGCACGCGCCCGGTTTGTTGCAGCTTCGTTTGCTCCTGACGGGTCCATTCCTGATCTTTTCTAAGCCGGGCCCGTTACGGGATTATCCCTGGATTCGCCAAAAACACGTTTCCGCGCGGGTCCCCGACGACGTCCACCATTTGTCGATCCAAGTTTCCCCCTGTCCATGAGCATTGCCTCGTACCTGTCCGAGGAGTTGGGTGCCTCCGTCGACTTCGCCACGTTTCGCGATGCGTTCCGCGACAAGCTACGCAACGTCTTCACGCGCCGGGCGGACTTCGACCAGGTGAGCACCAGCCGCGGCATTCCGCCGTTTATGATGCGCGAGATCCAGTCGCTCACGCCGCTGTCCGTTTTTATTCCTGAGGAGTATGGCGGGCGCGGCGGGCATGTGCACGAGTGCCAGGCCATTTTGGCCACGGCCTCGTACGAGTCGCTGGCGCTGTCGCTCACGCTCGGCATCAACGGGGCCCTATTCCTGCAGCCGCTCACGAAGTACGGCAACGAGGCCGTGAAAGGCCCCATTTTCGAGCGGTTCATTGCCGACAAGAACATGGGCGGGCTCATGATTACGGAGCCCGACTACGGCTCCGACGCCCTCAGCATGCAAACGTCGTACACCACCGACGACGAAGGGCGCTACCACATTCAGGGCACCAAGCACTGGGCCGGCCTCACCGGCTGGGCCGACTTCTTCCTCGTTACGGCCCGGCGTGAAGGGGCCGACGGACAGCTGGGACGCGACATCGATTTCTTCGTCGCCGACATGAACCAGCCCGCGCAGATGATCGAGGTCGAGGAGTTCTACGAAAACCTCGGCCTGTACATGATTCCCTACGGACGGAACCTCGTTGACATTCGCGTGCCCGAGGAGCACCGGCTGCAGCCCGAGAGCACCGGCATCAAGATGATGCTCGACACGCTGCACCGCAGCCGCATCGAGTTTCCGGGCATGGGCATGGGGTTTCTCAAACGCCAACTCGACGAGGGGCTGTCGCACTGCAAAGAGCGCGTCGTGGGCGGCAAGCCGCTGATCGACTACGACCAGGTACAGCGGCGCCTCGCGCGCATCCAGGCGGCCTACACGGCCTGCTCGGCCATGTGCCTCCACACCAGCGAGCACGCCCACGTCGAGAACAACCTGGCCGGCGAGGCCCTCACGGCCAACTCCATCAAGGCCGTGGTGACCGACCTAATGCAGAACGCCGCGCAGTCGCTGTTGCAGCTGACCGGCGGAAAGGGGTATCGGCTCGACCACGTCGCCGGCCGCTCGGTTGTCGACAGCCGCCCGTTCCAGATCTTTGAAGGCTCGAATGACATTCTGTACCAGCAAATCGCCGAGTCCGTCTTGAAGTCGATGCGCCGCGCGAAGGAGCGCAACCTGTACACGTTCCTTTCCGGCCACGACCACGCAAAGCGCGCCGCCGACTATTTCTCGGACACCCTGAACTTTGAGGTCGACCTTTCGCTTCCGCAGCGCAAACTGGTGGAACTCGGGCGCATCCTCGGGCGCGTCGTAACGATGGAAATGACCATCGAACTCGGCGATCGTGGCTTCCGGAGCGACCTCATCTCCAACGGCCTGCAGGTGTTCAAGACGAAGGTGGACAGCCTGCTCTGTGCGTATCGCGATGCCAACCGCCCGAACGTCGTGGACGACTACGTTGAGGGCAGCGCCTGGATCGACTACGTGCAGACGTCTCCCTCGTAGTGTCATCCGTCACTGGGGATTGGTCACTGGCATCGCTGGTTGGTCGTCGACGACCGACGGCCGATCCGGCGGGCCCTGACCGATTCACTGCCGTCCCATCTTCCGAGCAATCGAACACGCTTTCCCATGCCCGTTTCTTTCGGCGTCATCGTTTTCCCCGGCGCGAACTGCGACCACGACGCCTATCACGCGGCGAAGCACGTCGCTGCGCAGGACGCTACCTTCCTGTGGCACGAGGACGAAAGCGTCGGCGACGTCGACGTGATCATCGTGCCCGGCGGCTTCTCGTACGGCGACTACCTCCGCTCCGGCGCCATCGCCCAGTTTTCCCCCATCATGGAGGACGTAGTGCGGTTCGCCAACGACGGCGGACTGGTGCTCGGCATCTGCAACGGATTTCAGATTCTGTGCGAGGCCGGCCTCCTTCCCGGCACGCTCATGCGCAACGAGTCGCTGCGCTTTACGTGCAAGGACACGACGTTGCGCGTGGAAACGAACGAAACGCCCTTCACGGCCGCCATGCAGTCCGGACAGGTGGTGACGTTCCCGGTGGCCCACGGCGAGGGCCGCTACTACGCCGACGACGATGTGCTCGACGCCCTGGAAGCCCACGGCCAGGTCGTCTTTCGCTACGCCGAGGCCGACGGAACCGTGACCGAGGCGGCCAACCCCAACGGCTCCGTCCACAATATTGCCGGCATCACGAACCGGGCAGGCACCGTCTGCGGCCTCATGCCCCATCCCGAACGCTGCGTCGAGGCCCTGCTCGGCAACGACGACGGCCGTCTCGTTTTCGACTCGCTGGTCCACCACCTCGAAGCGGCGCCTGCGTAGGCGCCCTCCAGCGATCAACGACGCCCGGACGCTTCTTTGACGACACGCGTCAACGATAAGCGTCAACGATAAGCGTCAAAGGACCCGGTGCATCGTGAACGTTGCGGCGGGTTTCGGGTATTCTGAGGTTGGTGCACGCCCCCGTCGCCTCGGGCCCTTGCATCTGCTTCTGGTCGGATTGCGGCATCGAGCCGCTCCCCGACTGGCCCGACTCTCCCGCCGAACCGCCTCTGCTCGCCGTCATGTCTTCCCTGCTCCAGGCCCCCATCACGCTTGCGCTGCTGCTGCTGAACGTGGCAATCAGCAGTTACGCGCTCTTCGTCGATGCCTCGCTCATTCGGGCCACGTCGTTTCAGCCGGTGCGCGTCCGCGAGCGGGGCGAGTACCACCGGTTCATCACAGCCGGTTTCGTCCATGCTGGGACGGGGCATCTGGCGTTCAACATGATCACGCTGTTCTTCTTCGGGCCCCTTTTGGAGCGCATCCTGGGAGCGACGCTGTTCCTCGTGCTCTACTTCGGAGCCGAACTGGCGGCCCACGCGCTCACCTATGCCCTGAACCACGACGACCCGCATTACTCGGCCGTGGGCGCGTCGGGAGCCATCAGCGGTGTCATCTTTGCGTTCTGCGTCTTCTTTCCGCTGGAGAACCTTTACCTGTTCTTCGCCCTGCCCATTCCGGCCATCGTGTTTGCGTTCGGCTACGTATTCGGATCGGTCTACGCGATGCAGCATGGTCGGCAGCGCGGATTGCCCGGCAATATTGCTCACGAGGCCCACATTGGCGGCGCTTTGGCCGGCATTGTCATTACGATTTTGCTAGAGCCGCGCGCCATTCAGTCGTTCCTGCAGTCCTTCGAGCGGCTGCTCGGCTCGTAGATGTCCGTTATATCTCCGCGGGAACGCCCGCCGTTCTCCCCTTCATCACGGGATTTTATTCGATTCTGTGCCTCAATCCCGTTATTGGGCTTGCTTGCGATCAGCGCAGACCCTATTGTGGGGGTGGCTTCATGCAACCAGCCCCGCCTAGCGGGAGACTCGGTCGCACATCATGGACAACAAAGAGCTCGGCTCGCAAGGGTCGGGCTTTTTGTTCCGCCCCCATCTCACGACCGCTCCCACCACGCGGTCGCCGCGTCTCGGTCCTGTCGCCTGCCCGCCCCATCGCTTCGCCGACGGGATGTGAATAAGTTGTTTATAGTTTGTTAATAAATCGTCTTGACAGCTCCTGTCGGAAGCGCTATCGTGTGGGCGGTGCCTTCGGGCACTGTTCCTTGACGCGACTGAGTCTCTGGGCTGCATGAAGCCACCCTGCGCGGGCGTTCGGCGACGCGAGTCGTCGAGGGCCGCGAAGGCAGATGCACGCACCCTGCTGGTGAGCGGGCGTCGGTTCTTCGGAATCGGTGCGCGACCGCCAGTGCCGGCGTCCGACCGTGCCGGTGAGCGGCGGCGATCGAAAGATTGCCACGGCTCCCGGGAGGCGGACAGCGGTGCACATGCTGTTGATCGGACGGGCCTGGCCCGCTCGATGAACCCTGTGTAGGTCACTGCGTGGATCCCACCGCGAACGTGCCTCCCTCGCGCCGTGCCCCCGGGCACGAAGCAGGGCGGAGCGACGCGCGATGGGCGCCGCTTCGTTTCGTCCGTGTCGATGACACGGCGAGGCGGAGTCCCGATTCGTTCGAGCGGTGCGTTCCCGACGGAACGTGTCGAGCGTGCGAACGGGTGTCGTGCATGGTCTGCAGGCCGTCAGGCCTGCCGATGGTGTACGAGCATGGTTTCGACCATGTGCGTCGTCTTCACGCGGAGGAACGGACTGCAGACGCCCGCTGGGGCCAACCCGGCGGACGGATGATGCAGGCCACCATGACGGTCCGTGGTCCAACGCGCCTGTGTCCATGCAGGTGGCGAAACGACGGTCCTCGGCACTCCCGAGGATGCAGTCGGGACGGCTGCCTCCATCGGCCTGTGCCGGTGGACGCAGGAGACGGGCCTCCGAAGACGTTGTGCAAGTGCCTCGGCACACGCAGCGTCGGCGGAGGCCGCGCGTTGAGGAATATATACGATCCCCGTTCGAGCCGCTGTCCTACCGGGCAGGGGCTTTTTTTGTACCGTAACACACGGCTGTCCTGCCCGCACTAACGGCGTGCCTCCCCGCTGGTCTCGCCATGCCACGGCCTCCACGATGCCTCCTGCTGCAGAAGGGACATCCGACCCAACGGTGCGCCACAACGCTCTGGTTCTGGGCGGAGGCGGCGCCCGTGCGGCCTACCAAGCCGGCGTGCTGCAGTACGTCGGCGAGGCCTTCCCCGACGCCCCGATGTCCATCCTGACTGGCGTCTCGGCCGGCTCCATCAATGCCGCGCATCTGGCCGACGACCCCGTGTCCTGGAACGACGCCACCCGCCGCCTGGCGGCGTGCTGGACCGATCTGTGCACGCAACGCGTCGTGGAGCCGCGGTCGCTGTGGACGCTCGGCACGCAACTCCTTCGCGGCGCGGCACGTCCCAAGCAGTCACTGCTGGACACGCGTCCCCTCCGCGTTTTCCTTCGTTCGCGTCTGCAAACCGGCGCCCATGAACGGCTGACCGGGGTCCGGGAAAACCTGAACGCGGGCCGTCTGCGCGCCCTGGCCCTCTCGACGTCCAACTACGCCACGATGCAGACGGTGACGTGGACCGAGGGCTGCGCCATCGAAAACTGGGCCCGCCCCAACCGGATTGGCCGCCAGGCAGAACTGACGCTGGATCACGTCATGGCCTCTGCAGCGCTGCCCCTCCTGTTTCCCGCCGTGCAGCTCGACGACGCGTGGCACGGCGACGGCGGCGTGCGTCTGCTTGACCCGCTTGCCCCCGCCATCCATCTCGGGGCCGATCGCCTGTTCGTGATCTCGACGCGCTACGAGCGATCGCGCTCCGAAGCCGATACGCCTTCAAGTTCCGCGTACCCTTCGCCCCTCCAGATTGCGGGCATGCTCGTTAACGTGTTGATGCTCGACCTCGTGGAGCACGACGCCGCCGTGCTTCGGCGCATCAACCGCCTCGTGCGCCGACTCCGTCCGGAGGAGCGGGGACGCCTGCGCCCCATCGACCTGCTCATCATCCGTCCGTCGGTGGACCTCGGGGCGCTGGCCCAGGACTACACCCTGGAGCTCGGTCGCACGCTGGGCACGGTGCTGAACGTCCTGCGCGATCGGCAGCAGGGAACGCCCGACTGGCTCAGTATGCTTCTCTTCGAGCCCGGATACATCGAACGGCTTCTGGAGATTGGTTACGCCGACGCGCGGCGCCAGCATGAACGCATCGGCGCCTTCTTCGCCCGAACGCCGGCAGCGATGCCTTCGCTGCACACGCCCGTGCCGGGCTCTCCGTCCGCTCAGTCGAGCGACAGCTCCTGAATGCGCTGCTCGGCATCATTGAGACGCGAGAGGCACTCCTCCGCCAGCGCCACTCCATCCTCGTACGCCTCGATGGCCTCTTCGAGCGCGGGTGGGTCGTCCTCGAGGCGGTCCACGAGGGTTTCGAGGCGGTCCAGGGCTTCCTCGAACGTGAGGTCTTCCGGAGAGGGCATGTTGTCCGACATCGCGAAGGAGTAGGTGGACTGAAAAATCGTTGGGATCCAGAGAAACGGTAGCCGCTGCCGGGCGGGAAAGTTTCCGCGCAGGGGGCCGGCGCAGGTTGGCCACGCCGGACGCAGGCGGTCGCAGCCAGAGGCGGGAAGCAAAATGGCGCGAAATCTGCACGGGATTGGGGATTCCGCTCGACGGTGCGACCGGCATTCCCTATGCTGAAGGTTCCATCATTGGACGCTCACCAGCTTTTTCTCGCCTCATGGATCTTGGACTCGACGGAAAGACGGCCATCGTAACCGGTGCCAGCCGCGGCATCGGAAAGTACATTGCGGAAGCGCTCGCGCGCGAGGGGTGCAACCTCGCCATTTGCGCACGGAGCGAGGACGACCTGCGGGCCGCGGCGCAAGACATTGAGGACGAGGGCGCCGCAGTTCTGGCCCTTCCGATGGACGTGACCGACGACGGCGAGCCGGAACGCCTCGTGGCGGAGACGGCCGACCGGTTCGGACGCATCGACACCTACGTGGGCAACGTGGGCGGCAACCGGCGCGGCGACTTCGCGGAGCTCTCCGACGAGGACTGGGAGGACCTCATCAATCTCAACTTCATGTCGCACGTGCGCGTGAGCCGGGCGGCCATTCCGCACATGCGCAAGGGTGACGGGGCGTCGATCTGCTACATCTCCTCCATCTTTGGTCGGGAGTTGGGCGGCGCCGGGCTCTCGCTGTACAACACGACCAAGTCGGCCCTCATCAGCGTGAGCAAGGTGATGGCCCAGGAGCTGGCGCCCGACATCCGCGTGAACAGTGTGGCACCCGGGTCGATTCGCTTCCCGGGCGGAAGCTGGGATCAGCGGGTGAACGAGCAGCCGGAAAAGATGAAGCAGTTCGTCGAGGAGAACATCGCGATTGGCCGCTTCGGACGGGCCACGGAGGTCGCGGACACCGTCACCTTTCTCTGCTCCGAGCGTGCCAGCCTCATCACCGGCGCCTGCCTCAACGTCGACGGCGGGCAGAGTCACTCGTTGATCTGACGGCCACGGCATCCTGCGATCGATGGCACACTGGACTCCAGGCTCCCCTCTCCGCGATGCGTGGACCGGAGGTGATTCGACAGTGGTGACGAATGGCCCCGTGTCCCCGGCGAGACCCGTCGATTCGGACTATTCGAACCGGGCGAGCTTGACCTTCAAGCGTCGGCTCTGCGAATCCGGGGTGCGCCACTGCACGAGGATGGGACTCTGGTAGCGGCCCTGCACGATCGTGCCCTCACCATTGGAGGGATCTTCGGTCACCAGCAGGCTGACCGATCGCTTCATGCGCAGAAATCGCTCGGCCGGCACGGCCAGGCACTTGTCGATGATGCGCTCCACGAGCGACTCGCTGAGTCCCAGCGTGTCCACCACCTTGTTGACGAGGCGGACGAGGTCGTACTTGGCGTAGTTCTTGGCCTTTCCGGGAATCGCCCCCGGGTCGCGCAGCATGTTGCGGCCCTTGCGCGCCATGAAGCGGAGCGGATCGCGCAGGACCTCGGCGAGGTCATGCTTCATCAGCAGGGTCTCGTACTCGTTCACCGTGAGGCCCGCGTGCGACTCGTCCCGCGCCAGGTCGATGGTAATGCGGCCCTTCGTAATGCCACGCTCGGCCAGCAGTTCGTGGAGTTGATCGAAGATGCCGAGGCGCGGGTCGCGCAGGCTCACCGAATCAATGCGATGCGACGAGACCGGAACGGTGATTTCGGCCTCGTCGACCGCCCGCTCTTCGTTGTACCCGATGACGGTCGTTTTCCGCTGGCGCCGGTCCTGGTTGTCTTTGTTGATGCCATCCAGGTCCACGAAGAAGACCGATCGGGCCGGATCGCTCGGGTACGTCACGCAGTTCTCCAGCCCCGACCCGATGAACGTCAGATGCGAGTCGGCATTCCGCGGCTCGGTCCGGCGCTGCTCCGGGCTCAGTTCCTCGCGCAGGTGCATCTGGTCGTGCCGGTAGTTCGCCCCGAACGGAAACAACTCGCGAAACGGCTGCAGGAACTCGTGCACCTCCTCCTGGCATTGCCCCAGCCGATTGCAGATGGTTTCTTCAAGGAAGCCGGCCGTCGTATGGTGCGAGCAGTAGATGGCGTTGCGATAGGCATGCAGCAGTTCGCCCGCGTCGCGACGCAGGTGCTCGTTGACATCGATCACATCGACACGGCGCTCCGGCTGGAACTCAATCGTATGGGTCTGGGGAGTGGAAGCCATCACGTCACGAATCATAGGGCCGTAAAGCAGGTCTGCCGAGCGGGTCTGAGTCCATGCCGAGTTACGAGACTACGACAGGCAAACCGCCGGATGTACAAGCTGATAATTCGGCAGTTCCACCAAGTTTGCGCGCAATAAAATGGGGGTCCGGAGGGAGAAATGCGAAAATCGGCGTATGGACCGTGCATGTACAGGGGGGGCTACAACTGTTCCAGTCTGGTGTGAAATCCGCGCAGGCGGAAGAATATCGAGAGCGTTGCAATCGAAGAACCGCGGACGGCCTCAGTCGTCGGGGGCGGATTCCGGAAGGATCTCGGCTGAACGCCCCCCGTCGTGAAATCGCAGCGTGACGCGGTCGCCCGAAGCGAGGTCGGCGGCGGTGGGGACGGCGGCGTCGCCG
>Ga0207797_1000527_pt1 | contig 29562 bp, 18 predicted proteins | sample PRCRCaboRojoPR_6_FD_187275 | JGI IMG/M metagenome (GOLD analysis project Ga0207797, IMG submission 187275) | Marine sediment microbial community from Cabo Rojo, Puerto Rico - PR CR 10% Liquid 1 (SPAdes) | ecosystem: Environmental > Aquatic > Marine > Coastal > Sediment | place: Cabo Rojo, Puerto... | reverse complement strand
GCAGGTTGAGGGCCCAGAAATCCGAGCCCTCTCCCCCTCGTTGACCATGGGACGGGGAGCCGGACCCCGGGAAGGGGCGTTTCCCCTGGCGCTGACGTTGGCTCTGGCTCTGCCCTGGGCGCTTCGGGCCCCGGAACGGGGTGCCCTGGAGCTGTACGGCCGTCCCGGCTACGCCCTGGCGGACGACGTGGCGGCCTACCTGGTTTCCCGGACCCGGGAAGAAGACCGGATCTACGTGGCTTTCGCCGAGGCGGAGATCTATCACCTGGCCCGGCGGCGGAGCGCCTTCCCCTACCTCTTCCGCCTGGAGGTCCTGCACATGCCCGGAGCCTATCCGGCCTTGCTGTCCATGGTTTCGGAACGCCGGGCCCGGTATATCTTCCTGCTGGATTCAACCCCCCGGGAGCTGGATCCGGAGAACCGGTTCCGGACTCTTCTGGAGAGGGGCTACGTGGCCGACACCGTGTTCGGTGGTCGGCCCCTTTACCGACGTCGTTGACCGGCCCGGACATCCGGACGTGCATCGACTCCGGGCCCGGGTCTCCGGCCGCCCTGTTCGGCCGCCCGGAAAGGGGCGGGTAACGAAGCCATGGACGAAGAAACCACAACCACCGGCCAGGAGGAGGATTCGGGCCGGGCCGTGCCCAAGCCCGGATCGCCGGTGCCCGGGCCATCCCTGCCCCGGCCGGGCCCCCTGGGCCAGAACGTCCTCCGGACGATCCTGGTGGTGGGGAGCCTCGTCACCCTGGGATTCGTGAACACCCCGACGGTGGTCTATCTCCCCATCATCGTCCTCACCGCCCTGGTCATTCCCCTGACCTTCGTGCTGGAGCCGGCCGGGAGCAACTTCCGGATCTGGATCCTCTACTTTGTGGGATTCGTCCTCTTTGCCCACCTGCGGACCTTCGCCGACGAGACGGGAATCCCGGTGCGTGTCCAGTACGTGGTGGACCTGGAGCGGTTCGTCTTCGGAGGGATCATTCCCACGGTCTGGCTCCAGGAACGCTTCTACTCCGGGGGGACCGGAGTGGTGGAGGTCCTCATGATGGCCGTCCACCTTTCCTACTTCTTCGTCCCCCACGCCATGGCTCTGGTATTGTGGATTCTGGCTCCGGCCCATCTCCGGCGCTACGCCGCCGGTGCCCTCATTATCTTCGCCCTGGGGCTACTGGGCTACTTCCTGGTCCCCACGGCGCCGCCGTGGCTCGCCACCCTGAAGGGGGCTCTCCCGGGGACGGTTCGGGTCATCTCGGATCTGAATCAGTGGGTGAGCTACAGCGCCTACTCCAGGCTCTACAATCTGGTGGGAGGTCCCAACCCCGTGGCGGCCATGCCCTCGCTGCACACCGCCCTCACGGTGCTGGTGGCCCTGTCCCTGACTCGTTGGATTCCTCGATTCGCCTGGCTCGGGTGGGCCTACGCCGGGAGCATGGGCGTGGCCCTGGTCTACCTGGGAGAGCACTACGCCGTGGACATCCTGGCGGGATTGGGGACGGCGCTGGTGGCCTGGGTCCTCTCCCGGCGATGGGACGCCGAGGCCCCGGCGGGGAGCCGGACTCCGGACCCCGTGGCCTCGGAGGCGGGTGAGCTTCCTGCGTCTCGCCCCTCCGTTCCCGGCGGGATCTGAGGGGACTCCTGGCTTCTCGTTACCATACGACGATCATTGTTTCCTCCCGTGGCTCATGTCCTTCAAGTCGGGAGTATCGGCTGAACAGATGTTTATCTTTAGGATCGGCCCGGAGGACCGACGGGCGGGCCCCTGCCCGGGGCCGCAGCCGGAGTCCGGAGCCGTGGCACTGGTAACGCGATTCGCCCCCCTCGTTTCACAGCCCGTGAAGGGACGGCTGGTCACCGGGGCCTGGTTCGCCGGGTGGGCTCCGCCTCCAGGGGATCGTCCGGCCAGTAGTGCTTGGGATAGCGACCCCTGAGATCCTTGCGTACCTGGAAGTAGGCGTCTCGCCAGAAGCTTTCCAGGTCCCGTGTCACCTGCACCGGCCGCTGGGCCGGGGAGAGGAGGGTCATGGTGAGGGGGACCCGGCCCCCGGCGATCCGGGGGGTCTCGGTGAGTCCGAAGACCTCCTGCAGGCGCACGGCCAGGGTGGGCGCCTCCGGATCGGAGTAGTCGATGGGGATCCGGGATCCGCTGGGTACCTCCAGGTGGGTGGGGGCCATGCGGTCCAGGGCCTCCTGCCGGTCCCAGCCCACCCAGGCCAGAAGGACCCGGGTCAGGTCGACCTTCTTCAGGTCGTCCAACCGCTTCATCCCGGCCAGGAACGGTAGCAGCCACTCCTCCAGGGAAGACATGAGGGCCTTCCTGGAGGCCTCCGGCCATCTGTCCGGGTCGTGGCGTCCCAGGAACTCCAGGCGCTCCTGGAGCTGGCGGGTCCTTCGGGACCAGGGGAGGGCCTCCCAGCCTCGGTCTCGGATCCCCTCCAGGAGAGCCCGGCCCACTCGTTCCGCGTCCGGATCCTCGAGAGGTGCCTCTTCCACGATCAGGTGGCCCAGCATCCGGCGTCGCCGGGCCACCACCCGGCCCTTCTCCTCGTCCCACCGGACTTCCTCTTTGTCCTGCATCTGTCCGGCGAAGTGGTCCTGGATCTCGCGGAGCTCCACCGGGGCTGCCCGGAAGATCCTGGCGTCCCGGCCCCGACCCTCCACCTCTGCCGCCACCAGCCAGTCTTGCCCTTCCAGAGCCTGGGCTTCGGCGAACCGCGCCCCCCGGCCGTTCCTCAGCAGGAAGCGTCCCCGCTCCCCCTCCCGGCGTCGGGCGATCCGGTCCGGGTAGGCCATGGCCGTGAGGATGCCGGTGAGGTCCAGATCTTCCCGATCCGGCTGGGGCGGGGGTGTCGACGGTTCTCCCATTTCCCGCAGCAATCGGTCGGATTCCCTGATCCCTCGCTTCAGTCCTCCTCCATGGATTCTGTGTCCCCGACTGCTCCCCGGGAGTCCCCCGTCCGGCCTCCGGGCTCGACGCATGGCCTCGACTCTCAGGCGCAAATCGGCGTCCGGCGCTCGGCCCTCGCCCCGGAGGATGTCTCGATCCGAGAGAATGGCGGCCAGGTCCGCCGCCAACCGGGCGAGGCCCAGTTCCCGTCCCCGGAGGAGCATGTGGGCCAGACGGGGATGTACGCCGATGTCCGCCAGGGCCTGCCCGTGCTCAGTGGCTCCTCCTTCCGGGTCCAGGGCCTCCAGCTCCCGCAGGAGCTCATGGGCCTGGGCCAGGGCCGCCGTGGGGGGAGGATCCAGCCAGCGGAGCTGGTGGGGAGAGGCGCCCCATACCGCCAGCTCCAGGGCCAGGGGGACCAGGTCCGCGTCCAGAATTTCCGGAGAGCGGTGGGGAACCAGGCCCCGGTCCTCGGCCCGGGTCCAGAGGCGGTAGCAAACACCGGGAGCAGTCCGGCCGGCCCGCCCCCGCCGCTGGTCGGCGGCGTCCCGAGTGACCCGAAGGGTCTCCAGACGGGTCATACCGGTTCCGGGATTGAACCGGGGGACCCGCATCCGGCCACTGTCCACCACGATCCGAATCCCCTGGATCGTGAGGGAGGTCTCGGCGATGGAGGTGGCGAGAACCACCTTCCGTCGCCCGGGAGGGCTGGGGGCCATGGCCCGGTTCTGGTCGTCTCTGGAGAGGCTCCCGAAAAGGGGAAACAGGGAGACCTGCTCCGGAAGCCCGGCGCGCTGCAGACGTTCCGCCGTCCGACGGATCTCCCCGGCTCCGGGGAGGAAGACCAGGACGTCCCCTTCCTCCTCCTCCAGGGCCCGGAGAACCGTGGCCGCCGTGGGGGGCTCGATCCACCCCCGGACCGCCTCCCTCCGGTATCGGGTCTTCACCGGATGGGCTCGGCCCTGGCTGGAGACCACCGGAGCACCGTCCAGGAGCTCGGCTACCCGGGCGGCGTCCAGGGTGGCGGACATGACCAGGAGGCGGAGGTCCGGGCGGAAGAGGCTTCGGCTCTGGAGAGTCAGGGCCAGGCCCAGGTCTGCGTGGAGAGAGCGTTCGTGGAACTCGTCGAAGAGAACGGCGGAGACTCCCTCCAGCCCCGGGTCCGACTGGAGCATCCGGGTGAGGACCCCCTCCGTGACCACCTCGATCCGGGTCCGGCGGCTCCGGCGGGTGTCTCCCCTGATCCTGTAGCCCACTGTCTCTCCGGCCCCCTCCTCCCCCAGGAGGCGGCTCATCCGGTCCGCCGCGGCCCGGGTGGCCAACCGGCGGGGCTCCAACACGATGATCCGCTCTCCGTCCACCCAGTCCGCCCCCAGGAGCTCCAGTGGGACCACCGTGGTTTTTCCGGCTCCCGGGGGAGCCACGAGGACGGCCGCGCCGGGCTCGGCCAGGGCCTGCCGTAGCTCCGGCAACGTCTCCAGGACCGGGAGACCCCGAACCTCGGGATGTGCGGTGACGGAAGACATGACAGTGGAGGATGGCGAGAGGCAGGTGTGGGAGACAAGGCGGCAAGTAGTGGCGAAGCTTCCAGGCCGGGGCGAGGTTGTGGAGACGGATTCGTGCGCTCCCGCATCTCCTTCGCGCATCTCAAAGGACGTTTCCGCTTCTCATGAGACCCGCCGTTTTCCTGGTAGCTCTCTCCGTGCTCCTTCTGACGGGCTGCCACGACAGCCGAGGAGGGCAGGGAAGGACCGAAGACCCATGGAGGGGCCGACCAGAGGACACCGGCCTGGAGAGGGCCGACTCCCTGGTTCGACGGGCCGTGGAAGACGGGCTGATTCCCGGGGCCGTTCTCCTGGTTGGGAAGGATGGCCGGACTCTGGTTCACAGGGCCTACGGTCATTCCCTCCTCTACCGGTGGGAGGACCCGAGAGCAGGGTCGGCAGCCTATCCACCCGAACCCGAGCTCCTCCCCGATCCCGTGCCCATGAGCCCCGGGACCGTCTTCGACCTGGCTTCCGTGACCAAGGTCATGGCCACCACCATGGCCTTGATGCTCCTGGTGGATCGGGGAGAGGTGCAGTTGGACGCCCCGGTCCGGACCTATCTTCCTCGTTTCCGCGGTTCGTCCAGGGACTCCATCACGGTCCGACACCTCCTGACCCACACTTCGGGTCTTCCCCAGTGGCTTCCCCTCTACTACCACGCCGGCTCAAGGGAAGAGGCCTACACCCGAATCCGGGAGCTGCCCCTGGAGTGGGGGGTGGGGGAGGGACGCCACTACAGCGACCTGGGGTTCATGCTTCTGGGATACCTGGTGGAACGGGTCGTGGGTCTGTCCCTGGACCGCTTCCTGTCCAGGGAGCTTTACGGGCCCCTGGGGCTGACCACTCTCTCCTTCCGACCCCTCCAGGGACCGTTCGCCGCCACGTCCCACGGCAATCCCTATGAGCGTCGTATGGTCCACGACTCAGCATTTGGTTACCAAATCCCGGGAGACCCGGGACGGTGGGACGGCTGGCGGACCCGGACCCTGGTGGGAGAGGTGAACGACGGGAACGCCCATCACGCACACCAGGGCCTGGCAGGACACGCCGGCCTCTTCGGGACGGCCCGTGACCTGGCCGTCCTCCTGGATCTTCTTCTGAACCGTGGCACCTTGAATGGCCGTCGGTGGCTGAAGGAGGAAACGGTGCGGATCTTCCTCAGGCCCGGTCCTTCCGGCCAGGCCCTGGGATGGCAGGCCCCGGACTGGGCGCCCCTGGGCAGCTTCTCCCATTCGGGCTTCACCGGTACCTTCGTGCTGGGCGTTCCGAATCGGGACGGGGGCCCGAAGGGTGGCCTGGCCCTGGTTCTCCTCACCAATCGCCAGAACATGGGAACGGGCCCGGACGGCCGGTACGCCGACCTGGCACCTCTCCAGGAGGCGGTGGCCCGAGCGGTCCTGGGGCTGCCTCTGAAATCACTGACTTCGAAAGGACTCCCGTGACGCCCAAGACCCGAACACGGACTGTCTTCGTCTCCCTTCTCCTGGCTCTTCCGGGGTGCTCCGAGGCCGATCTCCGCTGGACCGAGGCTCGGTTCCGCACCGACTTCGAAGCGGGGCTGAACGCCGACATGGGGTGGGCGGAGCCTGCCGAGGCCCAATCCGGGACGGTCCCCACGGTCCATGCCGATCACCCCTTCCGCCTGCGGGTCGAGGTGGAAGCCTCTTCGCCCGGCAGCGCCCTGGGGCTGCAGGTTCGGCGGAACGACGGCCCCTGGACAGACGTCCTGGCCCGGGACTTTCCCTACCCGGACGAGATCTCCACCCCTCCCGTCAGTATCGTCTCGCCGGAGGCGTGGGCGCCGGGAACCCCCACCCGGGATCTGCTTCAAACCTCAACTGGGGAATTCCGGGGTGGTGCCGGCCTGGGCCTGGACAGTCTTTCCGGCCCCGTCCCGGCAGGCCAGAGCGAGTGGGAGTGGCCCCTGGTGATACGGCGATGGGCCGATGGAGCCGTGATGATGGTGTCGGGCGACACCTTCGAGTTCCGGCTGGTGGAGGAGGAGGGGAACCCTGTGGCCGGCGTCGGTCCGGCCGCGGTCCGGCTCCGGGTCCCGGAAGGACACCTGGGGGGGACCTACCCCGAGACCCCGGGGCGCCTCGGCCCGTGGCAGAGCTCCGACGGTCGTCTCTGGTTCCCCATGGAACCGGCGGAGACCTACAACGTCCTGATGATGATGTCTTCGGACGATGGGGGCCGAACCTGGACGGAGGTGGACGGCGACAACAGGCCTGTAACCGACGACCTGGAGGGCTTCGCCACGGCCTACCGGGACGGGACCATCCACATCCTCCACCAGATCTCCGAACGAGTCGTATACCATGCGTTCTCCACGTCCGATGCTCCTGGGGGGTCCGCAGGATGGAGCATCCGGGACGAGCTGGTGGCCGAGCATCCGGAGCCGCCGGTGCAGGCTGCATCCCTGGAAGCCCTTTCCGACGGAAGCCTCGTAGCGGTGTTTGCGTCGGGGAACCGCATCGAGATCCGCACCAGGGCGCCGGGGGGCGGCTGGACGCCTGCGGATACCCTGGTGGGGGGCTCGCCAGAGGGATGGATCCTCTCCGGTCCCCAGACGACCGTCGTCCCGGAAGACGTGGTTCACGTGGCGTGGACCGAGACCAACGGCTCAACGGGTCGGGTCCACCATGGGACACTCAGCCGGGAAGGTGTCCTGGGCCCACGGACGGTGGTGGCCGAGAACCTGGCCGGCAGGGAGGCCGACGTGGGTTCGGTGGCCCCCCTGGTCTACCTGCCGGAGACCGGAGAGGTGGTGGTGGTCTGGCGTCAGGCGGACGGTCGATTGGCGGAGCGGAGAATCACCTCCCAGGGCACCCTGGCCCCCATGGCTTTGGTCAGCGACCACGTGGTGACCCAGAATGCCGTGGACTCGGATCAGGTGGGGGCCGACCTGGTGGGGTACCAGGGCCGGGTCCACCTCCTCTTCCTGGACCAGGAGACGGGCGGCATCTACCACACGGAAAGCCCAGGGGCAGGGGTCTGGACCCCGGCGGAAGCCGTGGTGACCGGGATCCGGGGCCAGTGGGTCCGTGGCCAGCCCGTGAGCACGGAGGATGGGCGCACGGTCTATGGGTTCGTCTACGACGCGGGCTCGGACGGGGGGTCGGGGATGAACCGCTACGGGGAATACGACCTCGGAAGGGAGCCTCCCCGCCCCTGAGCCCTCCTCCCTGCGTACGGAGTCCTCCAGGGGGTGGGGTCAGAAAAACGTTGCTCCGAGGGAAAGCGTGCGGTAGAATAGTTTAAGCATCGTATTTTTCGTTCCAAAGACATCCCAGGCCGCATTCCCCAGGGGTCCGCGCCCTTACGCCGACTCCCGTCCCCCTTCCTCGTCTTCCCAGGATGGCCCATGGCAGACCAGAGGCTTCTCAGGCTCACCAATCTCGGTGCCGTACCCCCCGCCCGCCTGAATCGGGTTCGGGTGCGGGTGACGTTCGATCCCACCGGAAATGGGAAGGAGAAGGCTACGCTGTCGGCCTCGTTGAACGACGACGGCACCGTGGTATTGCCCGAGAACATGACCACCTCTGCCAAGCCCCTGTCAGCCCAGGTGGTGGACGTCCGGGGTGGTGTTCTCCAGGAGATCGATCTCTCCGGCGTGGAGCTGGAGGGAGAGGCTGGCCCCCTTGGCGTGGAGGCTCTGGAGGGTCTCCGGGAACGACTGAGCCAGGCGGGTCCGGTCCCGGTTCGCCGGTGGATCCGGAACGGACGAATCACCGTCCTGGGTCAACCGAACTACTCCTTCGAGGGATTCCAACTCTTTGTGGCTCCGACCTCCAAGGACGCCGCCCGTGCCACCTACCGGGGTCTTGGTGGCTCCGGCGACATGCCGGGCCACTGGAATCGTCCGACCCGGGGCGACTTGAGTCGGGTTCCCGTGCACGAGTTCCAGCATGCCCACCTTGGATTCGACGGACATTTCGACTTCCAGACCAAGGTTCCCGACGACTCTGCAGGATGGGTGTGGATGCTCTCGGGACCTGTGAGCTTCATGGGATTCAGGGCGGAAGAGGCGGAACGCAGCAAGGCCGGCAGCGTGGCCCTGGTGCTGGAGCTTCCGGAGGGGGCTCCCGATCCCCCGACGACCCCGGAGGGAGGGCAGCCGGAAGCCGGGAAGACGTCCCGGACCCCACCCATGGACGCCACCGAGGCGGAGATCCTGGAGAACGCCGAGTTGTTCAGTGACGACCCCGGCCCGTTCTGCCGGCCATTTCAGAATCCTGGCAGGATCCTGGGAGAACGACGGTTTCACACCGTCCTCCGGGTAGAGCAGCCGGAGATCGCGGCTGCGGCCGGGATCCGATTGGAGGCTGCTGCCGACCGGATCCGGGAGGCGGGAGAGAGGATTCTGGAGGAGGGGGCCAGCTTCGAGTTCGATCCGTCCCACATGGTGGATGGGATCCTTCGCCACCGTCCGGGATCCACGGGAGCCGCTCTCTTCGGAGGGTTCCGGTCTCCCCTACTGGATCCGGCAGGGCCTGGCCGGGGCCGGACGGTAGCAGGGGCTGACAACCTCATCGATTGGGAGGGAGACACCAGTGGCCATCAGGCCGTGACGGTCTCCGGCGGACACATTCTGGAGTGGCGGGTCCGGTGGCGGTCGAACGGATATTCCCTGGGCAACGTCAACCACACACTCACCCTGGCCCCCAGACAGATCAAGCGGATCATGAAGGTGGACTGGGAGCGCCGGGAAGCCTCGGCCCGCCGGGAGGAGCTTCGGTTCGAGGAGGAGGCCGAGCAGTCCACGGAGGCCTCCCGGGACTATCGGGATTCCGTGGCCGCCAATCTGTCGGAGTGGAGCCGCGGCTCCTCCAGCAGCAAGACCCGGGGAGTGAGCGCGGGTTATGGGCAGACCGCCAGCGTATCGGCTCCCGTGGCCCCGGGCGTCATCGTGAGTGGAGGGAGCGCATCGGGAATCGGGGCGGGCATGTCCCAGGCCGACGCCGAGGCGGAGCAGGAGGGTGAGCGGAGTGTCTCGGCTTCCGAGGAGCAGAAGCTCCGGGACGCCATCCGGCAGCATGGCGAGGCTCTTCGCCGACTGGAATCCACCATCATCACCGAGACCCGCCAGGAAGAGAGCGTCGAGGGCGTTTCCGAGGTCATCGCCAACCCGAACTACTGTCACGCCCTGAGCGTGATCTACTACGACATTCTCCGCCACCTCCGGGTGGACACGGAGCTGGCCGGGGTGTCCGAGTGCCTCTTCGTGCCCTTCGCCATCACACCGTTCAGCAGCGATGTGTTCACGGTGAACGGACGGCGGATCGCCCCGGGTCTGGATCGGGTCCTCCGGTACCGACAGGCCCTGGAGGCGGGATTGAAGGACCGCTCCCTGGGGTGGGTATTCCGGTACCTGGACGACTACGCCCGGAACGGAAACCAGGACATCCCGGATGAGCGGCGCGTGAAGCAGCGGCTGGTTGGCCTCTCTGGTGTGCTGGATCTGGAGATGTTCATGGCGTCCCCCCTCAAGGGCGACGAGGACGAGCGGGCCTCCGAGCCGGAGAACGGTGACCGACCGCCGCTGGAGCGCATCGCCGCCAAAACGGTCAACCTCATCCACAAGGCTTTCAAGCCCTTCAAGACGGCTCTGGGCGGCTTTGCCCGATCGGCGGCGAAGCTCGCGGGGCTCCCGGTGGCCGAGCGCGAGAAGGCGTTTCAGCGGGACTTCGCTCCCGCCCTGGCTCGCCACCTGGTGGACCGCCTTCGTCTCACCTACGGTTCCGGCGGCGAGGTCCTCACCGCCGATTTCACCCTGGACGGCAACTACCAGCCCGGGGGGACCCACAAGGTGTATTTCCGTGTCGACCCCCGGACCCTGGAGGATCTGGGAGTCACCAGGGAGGACATCACGACCCTGAAGGTTCATGTCCAGGGCGACCCCGTTTCTCCGACTCTCCTGGAGGATTTCATGGAGTTGATGGGCGGGGAGGTCGGAGAAGACGAAGAGCCGGATGTGGAGTTCCTGGCAGTTCCCGGCAGCTCCTACGCGAACGTGAAGAGGATCCGCGTCCGGTATCGGACCGAGGAGTACGAGCGTTCGCAGCGGTCGGCCCGGGGAGCAGGAGACCTCCTCCGAACGGCGGTGACGAAGGAGGACATCTACCTGGCGGCCATCGATTCCGACGGCGCGATCCTGGATCTTCCGCCCGACGCCTACGAGAACCGGAATCTGAGAGAGGAGATTCACAAGGGCGTTCTCGCCCTTCTGGACCACCTGAACGGGCACCTCCATTACTACCACAAGCAGATCTGGTGGAGGATGGACAGGGATGAGCTGTATCAACTGTTGGACGGGTACATGCTTTCAACCCGGGATCGTCGAAGCATCGCCTCGGTGGTGGAGCGGGAGCCGCTGGCGATCCTTGGAAACACGTTGGTCTTCCGGGTGGCTCCAGGGGCCTTCATCGGTGTGAACGGGTACGATTCCCTTGCCCAGGCCCGGGCCGAGTACGAAGAGGACGCCGCAAAGTCGGATCCCATGCGGATCAGCCTGCCCACCGGCGGTGTGTACGCTCAGGCTCTGAAAGACCCTTGTAACGCCTGCGAGGAGCACTACGGGAATACGGATTGGGTCCTGGAGCGGGACGAGCTTCTGCCCCAGGAGATCGAGTCGGGTCTCCTGGCCACTCGCCGAGCCGAGCCCTCTGGCTTGAAACCCACGCAGCTGCCCGAGACCCTCATCAACCTGCAGAATGCCCCGCCTCCGCCTGCCCCCGGTGGTACCGAGGGTATCCTTCGGTCGGTGACCGATGCCGGGGCTTTTCGGGACATGGCGGATCTGGCGGGCACCCAGGCCAACGCCAGAGCTGCCCTGGAAGCCTCCCGTCGCCTGGCCAGCGAGTTCGGGAACCTGGCGGCGAAGGAGGCCGACGCCAATCGGGCGGCGATGGAACGGATCGAGAGGGCGCGCATCTCGGCCGAGGCCAAGGACATTGCGTCCAAGCCCCTTAGAGAGCCGGACCAGGGCGAGGACGGGGACCGGGGCGGACGGGACCCTTCCGACCGAGACCCTGACGGTGGGGACTCGGACGACAACGGGGGCGGCGCTGCCGAAGGATCGAGCGGGGGTTCCGGAGACGGTGACGACTCCGGCGAGGGCGACCCTCGGCGGCCCCGGCCCCGACCCCGCACCAACGAGTACTTCCGGGTTCTTTCTCCAACCCACGTGCTGTTCCTGAATTTCCCGGTGGGTGAGCACGAGCCGGCAAGCCAGCACCTGCCCCACATCCGAGCCACCCTGGAGCGCATCGAGGGAGCTCGGAGTGTGCGGCGTATCCAGGGGCATGCCAGCCGAACGGGCTCGGAGGATGACAACCTGGACCTTTCGCAGCGCCGTGCCATGGCCCTGTTGGAGATCTTCGAGGATCACTCCCAGCAGAGTTGGCCCCGAGCCCTGGTGGAGAGCTTCGGGGAGAGCGAACCCACCATCCGATCGACCTGGGGAGCCAAGGTCCAGGACATCCCGGGACAGGGACATTCGGAGGATCCGGTGGAACGCTCCGTCCTGGTGGAGTTCATCGGCCACACGTTTGAAGAGGAAGGCCGGCCGGATCCCGCCCCCGATGCAGGCATCATCTTCATCGACGATCGGCACATCCGGATCGGGGACACGGCCATCGCCGTCTCCTCGAACAACGTTGTCCAGATCGTGGAAGGGGCCACCTTCATTGAAGGTGACACCATCCATGAAGGGGATACCATCGTCTACGAGGGCGACACCCACATTCGGGAGATCCACGAGGGTACCACGGAGGTCATCAACCAGACCGTCAACGTCCAGGTTCTGGAGGGGGGGAACACCGTCATGGTGGATGGCCATGAGATCCGGATCGTGGACGGTACCTTCCGTCAGCGGCCCAACGGGGTCGGCATCGGCGGCGATCCGAAGACGAAACACTGGGATGTCACCTTCAAGACGCCGGAGCTCGGCGAGGGCGAGAGTCTCTTCGATGTGATTCGGCGTTTCGCCCGGGAGATCCTTCTGGAACGGGAGGAGGAGGAAGCGCCCCCGGAGGGTGAGCCTTCCTTCTTGTCCGCCGTTCTACCGGAGACCATTGATGTCGTGACCGGGGAGTTCGAGGATCTGGTGGATCACGTGGTTGATGAGATCTTCGAGAAATTCCTGGAGAAGCTCCCCAATCCGGCTCTGCAGTTGGCTCGAGTCCTGAAGTTCGGGTCTGCCCGCGTGCCGGTCACGATCACGAATCTGGCCAGCGGCGAAATGCAAGACGGCACGCTGAAGGGGCAGGCTCTCATCATGGGCACGGGAGGACCGGCCGACCTCAAGACCCTCAACATGGAGGAGAGGGGGTATACCACCTCGGAGGCTCGGACGTTGGCGAGTTGGGACGGGGAGACCATGGAGACCTGTGCGCTGGTGCTTCAGCCGGTATCACAGATGGTCTCCCAGATTTTTGGTACCCTGGAGTTCGTGGCTCAATGGGCGGAAGACGCCCTGGGTCTCGATTGGATTGACCGCCTATCATCCCGGCTCGACGAGTGGTTCCAGAGCGCTGGCCTCGATAGAGCCCGGGACTCCCTGCAGGGGGGGCAGATCCAGTTCCGAGCCGACGTCGGAGAGCAGGTGCATCACTACCCGGCCACGGCTCCGTCGGTGGATATTACCGCCGTCTTCTACGGCTCGGAAAACGCCTCCTTCGAGGCGGATTGAGTCGAGGGAGGAAGAGTTGGAAGGCTACCGCTCGTCCACGCCCTCCAACGCCCCCAGGATGAGGCGGTAGGCCGCCTTCCTGGAGAGTTCTCCGGGATCGTCTTCGTAGGCCGGCGTGGAGGCGATGCCCAGGGCCGCCACCCGGGGATACCGGAAGATGTCGGCCAGGGCGGCGGCCAGCTCCCGGCTGGTGGGCCCTCCTGGAACCGTCAGCCCGTGTCCCGAGACCTCCTGGGGATCCAGAACGTCCATGTCCACGTGTACGTAGATGAGGTCCGTCGTCCGGGACAAGCCCTCCATCTGGGCGTGGAGGGCCCGGGATCGATTCCGGAGGTCTGCGGTGGAGAGTCGGGCCAGCCGGTGGCGTGCCACCAGCTCCGCCTCCTCCGGATCCAGGTCCCGGACCGCCGCCATGACGATATCCTCCGTGGCCAGGGGAGGATCCAGGTGGGATTCTCTCCGGAGGCGGTGGAGGGCGAGGCCGGCAGACACGGCCACGGGCATGCCCCCGAGCATTCCGCTCAGCGTGGTCTCCGGGGTGTTGAAGTCCCCGTGTGCATCGATCCACACCAGGCCGATCCTCCGGGGCTTCCCCGGGGCTCCAGAGTCCTGGAGCCCTCCGAGCATTCCCATGAGGGCGTTGCAGTTGGCCAGGAGCCCCACGGTGAGGTATCCCTCCTCCTCGTTCCTGGCCGTGGCCTCGGCCAGGTGTCCGTTGGCCAGTCCCAGCCGGTGCCATTCCCCGTAGTGCTCCTCCTCCGTCGGGGTCAGGGCCACGGTCTGCACAGGTCGTACCTCCATGTCCCGGGCCCTCAGAGAATCGACGATCCCTCCCGCCTTCAGGTACTCCGGATTCCGGGAGAGCTCGGGAACGTTCCGCCCCCCATGGTAGGGCATCTTGACCAGGGCTACCCGCAGTCTCCCCCGGGCGTCCCGGTACCGCTCCGGGTCGATCTCCCGGCTCTCCTGGAGCTGGGGCCGGGTGAGAGGCAGTTGGGGTGAGAGGCCGGCGCTGGGAGCAGGGAGGAGCGTCCCCCCGGGAAGGAAGAGAATGACAACGACGGCTGAGAGGCAGAGCAGGCGGGCGGTGGTGAGCCCCATGGCTTGGCTCCGGGACAGGGTTTGGTTTCGGCCTCCCCATGGCTTGGCAGGGATGGCCTGTGGCCTCACTCTATGTAGTGTCATTGGACCGTGAGCCACCAGGGGAACGGGTGCCGACGCTCCGGCACCGGGCTCGTGCGTCCGGCGCTCAGGCCTGGAACCCCCCGGGCACTGGAACTTTCTTCGAGCTTCGGTAAATTTCTTGCCGGAAATGATGGCGGGCCTGAAACAAGGTTCCGGAGCTCAGCAACAAGGGGAAAGAGGTCGTGCCGCGATACGACTACCGATGCCAGAAATGTGGACACGTCTTCGAGGTGAAGATGTCCATGTCCGAGTACTCGGAGGGTCGCAATCCCCCCTGTCCGTCCTGCGATTCCCTGTCCACGGAGCGGAGTTTCAGCGCCGTGGGCGTGCTCACCGGCTCCAGCCGGGGCAGGGGCTCCTCGTCGTCCGGGGGAGGGAGCTGTGGTCCGCCCAGCAGCGGCTTCACGTGAGCGTGACCACGCCGCCCGGTTCGGGCGAACGATTGTGCCCATGAACAGGAAGGGCTCCTCGGGATCCGGGGGGCCTTTCTTGTTGGCCCCAACCAGGAGAACTCATGAAGAGCCCCAGTATCTTCAACGACGTCATCGGACCCGTGATGCGAGGGCCGTCCAGCTCCCACTGCGCCGCCGCGGTCCGCATCGGACGGTTGGCCCGGGATCTCATGGGAGGGGAGTTGGCCCGGGTTCGGGTGGAGTTTCACCGAGGAGGCTCCCTGGCCACCACCCACGAGAGCCAGGGCTCGGACATGGGCCTTTTCGGAGGTCTCCTGGGCTGGGACGCCACCGATCCCCGGCTGTCCCGATCTCCGGAAGCCATCCGGGAGGCCGGGGTGGAGGTGGAAATCGCCATCCAGGACTTCCCGGCCGTCCACCCCAATACCTACCGCCTGACGCTGGAGGGACCGGGAGCTCGCCACCGGATGACCGCTCTCTCCACCGGTGGGGGCATGATCCGGGTGGTGGAGGTGGATGGAGCCTCCCTGGACATGGCCGGTGACCTCCACGAGACCCTCGTGTTCCTGGATCGACAGGGAGGGGAGGATCCGGCCACTTTGGCGGAGGGCCTGCAGGCCCGTCTCCGGCCTGAGGGAGTCCAGAACCTGGAAACGAACGACCGGCTCCTCCTTCGGATCACCACCCGAAGCCCGGTCCCGGAGAGCCTTGTCCGGGAGCTGGAAGGCCATCCCCGGGTCCGGGAAGTCCGACGTCTGGCTCCGGTTCTTCCGGTCCTTGCCCCGGCAACCTGGGAGGTACCCTTTCTCACGGTCGGGGCCTTGCAGGAGCACAACGAGACAGGGGATCGGGACCTCTGGGAGCTGGCGGCCCTGTACGAGAGTGTTCGGGCCGGCATGGGAGAGAAGGAGGTCCTGGGGCGGATGGTGGGGATCGTGGAGACCCTGGAGCGTTCCCTGGAGGAGGGAATCCGGGGCACGGACTTCCAGGACCGGATCCTGGGGCCCCAGGCCCCCCGGTTCCGTGAGGCCATGGAAGGGGAGGGGAGGCTTCTGGCCTCCGGACTCCTGAACCGGACGATTCTCTACGTGACGGCCCTCATGGAGGTGAAGAGCTCCATGGGGGTGATCGTGGCGGCTCCCACCGCCGGCTCCTGCGGCGCCCTGCCCGGCGTCTGCCTGGCGGCGGCCCACGAGTTGGGTGCCGGCAAAGAGGACGCTGCCCGGGCCATGCTGGCAGCGGGTCTCATCGGAGTCTTCATCGTTGCCGGTTCCACCTTCGCCGCCGAGGAGTGCGGCTGTCAGGCGGAATGCGGAGCGGGCTCCGGGATGGCGGCCGCTGCCCTGGTCACCCTGAAGGGCGGCACGGTGGCCCAGGCATTGGGGGCGGCGTCCATGGCCCTCCAGAATACCCTGGGCTTGGTCTGCGATCCCGTGGCCAACCGGGTGGAGGTGCCCTGTCTGGGCAGGAACGTCATGGCGGCCAGCAACGCCCTGACCTCGGCGAACATGGCTCTGGCGGGCTTCGACCCGGTGATCCCCCTGGATGAGGTCATCGAGACCATGGACGCCGTGGGCCGGAGCCTGCCCCGGGAGCTTCGCTGTACGGCCCTGGGTGGTTTGTCCGTGACGAAGACCTCCCGGGCCGTGGAAGAGCGTCTCCGGGTGGCATCCCCCGGTCCCGTCAGCCCCCCAGGGCCACGTCCAGGATCATCATGACCACGAATCCCACGGCCGTGCCCGCCGTGGCCAGGTCCGTCTTCCCCGTCTGCTGGGACTCGGGGATCAGCTCCTCCACCACCACGTAGATCATGGCTCCGGCGGCGAAGGCCAGGGCATAGGGCAGGAGGGGGCGGACGGTGAGAACCGCGGCGGCCCCCAGGGCAGCGGCCAGGGGTTCCACGATGGCCGACAGCTGACCGTACCAGAAGCACCGGAACCGGTCTACCCCGGCCTGGCGCAGGGGCATGGCCACGGCCACGCCCTCGGGGAAGTTCTGCAGACCGATGCCCAGGGCCAGAGCCACGGCGGCCCCGAACTGGGCCGGATCGATCCCCCCCAGAGCGTTGGCGGCGGCCCCGAAGGCCACCCCCACGGCCAGGCCCTCAGGGATGTTGTGGAGGGTGATGGCCGTGACCAGCAGTGTTGTCCGCTCCCATGTGGTGGGTGGCCCCTCCGCCTGGGAGTCAGGCTGGAAGGGATGGAGGTGGGGAAGGGTCTGGTCGGCGGCCCAGAGGAAGGCGGTTCCCAGGGCGAACCCGGCGGCGGCGGGGATCCAGGGGATCATGCCCTGGGCTGCCGCCATCTCGATGGCCGGGGCCAGGAGGGACCAGAAACTGGCGGCGATCATGACCCCGGCGGCGAACCCCAGCATGGCGTCCAGGAGGGTTCGGGGGAAGCTGCGCCTCAGGAGGACCCCGGAGGCTCCCAGGGCCGTCACGCCCCAGGTGAACCCTCCGGCCACCGTAGCCTGCCACACGGGTCCCAGCTGCCGAAACCACTCCCAGAGAGATGCGTGAAGCTCCATGTCCCGGCGTACTCCGGGCGGAGAGGGAAGTTCTACCGCTCCGGGAGGATCAGGGAGTCCAGGGCCATGGCCGCCGCCCGGACATCCGCCCGGGAGTAGAAGAGCTCCACCCGGCGGTTCTTTGCCCGACCCTCTGGAGTTTCGTTGTCGGCGATGGGCCTGAACTCGCCGTAGGATTCCACCTGGACCATGGTCGGGGGATGTCCGTGCTCCACCAGGTATCGGGCTACACCCGCTGCCCGGGCGGCGGAGAGCTCCCAGTTTGAGGGGAACGCCGTGCTGCGGATGGGTCGATCATCCGCATGTCCGGAGACGACCACGGCGATATTCAGTTTGCTGGTGATCCGGGTGAGCTCCTCCAGGATTCTCCGTGCTTCCCGCTGGATCAGGACTTCCCCGGATCCGAAGAGCATGCTGGTCTGAATCCTCAGGTACACGCCTTCCGTTTCCTTCTCCACCCGGACCGTCTCTTCCAGGCCGTTGTCTTCCACGAACTTCTGAAGGTCCTGACGGATGATTTCCAGCCAGGAGTCCACGAAGCGATCCACAGGGGTCCGTTCCAGCTCCAGGCTGCCGGGAGGGGCCGGTTTGACGCTCTGCATGATTTCCGAGGCGTCCAGTTGGAGTCTGGAGGCCATAGGGCCGGGAACCGAACCGGTGGATTGAAGGGAAACCTGCTCAGGCGTGCCCCCCATGGCTTCCCTGAGGGATTGGCTGGCCAGGAGGAACTTCTCTATCTCCATTTCCGACATGGAGAAGAGGAGAATGAAAAAGGTCAGGAGGAGACTCATGAGGTCACCGAAGGTGGTCACCCAGGGTGGGGCGCCCTCCTCCAAAGGAGGCTGGGAAGCCTCATCTCCAAAGTCCGGCTCCAGGCCTTCGTCGTCTGCGGGACTCATGCGGCAGAGCGGAGGGCAGCCTCCGCCTTTTCCTCCTGCTGATTCATGAACGCCTTCAGCTTTTCCCTGAGGATCTGGGTGCTGTCTTCCTGAGTCATGGAATCCAGGCCCACGATGCAGAGCTGGATCTGGACCACCTCGATCCCGATACGACGCTCCAGCTTCGTGACCATGGGCAGGAAGACCAGGTTGGCCAGGACGGCTCCGTAGAAGGTGGTGAGGAGAGCCACAGCCATGGCCGGCCCGATCGTATCGGGATCGCTCATGTCCGACAGCATCTGAACGAGACCTATGAGTGTGCCCACCATTCCGAAGGCAGGAGCGTATTTGCCCATCTCGGAGAACATCTTCTGACCTATGCGGTGGTGTTCCTCCATGTACTTCCGCTCGGTGGCCATGATCTCCCGGATCGTCCGGGCCGGGGTGTTGTCGGCAATGAGGAGCAGTCCCTTTTTGAGCGGTTGGGTAGGGGCGCCCTCAGCCACTTTCTCCAGGGCCACTGGCCCGTCTCGCTTCAGGATTCGGGTCGAGTGGATGAGGTACTGGGCAATGGCCACCATCTCGTCCCCCGGATGGTGAAATACCCGTCGGCTCACCGGCCAGAGGAGCTTCAGCTCTTCCGTGGGAAACGCGATGCAGGTCCCCGCTATGGTTCCCCCGGCGACGATGAGGATTCCCTGGACATTGATGAATGTCCCGAGGCTGGAACCCAGGATGATGGCCGTGAAGACCAGAGCCACGCCTGTGAACAAGCCGAAGATTGATGCCTTGTCCAACAGCTTGCTCCCGGGTTTCCGGGTTCTGGGTCGTGTCGAAGACGGGTCCTCCGAGAGATCTCGCGAGACTCGTCGCGGCTCTCCGAAACGGAAAACTGCTGTTCATCCCAGGAACCAGTATCGGCGAGCCCCTGGGGATTCTGAAATCGTCCCTTCCCCAGAGAGGAACGGAGGGGCCTTGAGGTGCCCTCCGGGGTATGGCATTCTTCGTGACCCTGAACGACCCTACAACGGATCCGATCCAGATGAAGAGCTGCCCCGAGCGTCTGTCTTGTCTCCTCTCCCTTCCGGTATTCCTTCTTGCCGCCTGCGCTTCCAGTCCGGCCCCGGGAGTCGGCCAGGAGGGACCGACGGAGCCTGCCACCGGGAGCGCCATCTTCCTGCACCCCGACGGTGCCGGGGTCTCGGCCTGGAACGCCGCTCGGATCTACCACGTGGGGCCGGACGCATCCCTGAACTGGGACCGGCTGGACCGGGTGGGGATCTACATGGGGCACATGAAGAACTCCATGGGCGCCACCTCCCACGGGGGTGCCACCTCCCACGCCTACGGAGTGAAGGTGGTGTGGGACTCCTACGGGATGGACGGGACCGCACCTCTCACGTCTCTTTCCGGGGAGCCCTTCAGCATCATGGAGGAAGCCCGGCGGGCGGGGCTGGCCACGGCCCTGGTGAACTCCGGGCACATCGCCGAGCCCGGCACCGGCGTGTTCGCCGCGTCCTCCCGGTCCCGGCAGAACACCGACCACATCACCCTCCAGGTCGTGGAGAGCGGGACCGACATCATCTTCAGCGGGGGAGAGGCCCTCCTTCTTCCGGAGGGGACCGTGGGAGCCCACGGCTACGAGGGAGTCCGGCAGGACAGCCTCAACCTCATCACCCGAGCTCGGGAGCTCGGCTACCGCATTGTCTACACCCGGGAACAGCTCCTGGCCCTCCCTTCTTCCACGGAGAAGGTCCTGGGGGTGTTCGCCGGCTACCACACCTTCAACGACCTCACCGAAGAGGAGCTGGAGGCGGAGGAGTTGCCCATGTATGAGCCCGTGGCCCCGACCCTGGCGGAGATGACCGAGGTGGCTCTCCGGCTTCTGAAGGCCCGGGATCAACGGTTCCTTTTGGTGGTGGAGGAGGAGGGATCGGACAACTTCGCCAACGGCAACAATGCCGTGGGAACCCTCACGGCCCTGGGCCGGGCGGACGAGGCGCTGGGGGTGGCCCTGGACTTCGTGGAGGACAACCCGGAGACCCTCCTGGTCACGGCGGCGGACAGCGACGCCGGGGGAATGCAGGTCTTCCCCATCCGGGATCCCTCTGAGGACGTGGCCTACAAGGTTCTACCCGAGGTGACCCGGAACGGGGCTCCCCTGGACGGCACCGGGGGCACGAGAACCCAGCCCTTCATGTCCCAGCCGGACCGCTTCGGGAACCGCTGGCCCTACGCCATCGCCTGGGCATCCCTGGACGACAACCTGGGGGGGATCGTGGCCCGGGCCCGGGGCCTGAATGCTCATCTGCTGCCCCCGATCACGGACAACACGGACATCTACCGCCTCCTTTACGCTACTCTCTTCGGAACCTGGCTCCCCTGACTTCGCCGGGGATCATCCCTGTCCGAGCTCATTCCGGTCCGGGATCCTCCTCCGGAGCCACCCAGACGTTGTCGTAGCGGTCGATGTCGGCGTAGGCCTCGTCCGGGTCCAGGACCACCTTCCGGAGCTCCCCGTCGCTGAAGAACCCCTTGGTGAAGACCCGTTCGTTGGAACGCCACACGTCCACGGGCAGATCCATGCGTTCCACGGAGCCGTCCGCATAGGTCACCTCCAGGTCCACGGGCATGACGAGACCGCCCTGGTTCCGGATGGTGATCCGGTGGTAGTACCGGCCCTGCTCCTCGGTCCCCACCATCTCCCGGGCCGATCGGGTGGACACGCCGGCCAGGGCCTGGTCGTTGGCGTGGGTGGTGTAGAACCAACCTCTCCAGAACCATGCCAGGTGCTCCCCGACCCCCTCCTCCATGGACCGGAAGAAGTCCGCGGGCTGGGGTTTCTTGAACCTCCAGCGCTGGGCATAGCCCTGGAAGGCCTCGTCGAAGGCCTCCTCTCCGAGGATGTGCTCCCGTAGCATGTAGAGGCCGGTGGCCGGCTTGGCATAGCCGGCATTCCCGAAGTCCTTATGGATGAGATCGGACTCCGTCATGATGGGGACCTGGTCCGGATCCTCCATGTAGGAGACGATGTTCTCCGGAGGTCCCCGGCGCCCCTCGAACACGCACGCCTCGTTCTGGGTCCAGTAGGTGCCGCAGTAGGTCTGGGCGTAGTCCTCCTGGCCGTAGAACTGGAGAAACGTGTTCAGACCCTCATCCATCCAGGTCCACTTCCGCTCATCCGAGTCCACGATCATGGGGAACCAGTTGTGTCCCACCTCGTGAATCGTGACACCGATGAGGCCTCGCTCGGCGGCGTCGCTGTAGCTCCCGTCGGGCTGGGGCCTGACCCCGCAGAAGGCCACCATGGGGTACTCCATCCCACCCTGGGGCCCGTTCACGTTGATGGCCTTGGGGTAGGGATATTCGAAGGCCATGCGCCCGTAGGTCTTCAGAGTCTGGATCACGGCCCGGGTGGAGACCTTGTCCCAGAGGGGCATGGCCTCCCGGGGATACAGGGAGTGGGCCTTGATCACCTCGTGCTCCGGGCTGTAGCGGAAGCCTGCGGCGTCCCAGACGAAGAGCTTGGAGGAGACCCAGGCGAAGTCCCGGACGTTCTCCGCCTGGAAGTGCCAGGTGACCATCCCCTCCCGCACCGGTCGGCTGGAGGGATCCATGACCTCGTCGGCGGCGATGATGAACCGGGGCTCCTCGGACCGATAGGCTTCCTCCAGTCGTTCCATCTGCGCCGAGGTGAGAACCTCCTCCGGGTTCTGGAGCTCTCCGGTGGCGTCCACGATGTGGTTCCAGGGAACGGTGATCTTCACGTCATAGTCCCCGAACTCCAGGTAGAACTCTCCCCGGCCCAGGAACTGGTCCGTCTGCCATCCGTTCACGTCGTCGAAGACGCTCAGACGGGGAAACCACTGGGCGATCTCGTAGATGAAGCCGTCGTCCAGCTCCTCCTTGGCCCCCCGGCCCCCGTCCGGCACCAGGAAGTTCCAATCGATCTCCAGCTCCAGCGTCTCTCCGGGGGGAAGAGCCCGGGGAAGGGAGATCTTCATGACGGTGTTGTTGATCCGGTACTCGGCGTCCGTGAGCTCTCCACTCGGTTCCACGAGCTGGACCCGGGTGATGTTGTGGCCCCCGTCGAAGGGGGTGAGGCCCACGAAGCGGCGATACGCCGGGGAGATGGTCTCCGGCAGGGCTTCCCGCATCCGGTAGGACCGGCTGTGCTCCAGGGAGCGGACGTTCTGGTCCAGTTGCACCCAGAGGAAGGTGAGCTCCTCCGGCGAGTGGTTGTGGTAGGTGATGCGCTCCGAGCCGCGAACCACATGGCTGGCCGTGTCCAGACGTACGTTGATGGCGTAGTCCACCTGCTGCTGCCAGTAGTCCGGGCCCGGCGAGCCCGCGCCCGTGCGGTAACGGTTCGGTGTGGGCCACTCCTCCATGAGGCGGAAGATGGACCGGTTCGTCTCGGACCCGTCGTCGTGGAGCCATTGCTGGCCTCGGACCGGTACCGGCGAGAAGAGGGCCAGGGCAAGGAGTCCGGCGAGCAAATGTCGAGGGGAAGTGCGAATCATGGTCGATAGCTCCAAGGGAGACTCTCGGAAAGCGTTCTCGGAACTCAGTAGCTGGACGCGTCCAGCACCACCTTGCCTCGGAAGATCCAGTAGATGCTGGCCGTGTAGGCGATGACGATGGGCATGCCGATGATGGCGATGATCAACATGATCTGAAGGGTCTTGGCCGAGGAGGAGGCGTTGTAGATGGTCAGGCTGTTCTCCGCCACGGGACTGGAGAAGATCATGTCCGGGTACATCCCGATGCCGAAGAGGGCCATGAGGAAGACCATGGCGGCACAGGACGAAAGAAAGGCCCGGAACTCCCTTCCCTTGTGGATTTCCCGGGGGATGTTCGCGATGGCCAGGGCGTTGAGCACGGGAACCACGAAGAGAATGGGGTAGTCCCTCAGCGTCGTCGTCATGTGGGGGATGAACAGGAGGGTCAGGACCGTGGTGATGACGTAGGCCGCCACGAAGATCCCGATGAGTCGGGGGATCCAGCTTCGGACCTGGGCCTGGAGCTCCCCTTCCGTCTTCATCACCACGTAGATCCCGCCGTGCATGGCGAAGAGAGCCACCGTGGTGAGGCCAACCACCAGGGGGTAGGGACGGAGGAGCCCGGTGAGACCACCCATGTACTCCCCGTCTGCCGTCAGGGGTATACCCTGGATCACGTTCCCCAGGGCCACGCCGATGAGGAGGGACGAGACGATGCTGCTCGTGCTGAAGCTCACGTCCCAGGCTTTTCGCCATCCCGGGGATGGTCGCTTGCTCCGGAACTCGATGGCCACCGCCCGGAAGATGAGGGCCACCAGGAGGAGAATGAAGGCCAGGTAGAACCCGGAGAAGGAGGTGGCATAGACGTCGGGAAAGGCTGCGAAGAGGGCTCCGCCTCCGGTGACCAGCCACACCTCGTTGCCGTCCCAGACGGGACCGATGCTGTTGATCATGATGCGGCGGTCATGGTCCGACTTCGTCAACAGGTGCAGGGCGCCCACACCCAGGTCGAAGCCGTCCAGGATGGCGTACCCGGCCAGCAGGACACCCACCAGGATGAACCAGACGGTGTTCAGGTCGACGCTCATGCCATCCTCCCCTCTCGTACCGAGCTCTCCTCCGGTCCGTGCTGGATCTTCTCGTTCAGCAAGTAGATGAACAGGACGAACAGCATCAGGTAGATGAGTCCGAACAGGATCAGCGAGGTGAGCACGTCTGCGCTGGACACCGAGGCCGACAGGCCATCCGACGTTCGCAGCAGATCGTACACGATCCAGGGCTGTCGGCCCACCTCGGCGGACAGCCAGCCGAGCTGGTTGGCGATCTGGGGCCCCAGAACGGAGAAGACCAGGACCCAGAGCAGCCACCGGGTCTCGAAGAGCTTCCTGCGCCAGGCGTAGAAGGCGCTCACCAGGGCGATGAGGATGAGAAGCATGCCGATGGCGATCATGATGTGGTAGGACTGGAAGACCAGATTTGCCGGGGGGCGATCCTCAGGGGCGAAGGCGTTGAGGCCGGTGACCGGCGCCTGGGCATCCCCGTGGACAAGCCAGCTCAGGAAGCCCGGAATGGCCAGACCCAGGGTCCGCTCGTCCTCTTCGTCCACCCATCCGAAAACGTAGAGGTCTGCCGGCGCCTCGGCCTCGAAGTGCCCTTCGTAGGCCGCCAGCTTCGCCGGCTGGTTCTCCGCCACGCCCTTGCCGCTGCTATGGCCGGTCACCAGCTGAAACACCGAGGCGAAGATGGCCAGCACCAGGGCGATGCGAATGGAGGCCCGGGCGAACTCCGTGTGCTTCTTCCGGAGGAGGTAGAAGGCGCTGACGCTGAGGACCAGGAAGGCGCCGGCCTGCCAGCAGCCCATGTAGACGTGGCTGATCCGGTCCAGGAAGGATGGATTCAGCACCGCCTGGGAGAAGTCGGTGAGCTCGGCCCGGAAGCCGTCGCCCCTCTCCACCAGGTGGTATCCGGCAGGGGTCTGCTGCCAGGAGTTGGCCACCACGATCCAGATGGCGCTGAAGTGGGCCCCCAGGGCCACCATCAGCGTGGCGAAGAAGTGGGTCCGGGGCTTTACCTTGTCCCAACCGAAGAGGAGGATGGCCAGGAAGCCAGACTCCAGGAAGAAGGCGAAGATCCCCTCGGCGGCCAGGGCGCTTCCGAAGATGTCTCCCACGTAGCGGGAGTAGGCCGCCCAGTTCGTACCGAACTGGAACTCCATGACGATGCCCGAGGCCACCCCCAGGGCGAAGATAAGGCCGAAGATCTTCACCCAGAACCGGGTCATCTGGTGGTACAGCTCTTTGCCGGTCTTGAGATACATCCCCTCCATGACCACCAGGAGCAGGCCCAGCCCGATGCTCATGGGAGGAAAGATGTAATGGAAGGCGATGGTGGTTGCGAACTGCAACCGTGACAGGATCTCAACGTCCATACATGATCTCCAGGCAGGGGCGTTCCCAGGTTGCCGATCCCCATCCCCGCCAGGACAACCTACGGGCCTCAGGGGGCCCCGACCATGGGCTCCGAGGGTCCGGGTTCCGGTGGCTGGAAGCCCGGGGCGGGGGGGCCATGGCCTCAGCCCCGAAAGGGAACGGAACGCCGGGGGCGAGGTATCGACACCCTCAAGGGGGGCTCACCCCTTCCTCCACAGCCCTCCCGACTCCCACTCAACCTCGACCCAGGGGACGCATGGACGCCAACGATCCCGAGATCTACCGTCTCGCCATGGAGGCGGCTCCCAACCCCATGCTGGTGGTGGAGGGGAGCGGCGCCATCGCCCTGGTGAACGAAGCCGCGGAAGAGCTCCTGGGCTACTCCGAGTCGGAGCTCGTGGGGAAAACAATGGAGCTGCTGGTCCCGGAAGACTCCCGGCTGGCCCACCGCCGGTATCGGGAGGATTTCGCCCGGCAAGCCCAGGCCCGGCGGATGGGGGGGCTCCGGGATCTCCGGATCGTGGCCCGGGACGGCTCGGAGATCCCGGTGGAGATCGGCCTGAATCCGGTCCGCATCTCCGACGGCCGGTTTATGGTGGTGTGTTCCATCGTGGATCTGTCCGGCCGCAAGGAACGGGAGGAAGACCTCCTGGAGAAGACCCTCACCGACGGGCTCACCTCCCTCAGGAACCGGGGGGCTTTCATGGATCACCTCTCGGCCCAGATGGAAGTGGCTGTCCGACACGCCCGTCCCCTCTCGGTCCTCATCCTGGATATCGACCATTTCAAGCCCTACAACGACGACTTCGGCCACCTGGCCGGAGACGAGGTCCTCCGGCGGGTGGCGGGGATCCTCCAGGACGTGGCCCGGCGCAGTGACTTCGTGGCCCGCATCGGGGGTGAGGAATTCGGGATCATACTCCCGGAGACGGACCGAGAGGGAGCGAGAGTTCTGGCGGAGCGGTTCCGAGAGGCCATCGATAAGGCCTCCTGGCCCCGGCGGCCCGTGACCGCCAGTATCGGGGCGACGACGGTTTCGTTCGAACAGGCCGTTCCCCGGCCCGACCCTCCGGAACGATCGGAGCTCCTCCGGGAGGCCGACGAGGCCCTCTACCGGGCCAAGGAGAGGGGTCGGAACCAGGTGGCCCATGCGGCTGGAGAGGATCGTTCTTCATCATGAGCGAGCAGAAGTTCATCTATCACATGCACCGGCTGTCCAAGATCGTCCCGCCGAAGCGGGAGGTTCTGAAGGACATAAGCCTCTCCTTCTTCCCCGGGGCGAAGATCGGGGTCGTGGGGCCGAACGGCTCGGGAAAGAGCTCCCTCCTGAGAATCATGGCTGGCCTGGACGAGGACATCCTGGGAGAGGCCTGGGCGGCCAAGGGGACGAGCATCGGGCACCTGGCCCAGGAGCCGGAGCTGGATCCAGACCTGGACGTAAAGGGAAACGTGGAGCTGGCGGTCCGGGAGATCCGGGAGCTCCTGGTCCGCTTCGAGGCCGTGAGCATGGCCTTCGCCGAGGTGAGCACCGACGAGGAGATGAACGCCCTCATGGAGGAGCAGGCCGACCTCCAGGACCGCATCGAGGCCGCCGATGCCTGGGACCTGGACCGGAAGCTGGAGGTGGCCATGGACGCCCTGCGCCTGCCTCCCGGAGACGCGGACGTCACCACTCTCTCCGGAGGGGAGAAGCGTCGAGTGGCCCTCTGCAGGGTGCTCCTGGAAGCTCCGGACATGCTGCTGCTGGACGAGCCCACGAACCACCTGGATGCCGAGTCCGTGGCCTGGCTGGAGCGGCACCTGGCCGAGTACCCGGGGACCGTGGTGGCCATTACCCACGACCGCTACTTCCTGGACAACGTGGCCGAGTGGATCCTGGAGCTGGACCGGGGGCGGGGGATTCCCTGGAAGGGCAACTACTCCTCCTGGCTGGAGCAGAAACGGGAACGGCTCCGGGTAGAGGAGAAGCAGGAGAGCGCCCGCCAGCGCACGCTGGAGCGGGAGCTGGAGTGGGTGCGCATGGCACCCCGGGCTCGGCATTCCAAGGGAAAGGCCAGGATCAACGCCTACGAGGACCTCCTGGGTGCCGACGAGCGGGAGCAGATCCGGACGGCGGAGATCCTCATCCCCAAGGGGCCTCGCCTGGGCAAGACGGTGATCCGGGCCGACGGCCTGCAGAAGGGATACGGGGACCGTCTCCTCATGGAAGATCTCTCCTTCCACGTTCCCGCTGGGGCCATCGTGGGCATCATCGGCGCCAACGGGGCGGGGAAGACCACGCTCTTCCGGATGATCGTGGGAGAGGAGGAGCCGGACGGGGGGACCCTGGAGGTGGGAGAGACCGTGGAGTTGGCCTACGTGGACCAGTCCCGTGAGGACCTGGACGGTGAGAAGACGGTGTTCCAGGAGGTGGCTGCCGGCGCCGACGTGCTGCATTTCGGCCGGGCCGAGGTGAACCCCCGGGCCTACCTCTCCTGGTTCAACTTCCGGGGTCCGGACCAGCAGAAGCCCGTGGGTGTGCTCTCCGGCGGGGAGCGGAACCGCCTCCACCTGGCCAAGCTCCTGAAGGAAGGGGGCAACGTCCTCCTCCTGGACGAGCCCACGAACGACCTGGACGTGGACACCCTCCGGGCCCTGGAGGACGCCCTGCTCCGCTTCGCCGGCTGTGTCCTGGTCATCAGCCACGACCGCTGGTTCCTGGACCGGATTGCCACCCACATCCTGGCCTTCGAGGGGGACAGTCGGGTCCACTGGTTCCCGGGCAACTTCCAGGAGTACGAAGAGGACAAGAAGCGGCGCCTGGGGGAAGAGGCCGTCCAGCCCCACCGGATCAAATACAGGAAGCTGGAAGTGTAGGGTGGGGGGTCAGCCCGCCGGAGTTGGCGGCGTAACCCCCTCCACCCTCTCCATTCCGGCGTCCTCCTTCCGGGCCACCCGCCGGGCCTCGTCCACGTCCACCCGCCTGAGGATGACGATCCCGGCCAGGAAGAAGAAGACCACGGCCAGGATTCCGAACCGACCCGTGCCCGTGGCCTGGCTGGCGAAGCCGAAGAGGATGGGGCCCAGGATCCCCGCCGCCTTCTCGAAGACGCTGAAGAAGGCGAAGAACTCCGAGGATCTGGCCCGGGGAATCATGCTGGCGAAGAGGCCCCGGCTCAGGGACTGGGCCCCTCCCTGGACCGTTCCCACGGCGAAGGCCAGGACCCAGAAATGCCACGCCTCCTCCACGAAGTAGCCGAAGACGGAGATGCCGGCGTAGACCCCCAGAGCAATGAGGATACCGTTCTTGCCCCCGATCCGGTCCGCCAGGGCTCCGAAGGCGAAGGTGAAGGGGATGCCCACGAACTGGACCACCAGGAGGGCGCCAATGAGGTCCTCCGTCCCGATGCCGATCTGGCTGCCGTAGGCCGTGGCCATCTTGATGATGGTCCCGATCCCGTCGGTGTAGAAGAAGAAGGCCGCCAGGAAGAGGACGAGCTGCCGGTACTCCCGGATCTCCCCCAACGTCTGGCCCAGGCGGTGAAAGCCCGCCGCCACGGGGTTCATGGCCAGGCCTTCCTCCGTGGGGTCGATGCGTCGGGGTGGCTCGGCCACGTGGCGAAAGAGGGGGATGGAGAAGAGAGCCCACCACGCTGCCACCGACGCGAAGGCGGCCCGGGAGGCGGCGGCCTGGTCGCCCAGCCCGAAGAGGTCCGGCCGGATGAGCATGGCGGCGTTGATCACCAGGAGCAGGCCGCCACCCACGTAGCCCACGGCCCATCCGCCGGCGGCCACCCGGTCCAGCTCCGAGTCCGAGGCGATGTGGGGAAGGAGGGAGGCGTAGAAGACGATGGACCCGGTGAAGCCGATGTTGCCCAGGATGTAGAAGACGGAGGCCCCGATCCACTCCCCGGGACCCACGAAGCTGAGACCGAAGGTGGCCGCCACCCCCAGGAGCATGAAGGCCGCCAGGAACGTCTTCTTTGCCCCCACGTAGTCCGCCACCGCCCCCAGAACGGGAGAGATGGCCACGATGATGATGAGGGCGATGGACGCCGTGTACCCCCAGTAGGCCAGGGCCACGTTGGAGGGGATGGTGTTGCCCGCCACCTGGACGTAGTAGATGGGCAGAACGGCGGCCATGACCGTGGTGGCGAAGGCCGAGTTCGCCCAGTCGTACATGGCCCAGGCCCGGAGCTCCTTCCGGTGCAGGCCCAGGGCCCGGAGGAGTTCTCGTTTGGGTGTGGGGGGCGACGAAGGCCCGGACGTGGCCGTCAAGAGTTCGTCTCCGTTGACGGTGGAGGTAAGTGGCTCGCATGGGACGAGGATCGCCGGAAAGCTAGAAGGTGGAGGCGTCTTCCGCATCCGCCTATTTCCACGAGCCTGAGGTAGGGACGCCGCTCCAGGTCAACAGCACTCAACGCCTTCTGAGAAACGGGCTCACCCTCGTTTCTCCCCGCAGGGCCCCCGCCCCACGGGCGCGGTGGCGAGACTTGACACCCGTGGTGGAGGGATGAGCATCTT
>Ga0207797_1000526_pt1 | contig 29573 bp, 31 predicted proteins | sample PRCRCaboRojoPR_6_FD_187275 | JGI IMG/M metagenome (GOLD analysis project Ga0207797, IMG submission 187275) | Marine sediment microbial community from Cabo Rojo, Puerto Rico - PR CR 10% Liquid 1 (SPAdes) | ecosystem: Environmental > Aquatic > Marine > Coastal > Sediment | place: Cabo Rojo, Puerto... | reverse complement strand
CCTTCGCAGCCGCCACGAGGGCGAGCCCGATCCCAGTATTGCCGCTCGTCGCTTCCACGAGCTGGTCGCCGGGATCGATCGCTCCGTCCCGTTCGGCCGCGGCGATCATCTCCCGGGCGGGCCGGACCTTGACCGCTCCGCCGGGATTGAAGGACTCCACCTTCGCCGCGACGGTGGACCCGGGTGGCGACGAGAGACGGACGAGTGGCGAGCCCACCGTCTCCAGGATCGAGTCGTGCATAGCCCACCGCTCGCCCTGGACCTACAAAGCGGTGGCGCCGGCGACACGGGCTGCCGCTGTCCGGGCCGGGCCGTCGCACCGTCCCGAGCGAGGGAGTTATGCGCCCGCGGGCACAGGAACGCAGCATGGAAGCGATGGAACCCAACCCCGCATTCGATCCCGAGTCCTATCCAGACGCTATCGCGGCCTTCGACGCACTCGGCGAGGATGGTCGCGTGCTTGTCTGGGGCGGAGACTGGTGTCCGGACACCCGCCAGGAACTCCCGGACTTCGCGGCGCTGCTCGAAGCGACTCAGCTTCGGGCGGACCAGATCGAGATCTACGAGGTCGACCAGGACAAGCAGGGGCCGAAGGTCGAGGAGTACGACGTGACCCATATCCCGACCATCGTGATCGAGCGCGGGGGCGAGGAGATCGCCCGGTTCGTCGAGGGGGAGACGATGCCGGCGCCGGTCTACCTCGGGGACCGGCTGGGCGAGGCCGGCCTGGCGGACTAGCCGGCCACGCGGGGCCCCGACCGGTTGTAACGGTGTCGATCGACTGACCCAACTCACCCTGCCAGCAGCTTTTAATCGTTGTTCGCCGTATGCGCTGACATGACGGACGACGTCACACGACTCCTCCGCGAGGCGTACTTCGACGAACTCGAGACCGTGATGAACTACCTGGCGAACTCCATCGTACTCGACGGCGTGCGGGCCGAGGAGATCAAGGAGAGCCTCCAGGTGGACATCCAGGAGGAACTTACCCACGCCCAGCAACTCGGCGAGCGGCTCAAGCAACTCGACGAGGCGCCCCCGGGATCGATGGACTTCGAGGCGGGCCAGGCGAGCCTCCAGCCCCCCGCAGACACCACTGATGTCCTGTCGGTCATCGAGGGTGTCATCGAGGCCGAAGAGGACGCCATCGGCACGTATCGAGAACTTATCGAGGCCGCGACCGAGGGCGACGACCCGGTCACGGAGGACCTCGCAGTGACGCTTCTGGCGGACGAGGAAGCACACCGCACGGAGTTCCGCGGCTTCCGGAAGGAGTACCGCGACTGAGCGAGGAAGGGACCCGATCGACAGACGGGAGGTGGCGCGGCGTGGAGAGTGGCTAACAGGCGACGACCAGCGAGGGAGCCGCTCGGGGAGACCGCGTCAATCGTCCGGAGCCCGTGCCGTCGCACACCCGCGAAGCGGACTCCGGCATGAGGTCAGGTCACGGGCGGGTCTGGTCCGGGCTTCCCTTTTGAAGGTTTGCGCGCGCCTTGACGTGGGAACGCGGCTCGTTTCGAAACCGTCGAGGAACTAGTAAGAGCGCTCTTTCGGCTCGTACTCGACCGTCTCGCCTTCGAGCAGCGCCGGTCGATACCACATCTCCGGGTCGCCGTCCGACCAGTTCACCATCGTGTGCTTGAGCCACTCCTCGTCCTTGCGCTCCTGGTGGGCCTGCCGCCAGTGGGCCCCCCGGAACTCCTCGCGGGCCAGCGCGCCCATCGCGATGGTCTCGGCGAGGTCGATGACATTCCGGGTCTCCAGGGTGTGCTGGAGCTCCGTATTGAACGTCCGCGAGGGGTCGTTAACGGCGACATCGCGGTACTGGCGGCGTGCCTCGCGGATGTCCGCCAGTGCCTGTTCGAGGCCTGCTTCCTCCCGGAACACGTTCACGTGGGCGGTCATCGTCTCTTGGACGGCGTTCCGCACCGTCATGTGCTCGACCCCGTCCGAGCGGTCGAGGAGGTCCTCGACGAACCGGCGCTCGTCCTCGACCGCGGTCTCGACGACAGTGACCGGATCCTGTTCGGCACCGTCGGAGACGACGTCGGCTCCCGCGGCATCGAGCTCGCCCAGCCCCACCGGCCACTCGCGGTCCTCCGTCTCGGCGTCGGGGTCGGGCCCGACCTCGATGGCTGGCTCGCCGAGGTCCTCGCCCGCCGCGTGTCGGCCGGCTCTGGCGCCGAAGACGAACAGGTCGGGGAGCGCGTTGCCGCCCAGGCGGTTGGCGCCATGGAGGCTCACACAGGCCGTCTCGCCCGCGGCGTAGAGCCCCTCGATGCAGGTTTCGCCGTGCTCGTTGGTCTCGACGCCCCCCATATTGTAGTGCTGGCCCGGTTTCACGGGCATCGGCTCCTCGAGCGGGTCGACGCCCTCGAAGTCCTCGGCGAGGTGCACGATGTTCTCCAGCCGGTCCATGATTCGCTCCTCGCCCAGGTGCCGCATGTCCAGCATGACGTACTCGTCCTCGAAGCCCCGACCCTCGTTGACCTCGGTGAGCTCGGCCCGCGAAACGACGTCGCGGGAGGCCAGCTCGCCATCGTTCGCGGCGTACCCGTACTCGAACATGAACCGCTCGCCGTTCGCGTTGAACAATCGGCCGCCTTCCCCCCGCACGCCCTCGGTGATCAGGACGCCAGTCGACGGGAGCGTGGTGGGGTGGAACTGGATCATCTCCATGTCCTCGAGGGGCACCCCGGCACGGTAGGCCATCGCCATCCCGTCGCCGGTGTTCGCGACGGCGTTGGTGGTGTGGTCGTAAACCTGCCCGAGACCCCCTGTCGCGAGGATCACGCCCTGTCGCGCCCGGAAACCCTCGATGGTCCCGGTCTTGATGTCCGTCGCGACGAAGCCGTGACAGGTGCGGTCGTTGGGGTCGGGCTCGCCGGTGACCGCCAGTCGCTGGACGAACCACTCGTCGTAGACCTCGATGCCGCGCTTGACGACCTGCTCGTACAGCGTGTGAAGCAGGTGGTGGCCGGTTTCGGCCCCGGCGTACGTCGTCCGGGGGAAGGAGAGGCCGCCGAACGGCCGCTGGGAGACGGTGCCGTCGTCCTCGCGAGAAAAGGGCATCCCCCAGTGTTCGAGCTGGATGACCTCCTCCGGGCTGGTCGTGGCAAAGACCTCGACAGCGGGGGCATCCGCGAGGTAATCGGAGCCCTTCATCGTGTCGTAGGCGTGGTCCTCCCACGAGTCGCCCTCGCGCAACGCGGCGTTGATACCACCTTCTGCGGCGCCGGTGTGACTGCGGACCGGGTGGAGTTTCGAAACGATGGCCACGTCGGCGCCTGCCTCGTGGGCCGCGATCGCCGCCCGGAGGCCGGCCCCGCCGCCACCGACCACGAGTACGTCGTGTTCCTTCATGAGTCAGGGAGCCTCGGGAAGTCGGTTTCGCGCTGCCATGGAAGCCCTGACAGCGCGCGGCCCTTTGAATATATTGCCCGCGGCCAGCCGCGAGCCGCTGCTATTGGGCACCTCCCCCAACCCGAGCGACGCGGGACTCCGCCGTGACCATCGGGACCGACTTGCATCGAGTCTAGCAGTCGAAGCGTGAGACCGGCCTGGGCAAGCAAAAAACCGCGTTCAGTGCGAGCGAAAGCGCACCAGTCCGAGCGAAAGCGCACTAGTCCGAGCGAAAGCGCGTCACTCCGAATCTGAGACTGCGCTCAATACGAGCGTTCCTTGGGCTCGTACTCCTGGACCTCGCTTGCCAGGAGGTTCGGCCGGTACCACATCTCAGGCGAGCCGTCCGCCCAGGAGAGCATCGTGTGTTTCAACCACTCGTCGTCTTCGCGCTCCTGGTGGGCCTTCCGCCAGTGGGCACCCCGGGATTCGTCGCGGGCCAGCGCGCCAAGCGCGATCGCCTCGGCGACGTCGATGAGGTTCCGCGTCTCGATCGCGTGCTGGAGTTCCGTGTTGAAGGTCCGGGATTTGTCGGTCACGTGAAGGTCGGCGTACTCTTCCTTCGCCCGCTGGATTTCCCGGAGCGCGGTCTCGATGCCGGACGCCTCCCGGAACACGTTGACGTGCTCGCCCATGGCGTCCTGGATTCGAGCCCTGATCGCCGCCTGGCCGACGCCGTCCTCGCTCGCCAGCAGCTCGTCGATGCGCTCGCGCTCGGCCTCCACCGCCGACTCTATGACGGGCTCGGGTTCGACCATCGCGCCGTCCGCGGCCACCGCGCGGTCCGTCTCGTCGAGTTCGCCGGGTTCGATCGGCCACTCCCGGTCTTCCCGTTCCGCGTCGGGGTCGGGACCGACCGGTATCTGGGCCTCGGCAAGGTCGCCACCCGCTGCTGCGCGACCGGCTCGCGCCCCGAACACGAGCAATTCGGCGAGCGAGTTGCCCCCGAGGCGGTTGGCGCCGTGCATGCTGACGCAGCCGCATTCGCCGGCCGCGTAGAGGCCCTCGATGACCGTCTCGCCGCGCTCGTTGATCTCGATCCCGCCCATTGTATAATGGGCACCCGGCTTGACGGGCATCGGCTGTTCGAGGGGATCGACGCCCTCGAAGTCCTGGGCGAGATGGACGATGTTCTCCAGCCGGTCCATGATGCGCTCCTCGCCCAGGTGCCGCATGTCGAGATAGACGTGGTCGTCCTCGACGCCGCGCCCTTCGGCGACCTCCGTCAACTCGGCCCGGGAGACGACGTCCCGGGAGGCCAGCTCGCCGTCGTCCACGGCGTAGCCGTACTCGAACATGAACCGCTCGCCGTTCGCGTTGAACAGGCGACCGCCCTCGCCACGAACGCCCTCGGTGATGAGGACGCCGGTCGATGGCAGGGTCGTCGGGTGGAACTGGATCATCTCCATGTCCTCCAGGGGCACCCCCGCCCGATAGGCCATCGCGGCCCCGTCGCCGGTGTTCGCGATTGCGTTCGTGGTGTGCTCGAAGACCTGGCCGGCCCCGCCCGTGGCGAGCACGACGCCCTGGCGCGCCCGGAAGCCTGCCACCTCGCCCGTCGCGATGTCGAAGGCGGCGAAACCGTGACACACCCGGTCTTCGACGTCGTCGTGGTCCGTGACCGCCAGGCGAGTCACGTACCACTCGTCGTAGACCTCGATGCCGCGCTTTACCACCTGCTCGTACATCGAGTGGAGCATATGCTGGCCCGTCTCCGCGCCCGCGTAGGCAGTGCGTGGAAATGAGAGGCCGCCGAACGGCCGCTGGGAGACGGTGCCGTCCTCGTCACGCGAGAAGGGCATGCCCCAGTGCTCTAACTGGATGACCTCCTCGCGGATCTCCCGGGCGAAGATGTCCACCGCGGGAGCGTCTGCGAGGTAGTCCGAGCCCTTCATCGTGTCGTAGGCGTGGTCCTCCCACGGGTCCTCCTCGTGGAGGGCCGCGTTCACGCCACCCTCGGCGGCGCCCGTGTGGCTCCTGACCGGATGGAGCTTCGTGACGATTGCCACGTCCGCCCCTGCCTCGTGGGCGGCCACGGCTGCACGCAGCCCCGCGCCGCCACCGCCGACCACGAGGACGTCGTGTTCGTACATGGTCACCAGAATTTCAGGTTCTCCTTGACCGCCTCGCGTTTGACTTCCTGGATGTGCTCCGTGAGCGGGATGTCCTTCGGGCAGACGTCCGTACAGGAAAATTGGGTCTGGCACCGCCAGACGCCATGTTCCTGTTCGAGGACCTCCAGGCGCTCCCTGGCACGGTCATCGCCCTCCCGCTCGTCGAAGTAGAAGCGGTAGGCCTTGTTGATCGCCGCTGGGCCGAGATACTGGTTGTCCCCAGCTGCGATGTTACACGAGGACATACAGGCCCCACACCAGATACACCGCGTGCTCATCTTGATCTTCTCGCGGTTCTCCCGGGTCTGGCGCTGCTCCTCGAGGTTGCCCTCGGGCAACTCGTCCGGGTCGAAGTACGGCTCGACGGCGTGCATCTGGTCGTAGAAGTGCTCCATGTCCACGACCAGGTCCTTGACGACCGGGCGGTGGGGCAGCGGTTCGATCCGGATCGGCTCGGCGAGGTCAGCGATCTGGGTCTTGCAACCTAGGATCTGGGAGCCGTTCACGAACAGCGCATCTGAGCCACAGACCGCCTGCCGGCAGGAGTGCCGGAAGGTAAGGGTGGGGTCGTAGGTGTCCCGCGCGTCCATCAGGGCGTCGAGGACGGTCATTCCCTCGTAATACGGGAGATAGAACGTGTCGAACCGGGGTTCGGCCTTGTCCGGGACCTCCGGGTCGTACCGGAATATCTCGAGGTGGACGGTGGACTCGGTGGTGTCCTCCTCGGCCTCCGCGTCGGCCCGGTCTGCTTCGATCCGGGCGCGCTTCTTCGCCAGGCGCTGGCTCTGCGGCTCCGGGGGCCCGCCGGATTCCGCTTGTCCGGCCTGGGTCTCCGCCTCCGCATCCGTCTCGGCGCCGCTCTCGGCCGAATCGGTGCTCATCTCAGACGCTCACCCCCGACATCGCGGCCGCGACGCGGAGCCCCTGGACGATCACGAGGGCCCCCGCAAGGACCAGGAGCCATTTTACGGCACGTTTCGGCGTGCCAGTCAGCCCCTGGTTGACGAGCGCGTTGTACACCCCGTTGACGCCGTGGAAGGCGCCCGTGACGAGGAAGAGGACCATGGTGATGAGGTAGCCGAGTTCGTCCATCCGCACGGCCGAGCCCTGCAGCGTGATTTCGGCGGCGTGGTTCACGAAGTGGAGCCAGAAGAAATGGAAGGCCAGCACGAGGATGAGGAAAGCGGCCGTGATTCGCTGGAGGAGCCAGAGGGTCGAGCCCGCGCGGAACGAGGAATACGTCTCGCTCATGATTACCAGGGCACGACCTCCGGCGTGATGAACGTGGTCACGCTCCCGATGGCGATGAGCGCGGTCACGATCAGCGAGGCGTAGAAGCTCTTGTCCTGTACCTCGAGCCCGATGCCGAGGTCCACGAGCAGGAGTCGGACCCCGTTCAGCATGTGGAAGACGGCGACTGCGAGGAGGCCGACCTCCAGCACGCGCACCAGGAAGATGCTCTCTAAGGCCTGTAGCGTCGTGGTGTAGACGTCGGTTCCCCCCGCGATTGCGGCGGTCTGTGAAGCCGCCGGAATCGCCGAACTCAACACCGCGACGTGGGCGAAGAGGTAGCCGATGAGCACCCACCCTGTGAACTTGTGAAACACCCAGGCCCACATCCCCGCCGAGAACTCCGTCCACCGCCCGAAGTCCTCGATGAGACCCCGGTCGTACGACTCGCTCATACCCCGTAAGATGTGACCCCACGCCACAAAGAACTTACTACCCCTCCCGTCGGCCGAGAGCCGCGCTGTCTCGGGATTCTGGGCGTATCAGTACCGGGCTCGGGCCTGCCGGGGGAGTGTCTGTCGGCCCCGAGATAGGAGAGAAGGACAGAGAGTGGGGGAAGGAGCGAGGGAGGGAGAGAAGGACGAAGAGAGTGGGGGAAGGAGCGAGGGAGGGAGAGAAGGACGAAGAGAGTGGGGGAGGTAATCGTGCCGGCCGTCCAGGCCCGACGGTCAGTGCTGGTTATCCGGATGCGTGTCTACAGGCCCGTTTTCCAGCACGCGGAGCGTCCGGTCGTCCAACTCGACGAGATGACAAAGGGGGTTCCCCGGATACACCACCGGGTTCTCCAGGAGTCCGACCAGCAAGCCCGTCGACGGGGCCGCAACCGTAGTCCGTTCTGTCTTGAAGGGGTTGGTGATGGTCGCGATGGTTTCGCCTTCAGCCACCAGGTCGCCACGCGCTGCGTGCATCTCGACGAGCCCGCCTTTCTCCGCCCGGAGCCAGGTCTTCGCCTCCGAGCCGATGACCGTGCGCCAGCCGGGCCAGTGAACGGGCTCGTCTGGCCACATGCCGTACTCCGCGAGGACGCTCGCGACGCCCTCGAGCGCCCGGTCGATCAGCCCACGCTGGAACCGGTGGGCCTCGCCCATCTCGATCGTAATTGCCGGGGCGCCGTGGTCCTTCGCCTCCCTACGGAGGGTTCCCGCCGGGCCCTCCGTGTCGATGATGACGTGGGACCCGAAGGCGTAGGCGAGCCGCTCGACCTCGTCATGGTTCATGTCGCCCCGGACGTGCAGCATATTTGTCCGCCCGCGGGTGGAGGTGTGGAAGTCGATACCGATGTCCGCGGGTTCGATGAAGTTCCGGAAGATCGTATGGGCCATCCGCTTGGCGTTGGTGCTTTCCTGGTCGCCAGGGAACGAGCGGTTCAGGTCGCGGTCGTAGATCGGGAGATAGCGCTGTTGGGCGAGGAAGGCAGGCACGTTGAGGACGGGGAGGAGGATAAGGGTCCCGTGGAGGTTCGAATGGTCCCACTCGAGCGCGACCTCGCGGACCACCTCGATCCCGTTGAGTTCGTCGCCGTGGGCCGCCGCAGTCAAGAAAAGCGTCGGTCCCGGCTCGGCGCCGTTGACGATAGAGACCGGGATCCGCACCGGGTCCCCGAGGTAGGTCTCGCTGATGCGATAGCGGAAGGTGGTCGACTCGCCCGGGTCGACCTTCCCGCCGCTGTAGGTGAACGCGCCGGCTGCCATGCGAGCCCTTCGACCCGCCTGGCTTAAGTGGTTGTCCTCCCAGCGGGCTACCCGAGGACCCCGTCGCCGGGGGCGCCCAAGGCGGATGGCGACCGTTTATCAGCGTGCCGCTCGTCCACGACTCCATGGACGACAGCGTGTCAGTCGGGGTCCTGAGTCTCCACAGCAGCAAGGAGACCAAGGCTATTCTCAATACGGTCAACGCCCTCGGCCATACCGGCCACTGGCTGCGGGACGACAACCTCGTGGTGGACATCGAGGACGGGCAGGTCACCATCGACCCGGACGTCGACGTCATTCTGAATCGATTGCTTCTCTCGAATACGGAACAGCCCTCGGAACTCCTCGGGCTCGCCAAGAGTCTGGGTCGGCTCCGGCCGATGCTCAACCGACCGGAGAACGTGCTCACGGCCTTTCACAAGTTCGCGACCGCGACCTCGATGGCGGAATCGAAGGTGCGGATCCCCGATGCAGTCCTCGCGCTGGACGCGGACCGGCTCAACACGCTCCGGTCGAAGTTCGGCGAGGAGACCGTCTACAAGACGGCCATCGGGACCCACGGCGGCGGGACCTGGAAGATCGGGCCGGGGGAGTCTGTCAATCCACGCGTCGGCGACCGCTACGCGTTCCTCCAGGAACTCATCGAGCAGGACGAAAAACACCGCCACAACGACCTGCGGATCTACGTGGTGGACGGCGAGATCGTGGCCACAATGCGACGATACGCACCCGAGAACGACTGGCGGACCAACGTCGCGTTGGGGGGCGCTGTCGAAGGCGTCGACGACCTCCCCGAGGAGGCCGCGACGATGGCAGTCGAGGCCGCGGAGCTAATCGGCCTCGACTACGCGGGCGTCGATCTGGTCGAGGGCGTTGACGGCTGGTACCTGCTCGAGGTCAATCCCACGGCAGGGTTCAAAGGCCTCTACGAGGCGACGGGCGTGAGCCCGGCCGCCGAGATCGCGAAGCTCGCGATCGAGACCGCCGGCGGCGATGTCGACGACGAGAAGGTCGAGCAACTCGGAGGGGTGCTCGACGACTCGATGCCCGCCGACGTGCCCACCGTCGAGCCCGCCCCACGCGAGGAGAAGAAGGTCATCGGTTACACCGAGGAGGTGCTGGTCAGCGGTACCTCCGGCACCGAGCGGATCGTGGCCAAATCCGACACGGGCGCCTCGCGGACGAGCATCGACACCCGGCTCGCCGCCCAGATCGGTGCCGGCCCGATCAAGTCGATGACCAAGGTAAAATCCGGGAGCATGAAGTCCGGGAAATCGCGGCCGATCGTGGACATCGTCGTCGGCATCGGCGGCGACCGGCACACCGTCGCCGCGAGCCTCGAGGACCGCGCCCACATGGACTACCCGATGCTCCTCGGGCGGGACATCCTCCAGCACTACCAGGTCGACGTTCGCCGCACCATCGAAGAATCACTCGGGACCGACGAGGAAGAGGAAGAAGCGGCGGAAGAATAGGGAGACGAGTGCGTATCGAGGGAGGGGAAAGCGCGCGGGAGCTCGGGGAAGCCGCAATAAGAAATATCAGCACGGGGCCCCGGGGATATCGCCTGTGGGTTCGACGGCTTCCGGAACCCGTCCCTGGTGTTCCATATTATGTGACAGATATTCTGGGCCGGTCGAGAGCCGCTCTATCCCAACAATGGTCTGATGAAACGGATGGCGACCATGAGCAAGATCCCCACCTGGAAGACGACGAAGTACAGGGCGGATTCGAAGCCCGGTTCTCCGTGTTTGATCTCCGGGATGAGGTCCGAACTCGCGATGTAGATGAAGTTCCCGGCCGCGAACGGGAGGATGACCGTCGGGTCCGCGAGGACGGTCGCTCCCAGCAGGACCCCCACGATACCACCGACGATCACCGAGCTTTGGGTGAGATAGTTCAGGACCAGGGCCCGGCGTCGACCGAAGCCTCCGTAGACAAGGATGCCGAAGTCCCCGATCTCCTGGGGGATCTCGTGGAGAGCGATCGCGAAGCTCGTGACGATACCGACCGGGGTGGCGACCAGAAACGCGCCCGCGATCACCAGCCCGTCGATGAAGTTATGCAGGGTGTCCGCCGCCAGGACCAGGTAGGTCACCGCGTCGCGTTCGTGCTCGGAGGAATGGTGGTGGTGCCAGTCGATGAACGCCTCGAGGACGTAAAAGAGGCTGAACCCGACGATCAGCCACCCGAACAGCGGCAGGAGGTCGGTCCCGCCGGCTGCGGTGATCGCCCGGGGCAGGAGGTGGAAGAAGGCTCCGCCGAGCATCGTGCCGGCAGCCAGGGCCACCAGCACCAGCAAGATCTGGTCGAGCAGCGACTGGTGGACGAAGAGGGTGAAGATGCCCACCCAGGCGATGAGACTGATCAGCAAGGTGGCGATGATCGTGGCTTCCAACGGGCCCATCGAGCGCGAGTTGGCTACCCAGGGCGATAAAGCGGCCGATACGCGGCAATTTTCGGCGGACCCGTCCGCAGCAAGCCGCTCCAGGCCGTTCAGCCGATGTCTCGGCTCATGTCCACCTGGACGTCGTCGGTGAGCACGAGTTTGACGGGCTCGGTGAGCGCTTTCCCGCCCCGGAACTTCGAGATGATGAGGACGGTCTGGATCTCGTTTGCTTTCACGGTGCGGTCCAGTTGCCAAACGAGGTCAGAGCGCTTGAGCGTCAGCGAACGCGCTGGCGGGTCGGTTGCTTCCTCGATCCCGTAGAAGAGTCCGACGCTGCCGGTGTCCCAGAGGACCTCCTTGACCGTGTTGAGGAAGGCCACGTATCGCTTGCGGTCCTCGAGTTCGAACTCGTTGATCGAGTCGATGATCAGATTCGCCCCCTTCGGGATGTCGCCGATGTACTCCATCGGTTCGTCGAGCAGGATCTCCGGGTCCACGTACGAGACCTGCAGGTCGTTATCGATGACCTGCTCGTCGTCGGCCTTCTGCTGGTGGTCGTGGAGTTCCTCCCGGATCTCCCACTCCGGCCGGAACGTGGAGATGTACACGGTCGGCCGACTGATGGCCATCTCCTTGACGAGGAGTTCGCTTTGGGTCTCCGGTGGCGCGACGAGACTGAGCATCCGGCCGGGCGGGATGCCACCCTCGAGTTCCCGGTCGAGCATCGGGATTCCGGTGGTCAGTCTGTTCGTCTCCGAGGGGCGCGGCGAGCCCTCGTCGGCACCGGATTCCTCGCCCACGGTCGGACGGGTGGGCTTGGACCGGTCCGAGAGGATTTCCGCGTCTCCCCCGGCGTCGAGTCCTGCCTGGCCGCCGATGTCGGTTTGCGGGCCGCCGGTGTCGCTGCCGGTCTGGGGCCCGCCCTCCATAGCTGATCCAGCACCGGCGTCGGCGGCGCGTTGCGAGCCCCCGTCGCCCACCGCGTCCGGGGACTGGCCGTTTCCTGCCTCTCCACTGGCGCGTTCGGCACTCCCTTCCGGACCAGCGTGCTCGGCCTCACCTCCGGTGGTCTCCCCCGAATCAGTCAGGATCTCGGCGTCGTCTCCCTCGGCAGATGTTCCCTCGAGTTCTGTATCGGTCATGTCCCCCTCCCCGGCCGCCGAATCCGCGGTCGCAGATTCCGTCGTCTCTTCGTCCCCCTCCGGCTCCCCTTCCCCTACGGAGAAGAGGTCTTTGAGCCCCGAACTCGATTGCGGACCGGGCTCATCTCCCTCGTCGTCGGTGGCCATGGTTGGTCCCCGCGGGGGAGGATATCGGCTGCGGGCCCCCTCCGCCCGTCGGTTCTGTCGAGTGCTACCGGCCCATCTATGTTAAAGGGACACGGTCGGTTACCAACGTTGATAACTACCGATGGTCGCCAAGCCGGTTCCTGGGAGAGCGGCCCGCAACCGGTCCACTGTGACCATTCGTGACCGGCCACCGCCGCCCCGCAACGATGGACTTTTTGTGACAGGCCTGAAAGGTTCACGTATGTCAAAGGAATGGCGATTCCTGCTCATGACGCTCATCCTGATCGCCATCCTGGCCGGGGGGACCTTCCTGTTGTTCTACTTCGGCTCTCCCGGGGTCTAATCGGCCTCGTAACCCCGCCAGATGTAGCGGGCGGCGTAGGAGCGGTACGGGCGCCAACGCTCGGCTTCCTCGGACATGGCGGCCCGATCGAGGTCGCGATCGTAGAGTGCCCGCATCCCCTTCCGGATGCCGAGGTCTTCGACGGGAAAGACGTCGGGCCGGGCCAGCCCGAAGAGCAGGAACATCTTCGCGGTCCAGGGACCAATGCCGCGGATCTCGGTCAGTTCCTCGAGGACCGCCTCGTCGTCCATCCTGTGGAACGCCTGGACGTCAGTCTCCGCGAAATAGGCCGCCACGGCGTGTATGTACTCGGTCTTGGCGGCGGAGAGCCCGGCCTCCTGCAGGACCGCGTCGTCGGCCGCCTGGATTCCGGCCGGCGTGATCTCGACCGCGTCGAAGAGCCGCTCCCTGATCGCGGCCGCCGATTCCATCGAGACCTGCTGGCGCACGATGGAAACGATCAGCCGACGGAACGGGTCCGCTGCCGGCTCGAGGCTGAGGGGGCCATGGGCCTCGACCACGGGGCCGAGGCGGGGATCCTGGGCGAGGTGCTGGTGTGGCCCGTCCATAGCTGGAGACTGGACCCGCGGCTACTTCCGTGCCACGACTCGCCAGTAAGAGGGGGCGACCAGTGGGCTTACCGCGGCCGGCTGATCTGCTGCATGACCTTCCGCTCGGCCCCACAAAGACGCTGGCCGAAGGCCTGTTTCGAGATGTCGAACTCGCTCGCGAGTTCGGCGAGGGTCACCTGTCGCGGGCTCTCGAAGTAGCCGCGTTCCACGGCCGCGTCTAGCGCCTGTCGTTGTTTCTCCGTGAGCGGCGAGAGGTCCACCTGGGAGAGGTGCTTCGAGAAACTGCCCTCGTGATTACGCGTGATGCGCTGTAACTCGGCCCGTCCGCGGGCGGCTTCGAGTCCACCGAGGAGGGCGAAGGCCTGGTCCCGGTCCTCGACGTACGTCTCGATCAGGATCGACCCCTCGCGGACCTCCACGACCTCCGGGATGCAGCCGAAGTCGGTGAACGTACAGCAGGGACAGTCATCGTGCTCCTGTTCGCTGCGCGCGACCCGCCGACCGCCCTCGGCCTCGGAGGGATACTCGACGATGAACTCGCAGTGACAGGCCGCCCCCATTCGTTCGGACCGGATGTCCTGGACCGTCGCATCGCGGCCGAGGTGTTTCAGGGGGCAGGAATCGCGTGGAAAGATCTCGATGACCAGTTGCAGATTCCGGTTGCGGAGTCGCCCCGGTTCGGGTGTAGTTTGTGTAGACACTGAGCCGCCTCCTCGTTGATACCATCATCTTGTGGGTGGAAGGGGTAAAAACCACCTTCGGTTCCCACCAGCGTGAGAAAGCTTCCGCTGGCCCGTCTACCGGACGACTGTGACCGGTACGCTGGACCGGCGGACCACCGCTTCCGCCACGCTCCCCAGAAGCACTCGGGTGACCCCCGAGCGGCCGTGGCTGCCCAGCACGACGTGGTCGATGCCCGGCTCGTCACCGACCGCGACGATGACTGAGGCGGGATTGCCCCGCTCGACACGGGTCTCGACGTCCGCCTCGTAGACCGACGCCAGGTCACACACCTCCCCGATGATGTCCGCGGCTTCCTCCTCGGCGCGGGCGATAGGCCTGGAGGCCCCGTAGACGTCACCTTCCAGCACCACGTCCCGCGGGTCGATAACGTGGAGGACCACCAGGGTGGCGTCGGGATACGAGTCGAACGCGTACTCGAGCGCCCGCCAGGCCTGCTCGGACCGATCGACCGGGACCAGGATTCGATCCGCCATACACGAGGCTACTCGGAGCGGGCCCAAAGGTATTCGCCAGCTGGTTCAGTGAGGGCGGCCGACCGTCGCTGTCCATCCCGATTCGACGTCCGCGTTTCCCCCTGTCTCACCCGCCAAGGCAGCATCACGTCACCTTCCGTGTCGGCCTCCCCGTTGGTCATGTCGTCCCCCTCCCCCCATTCATTGACCCGAGGTTCCAACTTATTCAATGTCCCACGCCGTCCGGCCCCGCGAGAGCTGCTTCCGGAGGTAGCGGTAGACGGGGAACACCCACCCTTCGATGCGGCCGGTGATCCCGACCGAACTCGCGTACACCAGTACGGGCAGGTCCGTCTCCGCTGCGAGTTCGACAGTGCGGTCCGGCGTGCTGCCGAAGATCCACTGTCTCAGGCGTCGGGTCCGCGAGGCGCCGACGATCAGGACGCCGCCGTTCTTCTCGGCTGCTTCGAGCAATCCGGCCGCAATCGTGTCCGCCTCGATCGTATGCACTGCGGCCGTCACCTGGTCCGCGAGTCGCGCGAGCGTCCGCCCCGGATCCTCCGGCACTGCGTCCGTTGTGCGGACATTGATGAGGTTGAGATCGGCACCGGCGGTGACCAGGTCATTGACCATCGGCAGGGCCGCGAGGTGATGCGGCCCGCCACCGACCCCGAGATTGAGGGTGTGCATCCGGTCGACCACGTCCTCCCCGGTCACGAAGACCACGTCGCAGGGGGCGTCGTACTCGACGCTCTCGGTGATGTCGGGGCGGTCCTCCGGATACCCCATCAGGATCAGGTCGGCGTCGTTGTTCCGGGCAGTGTTGAGGATGTCAAATGCGGTGTCCCGGCAGGTGTGAGCCTCGATGGTGAACTCCACGTCGAGCGCTGCCTCTTCGAGGACTGTCTCGACCCGCCGCAGGTTGCGCCGTGCCCGGTCGCGGGCGACCTCGCTGGGGGTCTGGTCCGGGATCTCGGTGACGTTCAGCACCTCGATGACGGGGTTCTCGGCCCGTACCTCGGCGATCCGCGCGGCCAGGCGGATGTAGTTCGGGGCGTTTGCCGGTGCCGCCACCGGTACGAGCACCCTGAACTCGCTGTTCTCCCCGGCACTCTCGCCGCCCACGGAGTGTGACGGGACGACCTCCTCGTAGAGTTCCTCCACCCGCGGTGCGCCACCCCAGGCAACGTAGGCCACGAGCACGCCCACGATCAGCACCACGCCGACCACGATGCCCTTGAACGGGAGATTGGTGATCAGCGTGAGGTTCGCGATGATGCCGAGTACCGGGAGCAGTGGGACCAACGGAACACGGAACGGGCGTTCGATGTCGTCGTGTCGCCGTCTGGAGTAGATCAGGGCCAGGTTCACGAAGGACAGGGGTACCAGGAGATTCAGGGTCGCGAAGCCGGTTAGCGCCGTGAGCCCGAGGTCGACCCCGAGGAACCCGCCGTTGGCTGGGAAGATCCCCAGGAAGACCACGACGAGGACGACGATCGTGAGTGTGGCGGCCATCACGCTCCAGAACGGCGTCCCGTACTCACGATGGACCCGGGCGAAGCGACGGGGGGCGTGTCCCTGTCGGCCCATCAGCGACCCGATGCCGCTCGCCGCCAGGATGCTGGCGTTCGACGCGCTCACCATGCTGAAGGCCGCCCCGGCGACGATGAGCCAGAAGCCGATCGGTCCCAGCGCCGCGGACGCGACGCGTCCCATCGCCGTTTCGCCCTCCTGGGCGATGACCTCCGCGGGGACCGGCGAGTTGACCATCGCCACGATAACGAGTGTATAGAGGACGGTCACCGTGATGATGCTCGCGCCGATGGCGCGGGGGACGGTCTTCCGGGGCTGGATTATCTCGCCGGCACTCGCCGCGATCGCCGAGAAGCCGAAGAACGTGATGAAGGCGAGCGAGGCGATCGTGAGGATGTTGACCGGCTCGAGTTCGAACCGGCCGACGAAGTGCCCCGTCGCCTGTGCCGGACCGACGGCGCCGACCACCCCCGCGATGAACACCAGTAGAACGGCGACTTTCGCGCTGGTGACAAGCAGCTGGAAGGCGCCGCTTTCCTCGGTCCCTTTCGCGTTCAGGCCTCCCAGGAGGAGGGCCGCGAGGACGGCCACGGTCCCGTCGGGCGCAGGGAGCCAGGCGGGCACGATGAAGCGGAAGAACCAGTGGTCCATCGTCGAGAGATAGAACGCGGTGGTACCGGTGTAGCCGAGGAACAGGGAGGCACCGATGAAGTACACGAGCGGGTCCAGCCGGTCGCGGTCGTCGAAGGTGCGGCTACTGAAAAGATAGCCACCGCCGTTCTCGGAGTAGATCGAGGCGAACTCGGAGTAGGAGGCGGCGGTGAGGCCGGCGACCAGCGCCGCGATGACGAACGCGATCACGGCGCTCGAGCCAACTTCGGCCACTGCCACCCCGGAGAGGGAGAAGATCCCCGCCGCGATCATTGTCCCGAGCCCGATCGCGAAGGCCACCTTGAAGCCCAGCGTCCGGGTGTGCTCGACCATCAATCGGGGCTATTCCTGCCGGCGTTGGTAAGTGTTGCTGCATCCGTCTGGACCCCGCGTTTCCGACGCCTCTGGCCCTGGCGCCCCCTGTCCCGAACACCACGTTCGCAGCCTTTCAGGTCCGTGCGCCCCCTGTGCCGATGACCCCCGTTTCCGGCGTTTCCGGCGCCGGCACCGCCAGTCCCGATTCCCGCGTTTCCACGCCCGTAAACCTGTCTCGCGTTCATGCCACGCGAGAGGGAAAGGTTCAATCCGGGTCCCCTGGCACACACTTCCATGGACCTCGACGACATCCAGATCATCGCCGTCATGGGCGCCGGGAACATGGGCCACGGCATCGCGGAGGTGGCCGCCCTGGCCGGATACGACGTCCGGCTCCGGGACATCAACGAGGAGTTCGTGACGAACGGCTACGAGCAGATCGAGTGGTCGCTCGGCAAACTCGCCGAGAAAGACCAGATAAGCGAGGAGGAGGCCGACGAGGCCCTCGACAGGATCACCCCGCTCGTCGACCTCGAGGAGTCGGTGGCGGACGCCGACGTCGTCATCGAGGCCGTCCCGGAGAAGATGACGATCAAGAAGGAGGTCTACGAGGAGATCGACGACTACGCCCCCGCAGAGACCATCTTCGCGACCAACACCTCGAGTCTCTCCATCACGGAGTTGTCGGAGGTAACCGACCGGGAGGCCCAGTTCTGCGGGATGCATTTCTTCAACCCGCCCGTTCGCATGGACCTGGTCGAAGTCATCCGGGGTGCCCACACCGACGACGCCACCATCGACGTCATCGAAGCGCTGGCGGCGGATTTCGGCAAGACCCCCGTCCGGGTCCGCAAGGACAGCCCCGGGTTCATCTTCAACCGCGTCCTGGTCCCGCTCCTGAACGAAGCCGCGTGGCTCGTCCACGAGGACGTCGCCACGATGGAGGCCATCGACTCGACCGCCAAGTTCGACCTGGGCCTCCCGATGGGGGCCTTCGAGCTCACCGACATGGTCGGGATCGACGTCGCCCTCGACGTGCTCGAATACATCGAGAGCGTCCTCGGGGCGGCCTACGAGCCGTGTCCGATCCTGGCGGAGAAGGTGGAAGCCGAGGAACTCGGCCAGAAGACCGGCAAAGGCTTCTACGACTACGAAGACGGCGGCGCGGAGATCCCGAAAGACGCCGGAAGCGAGGAGCTCGCCGACCGCCTGCTCGCGCTGGTCGCGAACGAGGTGGCCAAACTCGTCGGCGAAGATGTCGCCGACCCGCCCGAGATAGACGAGGCGATCAAGCTGGGCGGCGGGTGGCCCCAGGGCCCGGCGAAGATGGCCGACGATGTTGGGGTCGAGCACCTCCACGGGATCCTGGCCGAGCTCTACGACGAGACGGGGTCGGAACGCTACGAACCCGCCGAGGAACTCGCTGCGATGGCGGACGCGGGCGAGTCCTTCTACGGCGAGGCTGGGAAGGACGAAGAGACAGGGCCGAGCTTCGAGGACATCGCCGTCGAGATCGAGGGACCCGTCGGCCACGTGCAACTCGACCGGGAACACCGGATGAACGCCCTCACGCCGGAGCTGGTGGACGAACTCGCCGAAGCGGTGGACATGTTCGAAGAGGACCCCGACGTACGCGTAATCTTGCTCACGGGGGCGGGCGATCGGGCGTTCTCAGCGGGCGCCGACGCCCAGAGCTTCCTCGGCAGCGCGAACCCCATCGACGCCGTGGAGCTCTCCAAGAAGGGGCAATCCGTCTTCGGGAGACTCGAGGAGACCGGTATGCCGGTGCTGGCGGCCATTGACGGGTACTGCCTCGGCGGCGGCATGGAACTCGCCGCTGCGGCCGACATCCGCATCGCCAGCGAGCGCTCCGAGTTCGGCCAGCCGGAGTTCGACCTCGGCCTCCTGCCCGGCTGGGGTGGCACCCAGCGGCTCCGCCACATCGTGGGCGACGGCCGAGCCAAGGAGATCATCTTCACCGCCGACCGGTACGAGGCCGAGGAGATGGCCGATTTCGGGTTCGTGAACGAGGTGGTTGACCGCGACGAGTTCGAGGAGCGCGCCTGGGAGTTCGCCGAGGAACTCGCCAGCGGGCCGCCCATCGCCCAGCGGTACACCAAGCACGCCATGCTCGCCGGCCGCGAGAGCACGGAAGCAGGACTCCGGGTCGAGGCACAGGCGTTCGGGCAACTCATCGGGACCGACGACTTCAACGAGGGCGTGATGGCCTTCATCGAAGATCGCGACCCCGAATTCTCCGGGGAGTAGCCGGACCTGCCCGGAGATATCGTTTCTGCGTCGGCGGGGTGGGAGCGGTGAGCCCAACCCCGCCTCAATTTCTAACTGAGAGCCGCGGGCCACCTGACCCCGTTTCGAAGGTGTGTCGAACGACGCCCCGCCTTGATTGTGGATGGAGACGGCCTGCACGCCCGACCCCGAACCTGGAGGGCCAACGTCCCCCCGGGCCTCGGTTTTCGAATTCAGTATCGAATACGGGTAGAACACGCCAGAGAGCAGCTATGGACAATATTTAAGCGAAGAGCCGACCTATCGACACGTACAGAGTGGGTGGTGTTCACATGTCACATAATGGTGGGAACAACTGGCTGGGTCCGAACGGGCGGGAATCAGGCAACTGCCGGAACCTGGGTCCGCTCGGTCACTATAGTACTGGGGTCTGCGGCCTGCTCGCGACGATATTGCTCCTCTTTTTCCTCTACCCCACTGTCGTCGCCCTCACGCGACCACTGCACATCCTCTCCTCGACGGCGATCGTCATCCTGGCAGTCGGCGCGTGGGTCGGGACCTGGTTCGTACTCGAGGTCGCGATGGACCGGCGACTGGACTAGCCGACAGCTGGCGGCCTCCTCGGGCCCGGTCGCTCTACCGGTTCGACGGGTTTATACCGAAACCCTGGATACCAACGACTGGGCTCCGTTGGTGTAGTCCGGCCAATCATCTCGGCCTTTCGAGCCGAGGACTGGGGTTCAAATCCCCAACGGAGCATTCTGGCCCCACGGACATTCTAGAATGAGCGCGGAGCTGCGGGAAAGGTACTCGTCGATACCGGCTGGCTCGGTCCTGGATGGCGAAAACCGCTCTTTGAGCCTTGCATATCCTTTTGGTATCTATTCACACACTCTTCGGCATGGCGCACCGAAGACTGGCCACCCTCGCGGTCGTCCTGGTCGTCGTCCTCGCCGGCTGTGCCGGTGGTGGCGGCGGCTCTGGTGCGGAAACGGCTCAGCCGACCCAAACCGCTGCCGATCAGGCACCGTCGGATGGTGGAGACGCCGAATCGGAGTCGGGACTGGACATCGACAGTTCCCAGGCGGACACGGGTCCCGAACGCTACCGGATCAAACGCGCCACCTACCGCGTGACCGTCGCCGATTTCGATGCCGCACGGGCGAATCTCCGTGCCGCCACGCGATCGGCAGGTGGCTACGTGGGGAGCGAATCCTTCGAATCCCACGAACAGGACAACGTCACCTGGCGAACGGGGACCATCGTCGTGCGGGTCCCGGCCGAGGACTACGCTTCCCTCGTCGGCGCCATCGAAGCCGTCGGCAACGTGGAAGAAAAGTCCTCTGAGACCGTCGACGTGACGGGCGAGGTAGTCGATCTGCAGGCCCGACTGGCGAACCTCCGAGCCCAGCGGGAGCGGCTACGGACGATGTTCGACCAGGCGGACTCGACAGCGGACATGCTGCAGATCCAAGAGCGCCTCTCCGAGGTGCAATCTGACATCGAACGCCTCGAGGGGCGGCTCAGGACTCTGGAGAACAAGATCGCCTATTCGACGGTAACGGTCCATCTCAGCGAACGGCATCCGGAGCCCGGCTCGCTGGCCCAGGACCGGTCCTGGTACGACCAGAGCCTCGTCGCCGCGTTCGTCGACTCCATCGACGGCGCCGTCGTGGTCGCACGGATGATCGCGGTCGCCGTCGCCAGCGCCATCCCCTACCTGGCTCTCTTCGGGGCGCTGGGTGGCATCGGATTGCTCCTCGTTCGAGTGACGGGGAGTAGCGGACGCCGCACCATCGGCCAGCGGATCACCGGCCGTTTCCGGTCGGAGACCGAGACTGACGAGGTGGACGCGGAAGCCAAAATCGGCGAGGATCGCGACCGCGGCGGATAGCGGGCCGACTTCGCCGAAGCGTCGGGGAGAAGCGCTCAGCCGGGAGCTGGCCCCCTGGGTAATCGATCGGGGTTGATCGTACACGAGTTCCCCGGATCCCATCCGGGATAGGTCCTCGGTGATGACCTGAACGAAGCCTCTTTCCCGTACACGAGATCAATCGGCGACGAATTCGACCCCCGTGATCTCGAACCGAGCGCCGCCGTCCTGCCCTTCAGTAATCGCAATCTCCCAGCCGTGGGCGTCGACGATCTCCCGGACGATACTTAGACCGAACCCGGTGCCTTTGGCCGTCGTCGTGTAGCCGGACCCGAAGACCGCCTCGCGATCATCAGGCTCAATCCCGGGCCCGTCGTCCTCGACGAAGAACCCCGTTTCGAGGGAGCCGACTGTGACGGTTACGGCGCCGCCTGCGTGGTCGATAGCGTTCCGGAAGAGGTTCTCGAACAGTTGCCGAAGGCGATTTCGGTCCGCTTCGATGCGTGCCCCGACCTCGTTTCGCATCCGGGCATCGCCGCCGACGACCGTCGACCAGCTCGTATCGACGACGGCGGCCAGGGTCACCGGCTGGGTGTCGCTGATGGATTCGCCCTGCCGAGCCAGCCATAACAGGTCCTCGATCATCTCCCCCATCCGGGTCAATGCCCCCTCGGCCTGGTCCAGATGCTCGCTGTCACATTCCGCAGCGGCGAGTTCGACGCGGCCGCTCGCCACGTTCAGCGGGTTTCGAAGATCGTGAGAGACGATACTCGCGAATTCCTTCAGTCGCTCGTTCTGGCGTTTGAGCGTCTCGTTGGTTGCGACGCGGTCCAGGTGGTTCCGCGTATGTGTGACGAGGAGCTCCGCCAGCTGGAGATCCCGCTCGTCGAACGCGTTCGGTGCTTCGTCGACGGCCTGAAAATTGCCGTGATCGCCGACGGGGAGGCTGATGCCGGAGCGCCAGGGCGAGACCTCTCTCGCTATCTCGGACGTGGCCGTGTCCTCGATGAGAAAGGAGTCCCCCGTTCGATAGGTCTCCCCGGCGATACCCTCGTGGATGGACATCGACTCGTATTCCTCCAGCGGCATCCCCGTCGACACGGCCCGCGGGTGCAACACGCCCTCCTCCTCGAGCGCAATGATGGAAAAATCGAAGTCCAGCAGATTCTCCGCGGCATCGATCGTCCGCCGGCAGATGGATTCGCGTGAATCCATCTCGACGAGGTCGTTGGCGACCGAGTGAAGAGCAGTCACCACTCGCTCGTACCGTTGTCGGTCATCCATGCTCTCTATGGCTCACAAGGCGCGTCAGGCCGCTTAATACTTCCACTCGGATATCAAGAGTGAGATTCCGAAAGCGAATCGGCCCACAGCAGTTCCACACTCCGCGAGGTCCCTCCCCGCCTGCGTGGTCCTGCTGGTCGGCGATTTTCTGCATGAAGCTGTCCTCCGCGAGGTGATCGGGAGTGGAGTCCTCGTCGTTGGTCCGCAGGGCAATCGAGATCAGGGCCGCAACTGCCTGATCGCGAGAGACGAACCCCCCTCCTCGATTCGGTGTTCGAGGTCGGCGTCCATCTCCAGGGGAGCGTAACTTCCACTGTCCGCATCACCGGGACTCTCGTGGATATGGGAAGCATACACGTCCCATCCGCCCATTCCTGGACGCTCGGAGCAACGATAGCGAGTACGGATTGGCCTGTATATGCTCCCTCTGGGCCGAACCCGGGGAGTGACTCGCTCCGGCCGCGCGGAAATGCCACGAGTAACTGGGTTGGGGTTCGACCGATGACTCACGGGGCTGTCGCCGGCTCCCTATACCAGGGCAGACACGAGCACGACTAACACGATGGCGACCAGGACGCTGGCAAGCGTACCGACGAGGAAGTACTCGGCGAAAGCGCGCTGTTTGAGCTCCTCGAACCGGGCGATGGACTTCGCGCCGATGACCAGCGCGACCGCCTCCCACCGGCCGGAAAAGCCCAGCAGCAGGACGATCCACCGTTCGAGGCTCCCGATCAGCGAGCCCGCCTCCAGGTCGTCTTCCGGCTTCGACTCCGGGCCTTCCGCCGGGAGGACACCCCGCACGATTGCGTTGCCACCCTCGTGCGCGAAGGCGAAGGCGGAGAGATACAGTGCCCCAGTCGTGATCGCGGCCCAGGGCAACCGCTCCGGACCACCCAGGGCAGTCACTGCCGGCGACACTGCCCAAGCCCAGGGGTCGATCAGGAACCAGGCGAGGACGATGACGAGGAGATGGGCCAGCTGGTCGCCGAGGAAGAGCCCCACGGAGGGGGCCTCGCCATGCCGAAGCCGAGCCGAGACGCCGTCGATGAGGAGATGAAAGAGACCCACGACCGCCACGAGCTGGGCTGTCCGCCCGGTCAGGAGCGGGAGGAACGCCGCGAGGTGGACGAGGAGGACGATGGCGGCGTGTGAAAGCAGCGGCCGAAGTCGATGCTTGGTCCGCGCGAGTCTGTCCGTCTGGAAGACGAAGTCGCCCATGGCGTGGCCCAAGAGGAGCAAGGCGAGGGCGGTTCCGGCCGGCCCGAGCGCGGACAGCCAGCCGGTCATGAGCCGTCGCCTCCGGGGAAGGACTCCTCCAAGAGCGCCGCAAGCGAGCCTTCGGCCTCGCGCACCTCGTGGACGTGCCCGGCACTGAGCGATTCGCTGACCGTCGATTTCGATACGTCGAACCGGTCCGCGACGCGCTTCTGGGTCCCTTCAACCTCGAGGGCGCGAGCGAACTCCGCCTGGCGGTCCGTCCAGTCCTCGCGAACGCACTGCACCAAATCGAACAAAGCGTTCACCCGCTCGTCCAGGGGCGGCCGCCACCCCGCCACGCGGACCCACGCGCCGTCGTCCCTGGCCGCGTCGATCGCGTCCCGCGCTCGGTGGAAGCACGGGCCGTCCATGCCGATCGCCTGCTCGGGATTGCGCTCGGTGTCCAGCCTCCCGCGACCGATCCCGAATCGCAGTCGAGCCGGGTGGAAGCGATCGCTCGCGAGGACGGCTGCGTCGACCGCGTGGAGAGCGTCGTACAGCAGGACCTGGAACTCGTCACCGGTCGTCACGGTGAACGGCGACGCGATCGCGCTGTCCGGCAGCCGGTCGTTCAGGGTGGCGACGACCCGTTTGAATTCGTCCTGTACCGCTTTCCGGTCGTCGAGTTCCCGGGAACCGCGGATGTCCCCGATGAGTGCGACGTAGACAGGGTCCTCGAGGTCCTGGGTCATTGGTTAGCCTCCAGTACCGAATTCGGTCTGAGTTTGGTGTTTCCGGCGAACTGTTATCAATCATTCGGCTGGACGCGATTGTTCGCCTTTAAATCCGAACTGATGAGCCGTTCGCCTCTACAACCGAACTCCCGGACGGGGAGCTTCCCCCACCAACCGAGTTGGTTCATCACCCTCGTCTGGGTGTTCACGATGGGCCCTTCTCCAGTCGAGCCGCGATATCGGATCGCTACCGATACGAGTTACCGACCTCTCCGAGGTCCGCTCTTATTCGAGGCAAACCTGAGCGGGGAGCGCACCGGGGCTCGAAGACACGGCCCGGATTCCCCTGTGCTGGCTCCTGGCCGTTGCTGCGGTTCTGCCCAGTGTGTCGGGGCCCGGCACCTTGTGACGCCATGGAACAGGCACCCGCTAGTTCTCGATGTATCGGGTGTAGCGCAACCGCTCGCTGCTGGTGTCCCGCGGCCGAAAATCCACCGGCGGCTTAGGACAGCTTGACGTAGAGACTGTAGTACTCGCCGGTGTCGACGACGTCGAGAAGTTCGTGACCCGCTTCCTCGACCCATTCCGGCACGTCGTTCTTCGAGCCCTCGTCTTCGGTCATCAGTTCGACGATTTCGCCAGATTCCATGCTCTTGACCTTGCCGATGAGGTCCATCAGCGGGCCCGGGCAGGCCGAGCCGCGTGCGTCGACCGTCTCGTCGGGGGTGATTGCTTCCGACATACCCCTCCCTTAGGTTTGTGACTATTAAACAATGCTGGGGGGTGTGGTACCGCGTGCAACGGCGTGGAGCCCGATAGTCACCGGGCCGTCTACTTCTCCGGTTCGTATATTGCCTTGAGGTCGCCGGCCGTACGGTACGGTATGAGTGAGTTCAACGCGCTCGTCACCGGCGCCAGTCGAGGCATCGGGGCTGCAGTAGCTCGCGAGTTCGCCGCCGCGGGTGGTAACCTCGTCCTCGCGGCACGAACGGAGGATAGTCTCACTGCGGTTGCGGCGGAGATAACCGACGGCGGCGGGACCGCCATCCCCGTCGCCGTCGACGTCCGGGAGGAAGCAGCGGTCCGATCCCTGGTCGACGCCACGGCGGAGGCGCTCGGGACGATCGACGTCCTCGTCGCGTGCGCCGGGATCTACAGCGGCGAATCCGGTCATACCCCGCTCCCGGAGGAGCGTTACGAGTCCTTCGACGATCACATGTCGACGAACGCGCGGGGCGTCTTCGCGACCATCCGGGAGGCAGCGCCCCATCTCACGCCCGAGGCGAGAGTGCTCGTCCCGTCGGGAATCCCGGCGCGTCAGGCCACGCCCGGAACTGGCGCGTATGCGGTCTCGAAGGCCGCCGCGGAGGCGGTCGCCCGTGGCTTTGCCGCCGATCTGGAACAGGTCGTCGGCGTCGTGGACCCGGGGCAGGTCATCACCGAACTCAGCGGCAAGGAGACGGGCCGCGAACCCGACGAGGTCGCCCCGCTGTTCGTCTGGGCTGCCCTCGAGGCACCGGCCGAGACCGTGGACGGCGAGGTGGTCGGGCTCCGGGAATGGCGGCAGGCAACGAGATAGCTCGCGGTCGGCTCAGGCGTCTTCTGGTTCCGGGATCTGTCTGGTGGTCCCGACGATCCGGACCGGTTCGCCGTCCTCGAGTTCGACCTCCCCTTGGCCCTCCAGCCAGATCTCCTCGTCCGCGATCGTGAGCGGGTAGCAGACGTGGTAGGACGATCCCTCCTCGATGGCCGTCTCGAAGGCGTCGACGACGTCGTCGCGGTAGTCCGTGTGCACCCGCGCGATGAAGTTCTCGAAGATGGGTTCGAGTTCCGCCGCCTCAACCCCGAAAAGGGTCTCGAATCGGGGGTATCGGTCCACCGTGTCACTCTCCAGGTCCCACTCCCACGCGTAGGTCTTCGTTGCTTCCAGGGCCCGGATCAGCTTGTTCCGGACGGCCCGGAGGGATTCTACCTCTGCCTCGAGCTCCTCGATGCGGTCTTTGGTATCAGTGGACATCCACACGGAGCTACGAGGCCCACCGTAATCGACGTATTGGTTACTTGCAATGTCAAGCGGCGGTATGGAACCGCAGCCGGGCCGGTGCGGGAGCCGCGTATTCGACCTCCCGACGCGGAGCGATTCCGGGGAAGTCCTAAGGACCGCTCGCCGCGTGCGTCCAGCTATGGTGCCATCCCGGCAGCGAACACGACGGAGGGCAGGCCGATGACCAGGCTCGCGAGGCGAGCCGACGGAACCCCACTGGTCGGCGATGGCGAGGGGTTCGTCCCGCTTTCGGCCACGGATTCGCCGGCTGGAACCTGGGCAGCAGCCCTGCGGGCGGCGACCGAGGGGCAGCTGACCGCGACGGGAGCGACGGCACCACCCGTTCCCGCCGAGCGGATCAGCTTCGGCTCGCCGCTCCCCGACCCGGGGACCCTCTGGGGAATCGGACTGAACTACGCCGACCACGCCGGCGACCTCGACGAGACGCCTCCCGACGAGCCAGCGAGTTTCATCAAAGCGACGGGGACTGCGGTGGGACCTGGCGGGCCCATCAGGCTCCCTCCGAGGGACCTCTCGGCACGGGTCACTGCCGAGGGCGAACTCGCGCTCGTCGTGGGCCGGACCGCTCACGAGGTCGACGCAGCGAACGCCGAGGACGTCATCGCGGGCTATCTGCCGGTCATCGACGTGACCGCCGAGGACGTCCTCGAGCGGAATCCACGATTCCTCACGCGGGCCAAGAGTTTCGACACCTTTCTCGTCCTGGGCCCGTGGCTGGTCACGCCGGATGAAATCGCCGATCTCGACGGCGTGACCGTCCGCACCGTGCACAACGGGGCGGTCGCAGCGTCGAACGAGGTCCGGGCGATGCATTTCTCGCCGGCGGAGCTACTGGCGTTCCATTCCCGGGTGGCGACCCTGGAGCGCGGCGATCTGCTCAGTACCGGGACCCCGGGCGCGGCGATGATCGAGGCCGGGGATTCCGTGACCGCTGCGGTGACGGGCGTCGGGTCCGTGTCCGCAACTGTGGACCGTCGCTGAGTGGACGGGGCGAGAGCGGAAACCAGGGGGCCTGACTGGCGAGCCCGAGGGCAACTGACTTGCGACCGGTGGGAGAACGCGACGTATGGAACACGTTCCGTTCCCCGAGGCCGAGCGATACGAGCCCGACGAGGGGTGGCAACGCCGTGCACTCGCCGGCTCCGATCGGTTCAGCTTCGAGTGGTTCGAGAAGCCCCCCGGCCACGCGTCGCCCATGCACGACCACGAAAACGAGCAGGTCTGCGTGTGTCTGGCCGGGGAACTTACCGTGCACCTGGAAGCGGACGAAAGCGTGACCCTCTCCGAGTACGATTCGATCCACCTCGAGGCCTGGGAGACACACGCCGTGGAGAATACGGGCGAGGAGACCGCGATCGGTCTCGACGTGTTCGCCCCGGGACGGTCCTTCGAGTTCTGGACCGATCGCGAGGAGTAACGAGCGGCCAGCAGGGTTAGATCGGTGGCATGCAGGCACGTTCGTCTCCGACGCGGATGAAAAACGGTTCGAGGTGGGGCCGGTTCGCAGTCTCCCCCGGGTCGATCCCCATCCGCTCCCGGTTCAGCGGAGCTTCTGGATGATCGAGTCGTAATCGCCCTCTTCGACGGCCTTCAGGGTCTGGCTTTCGTAGCCGCCCTCCCGGGAGGCCTTGAGCGTGAACTCCGCGTAGGACTCGTCGTCCGGGAAGTCCGCGACGGTGACGAAGTCGTACGGGCCGAAGGTGAGGAAGACGTCCTCGATGGAACCGCCTGTCTCCTCGGCGAGTTCTCGCATGCGGTCGGTCCGGTCGGTGCTCTGTCCGATGTTGCGTCGCCCCTCTTCCGTGAGGTTCGTGAGTCTGATGTATTTCGCCATAGCCGTGGTTTCGACGGGCTGGTCACCCTTCCCCAAGGGTATTCGACGGTCGGTGCCGGCCGCATCGCGGGGGTCCCCCTCCCCCGAGATGCGCTTTTAGCATCGCCCCATTTACCATTAAAAATTATGATTATTGACACCGCCCGTACCTGTCCGATTCTCGCCTCGTCCCAGGGACTGCCCCGCACATACTTGTGACCAATATTGTATGTTTACCTCGTTGATAGGTACATCTATTCGCCACTCGTACACCTATACCAACATGCATCTGGGTCGCAATTAATTCCGTTCGGGGGTTACCAGTCGACGATCGAGCGCTCCGCCCAGAACCGCCCGCTGGGACTCCCGGGCCGGAACCGAGCCAGGTAGCGGCCGGTATCCGCACCCTCGGCGGTACTCCTCGGAGCGTCCTCGCCCCCCATATTGGTCCGGACCCATCCAGGGCAGTAGGCATTGGCGAGCAAGCCATCCTCCCCGTAGGCCCCATCGAGCGTGGCAGTGAGCGCGTTCAGGGCCGCCTTCGAGATCGCATACGGCGCGTGCCCGCCGTCCATCCCGTCGGCGAACTGCCCGGCGCGCGAGGAGACGTTGACGACCCGTCCGCCGGGTTCGGCAAGCAAGAGCGGAAGCGCCGCCTGGCTGAGCCGGTACGGACCGCGGACGTTCGTCGCGATGGTCCGGTCGAAGCCCTCGATGCCGGCCTCGCCGACACCCCCATCGGGGCCGTGGATGCCGGCGTTGTTGACCAGGACGTCGAGCTGCCCGCGCTCTGCCTCGATCCGGGCGATCGCCCGCTCGATCTGGGTGTCGTCGGTGACATCGAGTTCCACCGGCTCGACCGACGGCGCCGCGACGTCCTCGGCGTCCCGCCCGCCGCCGTAGACCGTCGCGCCGATGTCGGCCAACCCGGACGCCAGCTCCCGCCCGATCCCACGTGACGCGCCCGTGACGAGAGCCACCTGCCCGTCGAGGGACTCGTAGAGGTCGATCGCCATGGCTGGCCCCACGCCGGGACCCGGCTTAAGGGCCGTCCATCGAGCTAGCTCGTACTGGGCTCGGCTGCCGGCCAAAGTATCAGTATTATCGGATTATTGAATATAACTACGTCGCCCATTAGACCACCAATATTATATAATAATAATTCTGATGACTGTGGTCGAAACGGGTCCGCTTCTCGCGACCAGCTGTTCGCGTGATGGTATCCGTCCGCTACCGCCACTTCGAACGGCCACCGTTCGATCGACCGGACGGTGTATCGCGTGCGCTTCAGGTCCGGACAGCTCGCAGCATGCTGGACCTTCGCGCAGTCTCGGCAGGGGCGCATCGCAGACCGACCGACTCCAATGCCCCTGATCCGCCACCTCCGAGCGTACCCGTCGAGTTCCATCGGGGAGGAACGTAGCGATGATGGATCAGAGGCCGGAATCACGATGGTGCGGCGGGAGAAGCACGCAAGGGCAGGAAGGACCGGGGAGACCCGAAGGGCAGGAAGGACCGGGGAGACCCGAAGGGCAGGAAGGACCGGGGAGACCCGAAGGGCAGGAGGGGCGCGGG
>Ga0207797_1000525_pt1 | contig 29594 bp, 21 predicted proteins | sample PRCRCaboRojoPR_6_FD_187275 | JGI IMG/M metagenome (GOLD analysis project Ga0207797, IMG submission 187275) | Marine sediment microbial community from Cabo Rojo, Puerto Rico - PR CR 10% Liquid 1 (SPAdes) | ecosystem: Environmental > Aquatic > Marine > Coastal > Sediment | place: Cabo Rojo, Puerto... | reverse complement strand
GGAGATGTTTATGGGCCTGTATGATTACGAATACGGTGCCATGCATGCTGCGTATCAGCGGGGTGCGGAACCGGATTTCAACCTCTCTATCCGCCCGGATGGCGTCCATCATCAGAACAAAGACCAGGATATCATTACCACTGAGGAGGACTTCTTCTATCAGGATGGCGGTACACAGGATTATTACATCGAAACCCGGATCGCCATCGACTCGCTGATGCTTGATGCAGACGATGGAGACTTTACCCCTGAGGAGGGGATGCGGATCCCAATGGACCTCTATATTCACGATAACGACGACGGCACCGCTGAGGGGAATGTGGCATTCTCGCCGAAAAATGCGGATACCGGATGGCAGTATCCCCGGGAATGGACCTACACCTGGCTGGGTGAACCCACCAATGTGGCAGTGGATGACCCGGTGAACGCGATTCAGGAATTCCGGCTTTCACAAAACTATCCGAATCCGTTTAATCCGACCACATCCATTGAGTTCGTCCTTCCGAAAGCGGGTGAAGTCAGTCTCGCAGTTTATAACGTATTGGGCGAAAAGGTTGCCACGCTGCTGAACGAGCATAAACAGGCAGGTGAATATCAGATCGAATGGAATGCCGGCGGGATGTCTTCCGGTGTGTATTTCTATACCATCAGAGCCGCAGATTTTCAGCAAACCAAGAAAATGGTCCTGATGAAATAACTGTCCTGAGGTTCCGGGAGGGACAATCCGGGATTGTCCCTCCCGTTTGTTTTGGTCTACACAGGTGTTTCGGAAAGATCCGGACAAAACCTCTGTCGGAAGAACACAGATGTATATACAATCGGAGAGAATCGCCAGAGAGTAACTCAATATCTTTTCGTCAACAACCTTCAGACTTGCCCCGGGCATTCGGAGAAAAAATGCTGAATCAATTTACCACGCACGGTTATTCATAAACGACACGATGCGTTTGGTAAAAAAGGAATTAACCTTATGAAGAAACGATGGTTCATGTTCGTACTGGTCATCATTGCCGGTGTGCACTCCGGCGCAATCGCCCAGACCACCGGGAAGATAGCCGGCACGGTGACAGATGAGGAGACCGGCGATCCACTTCCCGGAGTGAACATTCTGCTGGAGGGAACATCTCTGGGAGCAGCGACTGACGCGGACGGTGAGTATTACATAATCAACGTCCCGCCGGGAACGTATACACTACAGGCCCAGATGATAGGATATGAAGTTGTCCGGGTTACTGATGTCCGGGTGTCCGTGAATCTCACCTCCACTATCCCGATCGAATTACAGCAGACATCACTCCAGGGGGAGGTTGTGGTGGTGGAAGCCGCGGTATCCGCGAAAAAGAAGAGCCAGACCAGCAGTGTCCGAAACGTCTCCTCCCAGGAAATGGAAGCCCTGCCGGTGGAAAACGTTGAATCGGTCATCGAAATGCAGGCAGGGGTGGTAGACGGCCACTTCCGAGGCGGTCGTGACACGGAAGTCACCTACCTGATCGACGGGATACAGGTTGATGACGCGTTCGGCGGCACTGTCAGTACCATCAATCTTGAGACGGAAGCGGTGGAGGACCTGGAAGTCATCACAGGGACCTTTAATGCCGAATACGGGCGGGCTATGAGCGGTGTGGTGAATCAGGTGACCAAGAGCGGCGGGAATACTTTTCACGGTTCTGTATATGGCGCATTGGGCAATTATTTCACTTCCCACAATGATGTATTTATCGGATTAAAAAACTCCGAACTCAACAGGAACCAGGATTACAAGGCTCATCTGAGTGGTCCCGTCATCAAAGATAAACTCACATTCTTTGCCAATTACCGGTTACAGGATAACGAAAATCATCTGAATGGTATCCGCCGGTTCGAAGTAGACGATTACAGCAGTTTCCTGGGTGATTCCACCCAGTGGATATCGGAATACGAAGGCGACAGCGCGTATGTTCCAATGAACTGGAGCCGGAATCAGTCATTCACCGGCAAACTCACCCTGAACCTCTTCAGCGAATTGCGTCTTTCCTATCTGGGGATTTTCAACGATGATTCCTGGCAGGGATATAATCACCAGTTCAAGTACAATCCGGACGGGCAGGCCACTTCCCACAGTACCTCCACAATGCATGCGGTCCAATTGAATCACATGCTGGGAAAATCCATCTTTTACGATCTCAAACTCTCCTTTCTGCATGATTATTACGGAAGATATGTCTACAAAGACCCCACCGATTCGAACTACGTGCACGACCGCTTTTACAATAACACCGGTCCCGGATTTTTTACCGGCGGCCAGGAGAAATCACACGAGGAACGAAACCTGCGCGACACCAATGTCAAGTTCGACCTGAACTGGCAGGTGAATATGAATCACAACCTGAAAACCGGCGCACTCTATACGCGACACGATCTTGATCAGACCTATTACAATATCCGGAATGAATGGTACGGTACCGAATACGAGGATGATCTCTATGATCCCGTCGTAATGCCTGATTCATCAATTTACTCGGATATCTACACGGTGGAACCGATCGAGTTTTCCGCCTATCTGCAGGACAAAATGGAATTTGACGAGATGGTGATCAATTTCGGTGTGCGATATGACTATTTCGATCCGAACACGGTCTATCCCTCGGACCGACGCAACCCAGCCAACCAGCTGGATTTACCGGACAGTCTGATGTCCGATTATCCCATGGCGGAACCGGAATACCAGATCAGCCCGCGATTCGGGCTGGCTTACCAGCTGGCGGAATCGGCAATACTGCGGTTCAGTTACGGGCATTTCTTCCAGATGCCGCCCATGTACTCCCTGTACCAGAACCACTCGTTCATTGTTGCCCCAACCAGCTACCAGACAACCATGGGGAACTCGCAGCTGCACGCCCAGAAAACGGTAATGTACGAAATCGGACTCTGGCAGGAGATTACGCCGGGTATGGGTTTCGAAATAGCGGTGTTCTACCGGGACATCTACGATCTTTTAAGCACTAAAGTCATCACCACCTACAATCAGATTAAATACGGTCTGTATACCAACAAGGATTACGGGAACGTCCGGGGTGTGGAATTCAAGTATGATTTCACCCGGAATAACATCTCCGCGCATATCAACTACACATTACAGTACACGAGAGCCAATGCGGATAATCCGACCCAGACATTCAACCGGGCCGGCAGCAGCATGGACCCGATCAACCGGCTAATTCCCATGAGCTGGGATCAGCGGCATACCTTTAATGCGACAGTTTCGTATCGCAGTGATAAATTCGGCTCTACGCTAACCTTCTACTACAACTCAGGCACTGCCTATACGTTTACTCCCATTGGCGAGAGCCGTCTGTCCAGGTTAAATCTGTATCCGAATAACGATTACCAGCCGGCACGGTTCAGTGTGGACCTCACCGGATACTATAGTCTCTTCCAGCTGGGGCCAACCAATCTGCAGCTGACATATTCTATTTACAATCTGCTGGACACACTGAATCCGGTAGCCGTGAACAGTGAAACGGGACAGGCGTATACCGCAATTATCAGTGAAAGCGAACGCGGAAGCCACCGAAGTAATTTCAATGAATACGAGGACCGGATCCAGAATCCGTCGATGTATGCCGCCCCGCGGTTAGTGAAAATCGGACTCACGGCACAGTTCTGATCCCGGTTGAAAATACATGCATACATTTATTCCAATGACACGTATTGAAGGACGACACACTATGCAATTCATGAAGACGCTGATTATCGGAATAACGCTGACAATGATCAGTGCCCATTCCATCGTCGTTGCACAGAGCCGGCCCTATGAGGGCCCTGATGATCCGGCCGGTGACATTGCCGCCGAACGTGAGGGGTACATGAACGGAAACCGGATACTGCTCTATTTCCAGAATAACACCGAGCTGGCGTTCTGGTCCTCGGCAACCGCTAATTCTTCCCAGTGGTCCCGCTGGCCCAATAACTATCAGGGCACCAGAATGCTGGACGGGCTGGCCCTGCTCATCGGTGCCCGGGTGTATATCCGCAACGACTCCATTCCGGTGGAAAATCCCCAGACTTATTCCGGCGAGATGGATACGCTCTACTATCTTCAGACCAGTTACCGGGAGGAGATGGATACCAATCCCACCGGAAGTGTTGAGTGGGGGCTATATCCGGTCTTCGGGTATTTCAATGAACTCAGCGATTATCCGGCTATGAGTAATAAAGAGTCCTCCTGGCCCCCCATGGGCTGGCCCTCACCCAATGGCACCAAGTGGCCTGGGGAATGGAACGGACGGTTTGGCCGGGGGGTGAAATACGCGGATCTGGAAACGTACTTTGTGGCCAACGATGCTCAGGACCAGGAGTACCTCGGACCGGAAGACCAGGCGAAGTATTATCCACGCCCGGGGGTCCGGGTCGGGGATAAGCGCCCTAATGTCACTATTCAGGGCGGTGCTCCCTGGGGCGGGCTCGGAATCCGGGTGGAAGTCCGGGGGTTCCAGTGGAACAATCCGCAGGCCCGCGATGCCATCTTCTGGGAATATACCATAGCGAATATTTCCGATTATGATCTGCCGGAAGTGGCGTTCGGGTACTGGGTGGATAACGGTATCGGCGGCGACGCCGCTGACGACGAGTGGGGGTTCTTCGATACGAAACTGGATATGGCGTATTCGTGGGACAACAATGCCATGGGCGATGCCGGATTGACACCCGGTATTATGGGGTTTGCGTATCTGGAAAGCCCCGGCAAGGCCTTCGATAATATCGACAATGACCAGGATGGATTGCTGGATGAACAGCGCGACAACGACGCCGGTCAGCTGATCGGCCCGACTGACGGGATCCACAATCTTCAGAACTTCCTGGAATTTTACAATCTGAAAGAGAGTGATCTGAAACCGCACTATGCCGGCGATGAAGATCAGGACTGGCAGGATGGGAGAGATCTGAACGGTGACGGCATCTATCAGATCACCGAATTTGCCGGTGACGACGTGGGGCTGGACGGAATTGGTCCCGGCGAACGGAATTACACCGGCCCGGATCAGGGTGAAGGCAACCACAAACCGGATTTCGTCGAAGGCGTCGGATGTGAACCGAACTTTAACTTCACGGACGTCAGTGAATCCGACATGGTGGGATTGACTTCCTTCCGCCTGTTCCCCATTCAGAGCCATGCCTCCGATCACTGGTGGTTCCGTGGGGACCGTTCCATGTGGGAGCTGGTTGGGCAGGACTCGCTGATTGAGTTTAGCGGAAGCATCGCCAATCTCGTGGAAGTATTCGCCTCCGGACCGTTCCCATTATACGAGGGGCTGACAGAGCGCATTTCCATGTCTGAGCTCCATGCGTACGACCCGCTGGCCGGTCTGCAGTCAGACTCGCATGACGCACCGGCACTCTTCCAGCAGAAAAAGATCGTTCAGGTGATTTACGAGCGCGACTATCGGTTCGCCCAACCCCCGGCCATGCCCACTCTGACCGCCACACCGGGAGACGGGCAGGTGATATTGACCTGGGACGACTTTTCCGATAAGCAGACCCGGGATCCGTTCATGGGGAATGTAAACGATTTCCAGGGGTATAAACTCTTCCGTGCCACTGATAAAAAAATGTCCGATCCGGAGGTCATCACGGATGGTTATGGCACCCCTACTCTGAAAAAGCCGATCTTCCAGTGTGACATCATTGATGGTGTAAGTGGCTTTGCAGATTACGGCATGATTAACGGTGTCGGATACTATCTGGGTTCAGATAATGGCTTAACCCACTATTTCGTCGATAATACCGTCCATAACGGACGGACCTATTACTACGCCATTGTAGCATATGATTCCGGTGCCTCGAATATCGGGCCGGGGATCTCCCCTTCTGAAAACCGGATCATCATTGATCTGGATGAATCTGAGGAGGTGATCGGTTTGGGACCGAATGTGCAGATCGTCACTCCGCATCAGCAGGCAGCCGGATATATCCCCGATGAAATCCAGCTCCATGATACGGAAAACCTGGTTGGCACCGGATCGGTGGCACCGGAGATTCTCGCAGAGAGCAGCCTGAAGGAAGACCATACCTACATGGTAAAATTCGATGTGGATACGCTGCAGTCTTTCAGCCAGTTTGGCCATGGTCTGGAGTATACCAACACCGGTTTCACCATCTACGACGTGACGGACGGCAAGGAAGCAATTTATCAGGAAAATCCGGAGAATTTCGCCTTTCAGAACATCGTATATAACGATACCTCCGATACCTGGCATATCAATGAGGGGGAGCCCATATACAGCGATGTCTTCGACGGATTGCGCCTGCAAATCACGGTGCCGGTTGAGAAGGCTGAATACAATTTCGGCAACTCCGGCTGGATGACCGGAAATGCAGCCCTCCGGGTCATCCCGTCGATACAGGAATCCATGTATTTTCCCTGGGATTATCTCATCGAATTTACCGGGCAGGCCGGTGTTTATACCGGGAAGACCACCAACCGGTTCGGAATCCGTGATGAGGAAGGTAACCGAATCCCGGCCTCACAGGTTCTCGCTGAACAGGATTTCAGTTTCCGGGTGTTCAATATGTCTTTTGTGGATTCCACCGGAAATCATCCGCTGATGGATCTGCTGGTGCAGGATGTCAACGCCAACGGAGAATTTGACCTGCCGGCGGACCGGGTGCTGGTTGGATCCTCCTCATCCAGTGGTCGCTGGGGCGGAACCATCCTGGTTCTCGATTTCGAAAACACCGATCTGACGGGGATGCCGGAGCCCGGCGACAAGTATTACGCCACTTTTGAGCGTCCGTTTGTCGAGACTGATTCAGTTACCTTCAATGTAGTGTCCCATGATTCCTTGGACCAGGACGGATTACGGCAAACCATGGACGACATCAAAGTGGTGCCTAACCCGTACGTGGCCACCAATGCCATGGAACCTGCGGTAGCAAACTCTGCTTTAAATCAGCGGCGCAGGCTGTTGTTCACGCATATCCCCGCGCAGTGCGAAATTACCATTTTTACAATGAGTGGCGTTCTTATTGACCGGATCCATGTGAACAACACGGCAGATAACGGTACCGTTCACTGGGATATGCAGACAAAAGAAGGACTGGAAATTGCAGCCGGAATGTACATTTATCATGTGAAATCGACGGCCACCGGCGAAGAGAAAGCCGGTAAATTCGCGGTCATCAAATAGAGGAATCATCCCCATGACTGCTCAACGAGATGACCAGAGGCATAAAGGAATGATTATGAGAGAGTTGAAATCAACAAGATTCCGGGTTCTCTTACTGGCGATCTTTTTGGGATTCACACAGATCACCACCGCACAACAACCCTACCGCGTGGGAACGACCACCGCGAACTTTCTGGAAATCGGGGTGGGCTCTGCCGGGAACGCAATGGGTGAAGCGTATGTAAGTATGACGAACGATCTGTCATCGATCTACTGGAATCCAGCAGGTTTGGCTTTCATGACGCAAAACGAAGCCCAGTTCATGTATCAACCCTGGATGGTTGACATCAGTACCCAGTTCGCTGGTGCGGCCATGAATATTGACAGAATCGGAACGTTGGCGGCGTCAGTGTTTTACGTGAGTTACGGTGAGATGGATGTCACCACTCTGGAATACCAGGACGGCACCGGAGAGACCTTCACAGCCAGCGATTTCAATGTCAGTCTGGCCTTCTCCCGGAAACTCGCTGACTGGTTCGCGTTCGGCGCTACGGGGAAATTCGTCTCCTCCCAGATCTGGCATCTGAATGCCAGCGCGATCGCTATGGACCTCGGCGTTATCGTGAATACCCATTTCTTCTCCCCCACCGGCAGCCGTGGTGATGGCATGCGAATCGGGATGAGCATTTCGAATTACGGCACACGCATGCAGTACGACGGCATCGATTTGCTGAATCCGATTGATATCCTCCCGGATGAAAACGGGAACTACAGTGATGTGCAGGGTCAATACCGGCTCCAGGGATGGGAACTGCCACTGATTTTCAGGCTGGGGATTTCCCACGATATAATCCGAACCGCGAACTCACGACTCAGCCTGTCGGTGGATGCGCTCCACCCCAACAACAATTCCGAGTCCGTGAACGTTGGGGGGCAATATGAACTGAACATCCCAACCGCCGGAAAGTTTTACATTCGCGGTGGCTACAAATCGCTGTTTATGGTGGACTCCAATTTCGGCCCCACCTTCGGCGCCGGAATGCAACTGGATTTCATGAATAATGTCGGTCTGAAAATCGATTACGCCTACAAAACCATGGAACTGTTCGATTCACCACAGAGCTTCACAGTGGGGGTGTTGTTTTAGGAAGGGACTCAAAACGGATTCCCACGCCAAAAAGATTCATAGATATTGAAACCATAGATAGTAGAAACATAACATAGCGTCTTGGAAAACGGAGAGTCAGATAGATTTGTACGGTAAAGACAAATTTTGTAGAAACGTAGCATGTCGGGGCGTAGCGAGGCTCCCGATTCATCGGGGCTACGTCCACAACAATACGGCTTATCGTGAAATGAGTATTATTCAGGAGGTTCGCACAGGGCCTTTTTTCATTACAAAATGCTGTTGAAGATGTGATCGTCATCTGTTTAAAGGGCGTATTCCCCCTGAAATTGGAACGATCGGCAAGTGTTATAATCACGATATCCACGGTGTGATAATTACAAATGAAAGACAGAAGCAAACATATGAAGTCAAATATATTTCTTGCCGGACTTGCAGCCACCATACTGCTGGTCTCCGGCTGCTCGGATTCGGCCTCAACCCGGATCGACGAGCCTGAAGAGACAATTCTCGCACAGGTTGGTGATAAAACTATCTCCGTCAACGAATTCATTCGCCGGGCCGAATACACCATGCGTCCGGAGTATTGCATGCGGGATAACTACGTACACAAAAAAATCGTTCTCAATTCCCTGATTGCGGAAAAACTCTTTTCGCTTGCAGGGGGACCGAATCCGGAACTCGCGGATCATGAAGAATTTCAGGCGTTTCTGAGAGGCCGTAAGGAACAGGCTATGCGCCGGTTGCTCATCCATGATGAAACCGACGAAGACCTGCAGGTCGATACCGCAGCCATCCGAAATGCATTTCAGCGGGCAGGACGGACCTATCAGGTTCGATACATCAACATTCCAGAGAACCGGTACCTGGAGAGCCACGCCGCACGGGTGAAAAGCGACGGGAGATTATCCGGAGTGTATCGGGAACTGTACGGACCGGGTGAAATCCCGGAGAAAAAGGTCACCTGGCAGGATGCCTCCCTGCAACCGCTTCATGAAGCACTCTACGCTCAGCCTGTGGCGAAGAGTGACATCATCGGTCCGGTACGCAGCGTTGATGGGGTGGTAACTTTCATGAAGGTAACCGGCTGGACGGACCGGAAGGTTATCAGCGACACCGACATCCGTGACCGGTGGAATACCGTGCGTGAACGGCTTGAGGGGTACGAGGTCGCGGAACGGTTCGACGCCTACGTGAGCGAAATTATGGCAGGGAAACGATTGGAATTCAACCGGGAAATATTCTTTACCCTGGTGGAGCTGTTTGCCCCTGTCTATCTCCGGGATGAAGAGGAGAAAGAGGCGATGGCAAATGCAGTCTTCTGGGATAAACAGGCGGGAGAAGAGATTTTCGATAACGTTCAGGAATCCATCGATAAATACCGGGATTTTCCTCTGCTGCAAATTGATGGAGAGATCTGGACTGTGCACAATTTCGTGGAAGCGCAGAAGTCGCATCCGCTGGTCTTCAGAACAAAATCGCTCACCCGGAAAAATTTCGCCAAACAGTTCAAACTGGCCATCGTCGATCTGGTGCGCGATCAGTATCTGACGGAGGCTGCCTATCGGCGCGGATATGACCAAATCAATATCGTCGAGCGGGATCTGGCCATGTGGAGCGATCATATGGAATCCCTCGCCCACCGGAACCAGTATCTCAGAGATACCGGGTTTAATAAATCATTCGGAAAACATTACATGCAAGCCATAGAAGAGCACCTGAATCCATACGTTGATGAACTGCAGGACAGATATTCCAAACAGATTGCAATTAACTACGAGGCATTTGAGAAGATTCAGCTTTCCCGTATCGATATGTTTGCCACCCTGGAAAACGTCCCGTATCCGGTGGCCGTCCCCAGTTTCCCGGTGTTAACCACCGATCACCGGCTCGATTACGGTGATATCATCAATTAGAATCCACCAAAATCAGGCACGCCATCGATGACTCTCAAGCGTTTTGTGTCCTTTCTTATTCCGATGATTCTTCTGGTTGCTGCGGAAATCGCAGCCAAGCCATACCGCGGGGCGGAGCTTCGCACAAATCAGGCGTATACCTATGGCAGATATGCCGTACGATATCAGTCAGCTCCTGGCGCAGGCCAGACATCTACGTTCTTCACATATCACGACGGCGGCATTGAATGGAACGAAATCGACATTGAAATCCTGGGGAGATACTCGGATGATATACAGTTCAATACGATCACTCCCGGGCAGACCAATCATGTGAGCCATTCGTATCTGAATTTTCATCCGCATATCGATTTCCACACCTATGCCTTCGAGTGGACGCCGGAGTACGTCGCCTGGTTTGTAGACGGCGAAGAAGTGCATCGCCAGACGGATGAGCATATTCAGACACTGGTACATCCTCAGAAAATCATGATGAATATCTGGCCCCCGGTCTATGCAGACTGGGTTGGAGAACTTGATCCGAAGATCCTGCCGGTATTCGCTTACTATGACTGGGTTGAGTACGCCAGTTATACTCCCGGAGAGGGCGATACCGGAACTGATAATAATTTCACATCGCAGTGGCACGACGATTTCGATACCTGGAACCGGGACCGGTGGAGTAAGGCCACCCACACCTGGGGTGGGAATAACAGCACCTTCACTCCTGATAACATACACTTTCAGGATGGGCTGATGATTCTGTGTCTCACCGACTCGGTCAATATCGGTTACCAGGATCGAAACCGCCCGGACATACTCTGGGCCCGGGGCCGGGATAGTCAGGTCACCGCGAAATTCTCCGAACCGGTTGGCGAAGAGACAGCAGAGACTGTGGGCAACTATTCAATTGCTGGAGTGACCATCTCGGGTGCAGAGCTTCAACCGGACGGGCAGACTGTCGTACTCAATACTTCCGGTATGGACAGGGGAAGCGCATATCAGTTAGTCTGTTTTAACGTTAAAGATACCCCACCCGGGAATAACACTCTGCTCGGCGCGAACGTGAACATCAGAATGGACTGGTCACCGAATTTTCCACTGCATATTAATGTGGGTGGAGACACGCTCGGTTCATATTTTGGAGATCAGTTGTGGGATCCGGAAGTGGATTACGGATATCAGGACGGTGCAAACCGGACCCTCTCCCGGGGGATCGATATCGCGGGGACGACACTCGACTCCGTGTACCGTGATTACCGTGAGGGGCTGGTTGCTTACCGTATCCGTCTCCCTAACGGGACCTATCCGGTGAAGCTGATGTTCTCCGAGAACCGATTTACCGAACCGGAACAACGGTCTTTTGACGTCTATATCGAAGGGGCCAGAACTATTGATAACCTGGATCTGGTCACTGATGCCGGTGAAAAAACGGCTCAATTGATTTCCAGGGAAAACGTTGAGGTCCGGGATGGAATCCTGGATATTCACTTTTCGGACACGCCTCATGCCGGGGCGGTGTTAAACGGGATAACCATTGAAGCCCCAACCACAGAAATACATAACCAGTCCGGAGTAGTGCCTGGCAATTTCCAATGTTCGCCGGCATATCCCAATCCGTTTAATGCCGCTACCACATTCACTTACTCTATGGATGCTCCCGGCTTCGTTTCGGCGCAAATTCTCGACCTTCGCGGTTATCCGGTTACCACCATCATCCACAGGGAAATGGAAGCCGGTCGGCATTCGCTCCGATGGAATGCCGGCCACTCCGGCAGTGGAATGTATCTGTTTCGGATTTCAGCGGAAATTAATGAAACCATTTATAGGGATATACACAAAATCCTGTATGTGAAATGAAACCTGACCCTGGCAGAGTCCCGGACTCTGCCAGGGTCCTGAGTGTGAAATTACCATGAAGCCCATCGTAACTTACCGGTCGATAACGATATTCCTCGCTTTGAGTGTATTGATATTCTCAGGCTGCAATGATAACGGCGTCAGCAGCCAACAGGACAGTGACAAATCACCGGCCTGGGAACTGGACAACTACGAACTGATCTGGCAGGACGAATTTAACAACGGGATGATTGATCCGCGCAAGTGGGATCACGAGGTGAACGGTCACGGTGGTGGTAACAATGAACTGCAGTATTACACCGACCGGACTGTAAATTCCTACGCAGAGGACGGTACACTCCATATTGTCGCCAGAAAGGAAACCTATACCGGCGATGACGGCACCCGGTATTTCACTTCAGCGCGATTACGGACCATGGGCAAGGGCGACTGGAAGTATGGACGGTTCGAAATTCGGGCAAAACTGCCCCGGGGTCAGGGTCTCTGGCCGGCAATATGGATGCTCCCCACCGACTGGGCCTACGGCGGATGGGCCGCCAGCGGAGAAATAGACATCATGGAGCTGCTGGGACATGAACCGGAAAAGGTGCACGGCACCCTCCACTACGGCGGTGAATATCCCAACAATGTGCATACCGGCGATTCATACACTCTCACAGCAGGAACCTTTGCTGACACCTTTCATGTGTTCAGAATGGACTGGGATACCACGGAGTTCAGATGGTATGTGGACGGAGAGCATTACCAGACACAGACGCAATGGTACTCTGCAAACGGCGATTTTCCCGCACCCTTTGACAGGCGGTTCCATATCCTGTTGAATGTTGCGGTAGGCGGGAACTGGCCCGGTGACCCGGATGCCTCAACCCCGTTCCCGCAAACCATGGAAGTGGACTACGTGCGGGTGTACAAACGGCAAAGTGAATGAGGCCGCCCGGTGAGAATCAGGCGCTTTCACTTCACGGAGCTTTGACACCCTCGCCTCTCAGCTAATCACTTCCCACTGTTATTCCTCAGGATTCAGGACATTATCGATCCGTGCTAAAATATCCCTGAGATGAAGCCGTGTCGTTCTGTCCTCAATCTGTGACTGCACCTGCTCAATATCCGACTGTAACGTAACCAATTCACCCCGCACATACGCCCGGATATCGCTTTGTTCGACCGTGACCGGCGTCCGGATTCTGTAGTCACCCTCCGAGGCATTTATAGTAACGTCGGAGGTCATAAGCGTTCTCATCTGATTCAGGTAACTCCGCTGGAGATTTCGCCGGAACGGATCGATTGCGTTACCGGTCTCCAATTCTCGCCAGATTCCGCTCCGCAGAGCCGTGAGCATGGCGGAGGGTGTGTATGTCTGATCACGGTACATCGCTTCCGCTTCGATGAGGCGTGCAATCCGCTGCGGATCCAGTATCAATTCAAGGGTGTTCTCCTGCACCGAGCGAATCCGTTCAAGGACACCGGCGTGCTCAACACGACGAAGTACTTCGGCATCCACCAACCAGTCCGGGGTGGTAAAGCCATGCTCCTGCACAAAGGCCATATTCCGCTGCTGAATTTCATCCGGAACAACTTCATAGACCGGACCTTCCTGTTCATACGTCTTAAAAGTCTCATACATCCCGCCAATGTAACGGGCAGAGTGCCCGAGATAGCGTCCCCACTGTGTCACTACCTGGCTGTACAGCTCTTCCAGCTCATTGTAATTCTCGCCTTCACGGTAGGTCCAGTTTATGAGATTCGGGACAATACGCTTCAGGTTGGCGACTCCGTATTGACCCGCCTTCGCAGCATCATGCCCCAGATCTTCACGCTGGGAGCGGGGATCCACAGGTTCCATGGTCTGGCGTCCGTAAAAATACAGAGAATCGCCTGCATTCTGCAGAATCCAGTCATTCAGAACCTTTTGCTGCGCTCCGGGAGTCTCCGCCTCCGGAATCGGACGGTATCCGAATCTGACCGACCAGATATCGTACGGGCCGATATCCGGCAGGAAATTCGTCACCCCATCTCCGGGCTGGGCAATGTAATTAAACCGGGCGTAATCCATAATGGAAGGAGCGGTTCCGTGGGTTGCGGTGAACGTTGGTGAACGGAGGGAATCCACGGGGTAAGCCCAGCTGGATCCCCAGTTGTGTGGGAGGCCGAGTGTGTGCCCCACTTCATGAGCAGCCACAAAACGGATGAGTTTTCCCATGACCTCGTCACTGAACTCCACTCCCCGGGCTTCCGGATTTGCGGCGGCGGTTTGAATAAAGTACCAGTTTCGCAACAAATTCATCACATTGTGGTACCATCCGATATCACTTTCCAGAATCTCACCGGTCCGGGGATCGTGTACATGAGGCCCGTATGCATTCATGGTCTCGGAAGGGAAATAACGAATTACGGAGTACTTCACATTTTCCGGGCTGAAGTCGGGATTTTCCTCCGGGGAAGGGGGATCTTTGGCAATAATGGCGTCTTTAAAGCCGGCGGCTTCGAAGGCACTCTGCCAGTCCTCCACCCCCTTCTTTAGATAAGGCCGCCACTTCTTTGGCGTAGCGGGATCAATATAGTAGACAATTGGCTCCTTCGGCTCCACCAGTTCTCCGCGATTAAAGGCGGTCGTGTCCTTCGGTTCCAGACGCCAGCGTGTAATGTATTGACGCTTGGCGGCCTTCTGGGCATCTGCACTATAATCGGTCATCTCCACACTGAAATAGCCCACGCGTTTATCGAACGGTCTGGGTGTCATCGGATCCGCCGGAAGGAGTACCATGGACTGGTTCATTTCCACAGAGATGGTATTTGTGGATTCATTCACCGGCGGCTCATCCGCGGTGTATGTCAGCGTATGCCTCACCTCGACATTCTCCGTGAAACTCTTCGTCCAGTTGATAAAGGATCGGTCCGTATCCAGGGTGCTGATTTCATGCTCATCGCGAAGAGATTTTCCCAGACCCAGCAGAGGAATATCATGGGTATAGAGCGAAGTGACATCAATGACAGCAGCGGTGGAATCGGCATTGAACGCTTCGATGGAAAAGGCTGCGATAATAGGCTCGAAACTGGCATCCTTCACAGCCTTATAGATGGGATCCTCCGGACTGGCGGTTGACTCAAAAGTCACCACCCGAAGCAGGATTTTCTTCTCCTGCTTCTGCCAACGTATCACCTGGGAGTTCACCTTCTGCCCGCCATACCCCAAATCTGCATGGGTTCGGGCCATACGGCTCACCAGCAGAATATCACGGCTGAGAACCGAGTCCGGAATCTCGAAGTACAATTTCTCATCCAACCGATGGATAATAAATAGTCCGGAGTCTGTCTTCGCCTGCGCGGTAACCACCTCACCGTAGGGTTTTATCCCTTCTTCAGGGGTTCCCACATCTGTTTTGCCTGTGTCGCCTTGTCCCAAACCGAACGTAGCACAACTATTGACAATAATCAGACTGCTCAGCAATACCACGAAAAGCGGAATCAGATTACGTTTGGGAACAGTCGATCCGTACTGGCACTCCATACCTCTCCTCCGTTTGTTGAATACAATTCAGACAGACCAAACTTACCCTGATTTCATCATTATCCAAATACCTGAGTACATAATGACGGGACTTTTTAATTTCACAAGGGTTTTGAAACACAGGTTTTCTCTGGAAAGAACTGCGGCGATTTTCTATTATGTAATTTCTATGATCGAAACCACCTGTATGCAGAATTATGAGGATGCTTATCCCCAGCGTTTGGTGAACTGACAGTTAGTGAGGATGATGGGTTAGAAGAGCTATTACGTTGTGACCGATTATCCAATACTGAGCGAGGTTATTACGAATGTCTTTTAGTGAAGAATTCGCTGTACTTATCCTCCACGGACCGAATATGAATCTGGTAGGCCACCGTTCCAGCGAGGCATTCGGCACTCTGACACTTGATAAGATTGATAGGGGATTACGCCGGACGGCCCGGAGCCTGAATACCGTGTTAAAAATCTACCAGTCCAATGATGAGGGCCCGCTGGTCAAATGGCTCCAGCGGCAACGGAACTGGGCAGACGGGATTTTGCTGAATCCAACCACCCTGTGTTTCACCAGCTACACCATCCTTGATACGCTTCAGCTGATAAAACTGCCTGCAGTCGAGATCCATCTTACGGAATCAATTGCAGGGAGAAGTGTCGATGATTCGCTGCTGAAACCAACATGTGTTGACTCCGTGATCGGTCCACCTGATAAGGCATACGAAAAAGGATTGCATCTGCTGGTAGAATTTCTGAAGGAGGAACACAGGGCACGCTGAGCGGATTTAGTTACGTTTCCGTCTCATCTTTCCGGGACGGATTATCTGCGGCTCTGACTTGAGTACTGCCAAGCTCAGCCAGTATGATAGCCGTGAGGATGAGCACACCACCCAGAATTCCGTAGAGTCCTAGTCGCTCCGTGAGAACTACATACGCAGTTAACGCGGCAAACACCGGCTCCAGCGTAAAAATCAGGGCTGTCCGTGTAGCGGTGGTAGTCTGCTGGGCCCAGTTCTGTAAGAAAAATGCAATGGCCGTGGCGAACACTGCAGTGACTACAATTCCAAAGATGGCATTCCCGGTCAGTTGTCCACTGAGAGAGAATCCCGGAGCCCCCTCAAATGGGATGATTGCGCCACTCAGAAACGCAACCACTGCAATCTGCAGAAAAAACAGCCCAAAATAATCCACTCGTCTGGTGTAATAATCCAGAACAACCACGTGGAGCGCAAATCCCACGGCACAGAGAACAGTCCAGGCATCACCGCGGTTAAATGCCCGTGTTCCCGGACTGGTCAGCAGATATAGTCCGATGACTGCGATTACCACGGCGATAACAGATCGTTTACTCAGCCACTTCTGCTCGAAAACCGCCACAAATATCGGGACCATAACCACAGCCAGTCCCGTGATGAATGCTGACTTGGAGGCTGTTGTGTACTGCAATCCGACTGTCTGGGCGGTATATCCGAGTGTCAGAAACGCACCAGCCAGTATTCCTGGCTTCCATGGCAGAGATCTGAAACGGCCGGTGCTCCAGATCATCGGAATGATAATTAAAGTTGCCAGCGAGAATCGGAGGAAGAGAAACCCGAATGGCAGGATATCCTGCAGGGCCTGTTTCACCACCGTAAATGTGGTGCCCCAGAAAAACGCCACCAGGACCAGCGCCAGATCAGCAATCAGCGGTTTTGTCTGCTTCACCATGCACAGAGAATAGCCACTCAGATCGGAAGACTCAAAGGGAAACATGCACACCTGAAGTAGGATACAGGTCCGTACATGGAGGCCCCTCGATTGTACCGATAATAATTCTTATAAGGATAATGACAGTTGGACCCGTCTCATTCGCAAAGGAGATTAATGTATTTTTTGGTAATACAAACCCCCTCTACCCTGATCCCGCTCGCAGATCGGGACTTCTCCTCCCCGGAAAGGGGGAGAAATGCACGATAATAAGACCGTCAATTTTTTTAATATAACCTTATCCCCTCACGAAACCAGATAGATAGTCAGAATGCTTTATCTGTGTTCCGCCGAAGGCGGATATGTGGAAATCAGTGTGCTATATTGTTTTAGTTACTCCTCGACGGTGTATCCCAGGTCGTGGATTTTCTCTTTCACCGCCTGCATCGTCGCCTCCTCACCGTCGGAATCGAACAGAACGGTATCCGCTTCCCGGTCCGCCTGCACATTTTCCACGGATTCAATCCGCGGGAGTACTTTCTGTATTTTATTTTCACATCCCGGGCAATGCATACCCGTGACTTTCATTGTGCTCCGCATATGGTTCACTCCTTCCAATCCTTTTGTTTCATAGGGCTTTCATTAATTTTATGAATAATTCAGGTGAAATCATGTTGCTTCCTGACTTTATTCACTATACTCCGGCTGAATATTCACCCGCTGCAGTCGTCTGGAGTTGGTCACCACATTAATACTGCTGAACGCCATGGCGATTTCCGCCAGCACCGGATGCATCATACCGAGAATTGCCAGTGGTACCATTACTACGTTATAGAAGAACGCCCAGAAGAGGTTGCCTTTTATCTTCCGGAAGGTGGCATGACTTAACTTCACCGCTTGCACCACTGCACTGAGATCACCTTTCACCAGGACAATATCTCCGGACTCAATGGCCACATCAGTGCCGGTACCGATGGCAATCCCGACCTGAGCCTGGGTCAGTGCCGGGGCATCGTTTATGCCGTCGCCGACCATGGCTACGGTTTCGCCCTGCTCCTGAAGCCGCTTCACTTCATCGGCTTTCTGGTCCGGCATCACTCCGGCAATGACCCGTTCTATGCCAACTTCATCTGCAATGGCCCGGGCTGTCCGTTCATTATCCCCGGTGATCATGACCGGCTCCAGACCTTGTTCCTTCAGAGCATTAATTGCCCGGACACTATCCGGTTTCACCTGGTCGGCCACCGCAATGATTCCGGCAATTTCTCCACTGATAGAAACCAGCATGGCAGTTTTCGCCTGATCTTCCAATGCGGCGAGTTGTGTCCGGACGGTACTTTCTATTTCGATATCTGATTCTCCCATCAGATTGGTGGTCCCAACCAAAATTTCCTTACCTTCGATCCGGGCCCTGATCCCACGGCCGGTGATGGCTTCAAAATCCTCCGGTGAATCCAGATGCCCGTTACGCGTCCGGGCGTGTGCCAAAACTGCCTGTCCCAGCGGATGTTCCGATCCGCTCTCGGCACTTGCTGCATGCCGGAGTAGTTCTTCCTCCGAATAGCCGTTAAACTGAATCACGTCGGTCACTCCCGGCTGGCCTTCGGTAATGGTGCCGGTCTTGTCCAGCACAATAGTGGTGACATCTTTCATCGCCTGAATAGCTGCACCTTTCCGGATGAGCACCCCGTTTTCAGCGCCCATACCGGATCCCACCATCAGTGCGGTGGGCGTGGCCAGTCCCAGAGCGCATGGACATGCGATCACCAGCACTGCAATCGCGGCAAAGAATGCCAGTGCAACCGCTCCCATATTCGGATTGACCCAGGGGAGAAATCCGGCCGCCCATTCGGCAACACCGCCGAAAAATCCCGGAAATACCAGCCAGGCAAGCAGAGTTGCCAGCGCTACACCGATGACGGTCGGGACGAACACCGCTGTGATGCGGTCGGCGAATTCCTGGATGGGTACTTTGGATCCCTGTGCTTCCTCGACCATACGGATCACCTGGCTCAGGAAGGTCTCTTTGCCGACTTTCGTTGCGCGGACCTTCAGAACACCATTTTTGTTTATTGTTGATCCGATCACTTCATCATCCTCGGATTTTTCCACCGGCAGGGATTCTCCGGTCGCCAGCGATTCGTCCACACTGCTGTTCCCGCTAAGCACCACGCCATCAGTGGGGATTTTCTCTCCGGGCCTGACAATCATGGTATCCCCAACCTGAAGGTCACGGACCGGGATCTGCTGTTCTTCCCCGTCACGTTCCACCGTCGCCTCTTTAGCTTCCAGGGTGAGCAACTTTTTAATCGCTTCCGAGGCGCGGCCTTTGGCTTTGGTCTCCACGTAGCGGCCGGTGAGATGAAAGGCCATAATCATTCCGGCGATCCCGGCAAAACTGTGGAAAGCCGGGGCGAGACCGAACTTGTGCAGCAATGCTACGAAACCTGTGGCCAGGGAGGCCAGCGTTCCCATAGCGATAAGCACGTCCATATTCGGAGCCAGATTACTGGCGGATTTCCAGGCACTTTTCAGTGTTTCCCAGCCCGGATAGGCCAGAACAATGCCGGAGAGTACGATCATGCCCAGGTCATAGCCAAGGGCACCCAGGAACTTCCAGCCGAACACCATCTCGGGTATCATCCACAGAATAATCGGGATGGTGAAGCCCCAGGCCCACCACATACGCGTTCTGGCATTGTCGACCTTCCGCCGGTCCCGGTCCAGCTCGGATTCGCCGTGCGACTCATCGGAGACCGTCTCTTCACGCACAAGCTCATACCCCACGCTGTCCACAGCGTCAGCAAAATCATCTTCTGTAAGGGAACCCGGGCTATACTGCACCTGGGCTGTTTCCGTGGCCAGGTTAACCGTAACGTCTCTGACGCCGTCAAGCGCGGATAATGCGTTTTCCACTGATGCGACGCAGCTGGCACAGTGCATTCCATCGATTTTCAATGTGGCTGTTGTTGTGTCATCCTGCACCTCATAGCCGACATCTTCCACGGCATACCGGAAATCGTCATATCCCACCTGATCCGGATTATATTTTACCGAGGCGGATTCTGTGGCGAGATTGACTGACGCAGTCTCGACACCTTCCAGTTTCTTCAGTGAATTCTCCACTGACGCCACACAACTGGCACAATGCATTCCGTCTATTTTCAGGGTTTGTTGTTTTTCACTCATATTGACACCTTTTGCAGTTCTTATATCAGTCACTGCTGCTCTTTAGAAATACTGACTTTGTAAAGAGGGCTGTCCGGGGATTATCCGTGTTTTCGGAATTTCGCCAGGACATTCATGACCTCGTCGATTTTTTCGCGCTGGGCCATGGGATCTTCACTCCGCATGGCATCGGCAACACAGGTGTTCAGGTGTTGTTCCATCACCAGATCTTCCACCTTTTTCAATGCGGAGACCACGGAGGTGGTTTGCGTCAGGATATCGATGCAGTAGCGGTCCTCTTCAACCATTTTCTGGAGGCCGCGGATTTGCCCTTCGATGCGTTTCAGTCTGGTGACGGCCTGTTGTTTCTGTTTTTCGTTCATCATAAATCATTTCCAATGCTTCTTTCATTCATCATCACCCGCAATATACCATACCCCCGCAGGGTATGTCAAGGGTGGATTTGCAGGGAGGGACCCGGAAAGGATGGAACCCTTCCCGGGTCAAATTCATGTACTCGGATGAAAAACCACTTAAACCGTTTTTGGGAAATGCGATACTCCCGCGAACACCCTGATGAAACAGGATATTCACGGTAAAAATGAATAGCGATTCAATTAATTGTTAACGAATACCACCGAAAAGGAAAAACCGGTTACCACACCTCTACTCTCATTTCCCTCGCCCCGATAATACACCTCCGATACCGTATATTCTTATAAACCTATATACGTATATAGCCCAATCTTTCCCTTATACCCTATACCCATTCTCCTCCACACTCACCTCAGGGAGTCCTCCAGCGCCGTACTGCGGTCGGTTTTTTCGTCACGATATTTAACGATTATCGGTGTATACACCGAGAGCCCGTGTTCGTTGGCAAATTCACCGGACACCGGCCGGGTTCCCGGAACCACCACCGCATTTTCCGGTACCACCAGCTGCCCACCTTTTTCTGCGCGAATAATCTCTTCATTGACCAGATCGTACAGCGGTGTCCCCGACGTCAGCGTGACGCCCGCTCCAATAACCGCGTTCTTCTGAACCAGGGTTCCCTCATAGATCCCGCTGCCGCCACCGACCAGCACATTATCCTCGATGATCACGGGCAACGCACCCACCGGTTCCAGCACACCACCAACCTGCGCAGCGGCACTGAGGTGCACCCGCTTCCCAACCTGGGCGCAGGATCCAACCAGGGCATGGGAATCCACCATAGTCTCTTCGCCAACATAGGCACCGGCGTTAATGTAGGCCGGCGGCATAATCACAACCCCTTTTCCGACAAAAGCGCTGTCGCGAATGCTCGTGCCACCTGGCACTTCGCGGATTTCATCCTCAATCCGGACCTCCTTCAACGGATAGGTATCCTTATCGAAGAATCGAAACTGCTCATTGATGGAGTATTCCTCCAACTCGCCCATCCGGAAGCCGATCAGAATGCCCTCCTTCACCCAGTGTACAACTCTCCAGCCGGCGTTTACCGGTTCCGCGGCCCGGATCTCCCCCGCGTTCAACTTCGATTTAAACCTGTTGAATAACTCCCTGTGCGCAGGAGAGTACTCGTCGGGGTTTTCCCTGTATAACTCCTCGATTTCCGTCCTGAGCTGATCGACAGTCACTCTATTAGTCCCATTGTACGTGCGATTTCCAGCAGATGCGCTCTGTTTTCATCTACCATGGGAACCAGCGGCAATCGATATACTTCCTCGATCTTCCCCATGGCCGCCAGCACCGCTTTCACCGGCTGGGGATTGGTCTCGATGAAGTTCGCCTCCATCAACGGCAGAAGTTTGTAATTCAGGTCTCTGGCGGTGTCAAAATCCCCTTCCAGGGCAATGCGGATCATCCTGCTGAATTCCGCAGGCATTTCATTGGCCGCAACGGAAATCACGCCGTCTCCTCCCAACGCCACGATAATAAACGCGGCGGAGTCATCGCCGGAAAGCACCGTAAAATCATCCGGGCACTCTTTAATGATATGCATGATCTGGCTGAAATCTCCCGATGCCTCTTTAATACCCACGATATTCGGGATTTCCGCCAATCGTAGTGTCGTTTCCGCATTGATATTACTCCCCGTTCTGCCTGGGACATTGTACAGGATTATCGGCGTTTCCACCGACTCGGCAACTACCTTATAGTGCTCATACAGTCCCTGCTGGGTCGGCTTGTTGTAATACGGTGACACCACTAAAAGCCCATCAGCTCCCAGCGATTCGGCGTACTGGGACATCTCAATCACATCCTGCGTCTTGTTTGTGCCGGTACCTGCAATTACGGGAACCTGGCCATCCACAATCTGCACCACCGTCCCTACCAGATCGGCAAATTCGCTCCGGGTGAGAGTGGCCGCTTCTCCGGTGGTCCCGGCAGGCACTATCAAATCGGTGCCGGATTCCAGATGCCATTCTACCAGCGACGCCAGCGCTTTCGTATCAAGTTCTTCCTCCCTGGTAAACGGGGTGATCAGTGCAACACCCGTCCCGCGAAATCTTTTCTCTGGCATGATATTCATTCCTCCAGCAAACTATCGATTAAATCGTGAATGGTATATATCCCCTGTTTCCCTTCAAGCCATTCGGCGGCCGCAACCGCTCCCTCAGCAAAAATCCGGCGGGATTTCACCGAATGGCTCAATCGTATGGTATCAGTTTTTCCCTCGATGACAACCGTATGGTTTCCGAAAATATCACCAATCCGGGCTGAGGAGATCTGCAACTGATCCTCCCGAATCGGACCGTCCGGATTTCCGATCAACAGCTCCTTCTTCTCCGGAAAATGCTTCCTGGCGATTTTCCCCAGCTCCATGGCCGTACCGCTCGGCGCATCTGCCTTTCCGGTATGATGCTCTTCATGGATCGCTACATCATACTCCTGAGACCCCACCAGTCTGGAAACTTTCTCCACTGCACGAAAAAACAGATTGACCCCCAGGGCGAAATTCGGTGCATAGAGACAACCAATTCCGGAAGAAGCCACCATCTCCCCCACAGCATCCAGCTTTTCATACCATCCGGTGGTCCCAATGACGATGTTGTTCCCGTGAGCCACGCAATATTCCACGTGTTCGGGGACCAGATGAGCGACGGAGAAATCAATGCACGTTGCATCGCCGAGATCATCGGCCATATTTAACGGATGATCCACATCAAAGACATCAAGGAGCGTATGTCCCCGGTCTTTAGCCACATCCTTCACATATCGTCCGGTGTTGCCCTGCCCGATTAATGCTAAGTTCATGCTCTCGCCTCTGTTATATCCTGTTGAAAAAGCGCAGTATAGATATTCTGGATAATTTCCTCAACCTCAAAATCGTTCACTGTCAGCAGCCAGCGGTTCCGCCGGGGCGAGGCTGTAAAGATATCGCAATCGTAATCCGCCATCAGTTCCAACAAGAGATGGAACTCCTCCGTCTGCACACCGAGCCCTTCACCAATCAGTGTAATAATACCTATATCCCCGCGGGATTGTATTAACGCTTCTTTCGGGAGATTTGCATGGAGTGCATCCCTGTTGGGCTGAGTAGTAATGATTGTATCGCATATGGGGGTAGTATATGCCACGCAGAAGGCGGACGGGTCAATCACCTGCTCATAAGCCGGAGAAAGTAACCGGTTCCCGCGGTTGTCATCGACGGTCAGAATACAGAGATCCCTGACAGAAGTGATACCGTGAATTCCGGATTCTCCATGCGCATTCGAGAGCAGCGTGCCCGGTTTCTCCGGCTGAAATGTATTTCTGATATAGACCGGGATATCCCGGTCTATGGCCGGGAGTACAGTTTTGGGATGCAGAATCCGTGCGCCAAACTGGGCCATTTCTCTGGCTTCATTGATATTCAGTTTCGGGATGGTTTCCGCATCCGGGACAATGGCAGGATCGGCAGTCAGGAATCCATCCACATCCGTCCAGATCTGTATCTCTTCCGCCCCCAGTACGGCACCGGCTACCGCCGCACTGTAATCGGAGCCTCCGCGGCCCAGGGTGGTTATGGCTCCGTCCGGAGTCCCTCCGACAAATCCCTCAAGTACCGGCACATTGCCTTTATCGAGCTCCGGCTGCAAACATTCCCGGATTCGCTCCGGGGCTTTCTCCCAGTCAATCCTGGCATTGCCGAAACCGGAATCAGTGATCATGCAATCCCCGGCAGAAACCTGACTGGTACGAACACCGCTTGATGACAGTCCGTGACTGATAATGATCCGGGAGAATCGCTCTCCGTAACTTAAAACCGTATCCAGGGCTCTGGGGGTTAATTCCCGTACCAGAGTCAAGCCCCTGTAGATATTCTTTAACTCCTGCAGTAACCGGTTTACCTCGGTGAGGCATTGCCGCTGTTCAATGTCGTGAGTGACCACCCCATGAACGATACGGTAAAGGCGCGGTTCAAAGTAATTATTTACCGCATTTACAATGTACTTTTCGTCATTCTCCAGAGATTGGTAAGCGAATCGCTCAAGCACATCCGTGATATCCCCCAACGCGGATACCACCACAACCGGATGACTCTCTTTCTGCGTCCGGACAATCTCAAGCGCTCTCCGGATTTCATCCAGATCCGCCAGAGAAGAACCGCCGAATTTCATCACTATCACGATATGCTCTCCATGCGAGGTTGCGAGAAGCCGGATCTCCCGGTGTGAATGATAAATGTAAGAAACAGGTGAAAAGCATAAAAGAGAATGTCAGAGAACCCGGCCTTCTCTACTCCGTTCACCGGCCCTTCACCTGGGCCAGTAACTCTTCAGTAGTATGAGAAGCAAGTACGGCAATGAGTGAGTCCTGGAGATCGTTGATCAAACCGGTACTGGCAGTGTAATCGTTCACCATGATGGAGAAGAGCAGCGGCTGTCCGTCCTCGGTTCTGACATATCCGGAAAGCGTACGGACAAATCCGATGTAGCCGGTCTTTGCGGCCACATGATCAGCTGCGGCGGTACCGCGAAACCGCCCAGTCAGCGTGCCCCCTTCCGTGTGTGTTCGGGGGAATGAAGCAAAATACTCCTTCTGGTATTTTCCGGTGTACATGTCCCGCAACACCGCGACAATTTGGTACGGGGAGATCAGATTACGCCGGGATAATCCCGAACCGTCCGCAATATTCATATTGTCAACCCCCACTCCGACGCCGGAAAGGTAGCTTTCCACCGCCCGGACACCATGCTCGAATGTACCGTGACCATACAGTTCGTATCCCATTGTCTTCAGTACCTGTTCCGCATAGAAATTCTGACTCCGCTGGTTGATCACTGAGATGATTTCACTCAGCGGAGGAGACTCGTACATAATTAACCGCCGCATTGCATTATACCGGGGGAGAGAATCCGAATCGCCGATTTCACGAATCACCCCTTCCACTGTAATTCCGGAAGTGGAGAGCAATTCCGAGAATACAGTCGCAGTATACATTGCCGGATTATGTACAGTTATCCAGTCCTCCAGAACTGTCTCACTTTGTGCTATTTGACCGGAGAAGCGCATCTGATTGGTCGCGGGATGCCGGTGATAATCATAACTGGTCACGGAATCCGGGTGAACTGTGAGAAGATTATTCACCATGGTGATATAATCGGTATTCGGCTCATAAACCAGCCGTGCAGGGGTTCCGATACTATCTCCCGGACTGATGTGCACATTCAGACAGTTATCGTTGAAGGAAAGCGCGCTGATCTGTGCCGCGTACCAGTAGCTCAGGTCACCGGCAGCCCAGGAGTCATGAATCCGCTGATCACCGAACATATGAGCATCAGCGACGATATCTCCGGTGATCACCTTCACTCCCAGCCCCTGTAAAGAATCCGTCCAGGCTTCCAAATCTCCGGTGACATTCCCGGAGTGGAAACGCCCGGACAGGGTGGGATCTCCCGAACCCCGGAGATAGAGATTCCCGCGTAGAACTCCCTCTGCTATCGTTCCATCCGTATACACTTTCGTTTGGTACCGGTATTCCGGTCCCAGATGATATAGCGCCGCTGCGGTTGTGATCAGTTTCTGATTGGATGCGGGAAGGAAAAGTTTGTGAGCATTTCTCCGGTAGAGAATCCTTCTGCTCTCGGGCTCCTGGATAAAAATTCCCACATCGGCGATTTGTAGTGCGGGATGGTTCAGATAACCGGAGAAGAGGTGTTCCACCAGGCTCGTCCGGGATTGGTTACCGGGAGCAAGATGCCGTGTCGAACAGGAGACCAGAAGAGAGGCGGCCGCGACTAGTACAGCGAGGGGTCTGTGAATTCCCTTCATCATCCGGGTCGAATTCATTGGAATAAGCATCCTATCCGAATACCAGATTGCAGATAAATACTGCGGCCACAACGCCGGTGAGATCAGCCAGCAGGGCAGCCGGTACTGCATGGCGTTCATTTTTAATTCCCACCGAACCGAAATAGACCGCCAGGACATAGAATGTGGTTTCCGTGGATCCCATCATGGTGGATGCCAGCCGGCCGATGAAGGAATCCGGTCCGTGGGTTTTCATGAGTTCGGTCATGACGCCCAGAGCTCCGCTTCCGGAGAGGGGGCGCATAACGGCCATAGTCAGCGTTTCCGCGGGCATCCCGACGGCGCTGGTCACCGGCCCGAGGATATCCACCAGCAGCTCCATGGCACCCGATTCACGAAACACGCCGATGATCGCCAAAATCGCCACCAGATACGGGATAATCTTCACGCCGATTTCAAAGCCTTCTTTGGCGCCTTCCACGAACACCTCATACACTTTTACACCTTTAAAATATGCATAGGTCGGTATGATCAGAATAATCACCGGGATTGCCAGTGCAGATACGCCATTTATAACCTGTTCGAACATAGTTTTTTCCTGTATTGCCGTTTATGCGTTTTTCTCTTCCATCCTGAATCGGGGGATTCTGCTGAACAATTTTGCGCAGATCACCGCAACAATGGTTGAGCAGGTGGTGGCGAATATGGCGGTCCCGATGATTTCAGCCGGATTCGCCGATCCCTGGGAGACCCGGATTCCAATCACTGTGGCGGGGATAATTGTCACACTGGAAGTGTTAATAGCCAGAAAGGTCACCATAGCGTTTGTTGCTGTTTCGGCTTCCTCATTGAGCTTATCCAGTTCCTGCATGGCTTTTAGTCCCAGGGGAGTGGCCGCATTGCCTAATCCCAGCATATTTGCGGCAATGTTCATGATCATGGCTCCCATGGCCGGATGGTCCGGCGGTACTTCCGGGAACAACCGGACCATCACAGGACGCACAGCCTTCGCAATCACGTTGATCAGCCCGGACTCCTCCGCCAGTTTCATCATACCCAGCCACAATGCCATCAGCCCGATGAGACCGATTGCAATATCTACAGCGCTTTTGGAGTTGTTAAACAGGGCTTCGGTCATGTTCACAAACGGTTCAAACGATCCCGTCTGAATGGCAGACACTGCGGCCATGAACACGCCGGCCAGCAGCAAAATAAGCCAGATGATATTGATCATATTCCCTCCGGATTACCGGTGAATTTTTCCACATCAGCGAAATGAAGGATAAATGTAGTGCGGCATACTATTCTATGCAACGGTGGAATGGATGCGGATTACCCGGTATCCACTGAAAACGCAACGGAATGGCTCGCTAATTACTGATAGCGGTAAGAACTTGCCTCGGTTGTCCGACGTATCGAATGACAAAAAAAACGGGTGCCGGGATCAAATCCCGGCACCCGTCTTTCATTCAGAGAATTTCCTCCGTGAAATTCTCCTGAAATCTATATCCCCAGTTCAAATCCTGCCCAAACTGTCCGGCCCTGGTTGAACGGCATGGTTTTGCCGTTAATTAAACCCCAGTCCGGTACCCAGACTTCTTTATCCAGCAGATTATCGACCTGGACTATAATTGAGAAGTCCTGGTTCATATCCCAGCTGAACAATTTCGTGAGATTGAAATCCCCGTGGAGATTCACCATATGATAGGCTTCAGGTGAGGGATTCGGATTGAGCCCGGGAACATCATATTTGTCATCAAGCTTACCATGATATACATCAAACACGCTCAATGTAACACCATTCGGAGCTTGATAGCTGAATCCGGCCTTCGCTATCAGGTTGGGAATGGGGGTGACATTTTCATTCCCGTCTTTGTCTTCGCTCACCTGATAAAGCACGGAGCCCAGAGCAAGAACTTCTCTGGTGAGATAATACTTTCCGTCTACCTCAACCCCCTGATGATCGATTTCACCGATATTATCATAGGTGGGCAATTCGTAATTAATGCGATCCTGATAGATTACCTCGTTTTGTTTACTCCGGAAAAAACTGATCCCGAATCGCGCCTGATCCGTCTGGTAATTCACGGCCACATCAACCGTATTCACCTTTTCAGGCTGCACATTCGGATTGCCTCGCATTGCCGGATGGTTGAGACCAAGTTCATTAATACTGGGAGCCCGGAATGCCTGGCTGTACAACGCTTTAACATTCAGCCGTTCGACGGGATACCAGATCAGGCCCGCCCGGGGTACGACATCCAGATCGATCTCCTCAATTTTGTTGGCCTGGAAACCTCCGATGGCTTTCAGGCTTTCTATCAACTGATAATCTGCCTGGGCGTAAAATCCCAGGGCGTAGCGAGTTGCATCACTGACACGAAGTTTCCCCTGGGGACCGGGGACATCTTCCGTACCGGCAGTATGGTTATATAAACCACCGAACACAATATTCAGCTTTTCGGTCGGCCGGACAAAGTTCGTCCATTCGCCCACCACCTCGAAGGAGTTGCGTTCCGTACTCGGCCAGGATGACGTCTCGAAATGTGCGCTTGAATAGGTGACATTAAAATCCATATTCCAGTTTTTCATCACATCCATTTTATATCCAAGGTCCGCGAAACGCTTTTCCCACTCGGCCGCACCGTACGATTCAAAAATCGGGGCGTAATCCGCGATGAAGTAGGAGTTATCCCACCTATTATAACTGGCCATAAGGGTCAGATTTTTAAAAGACATGTTCAGGAATGCACCGGGCCCTTTATTCGGAAGCGTGACCCGGGCACTTCCGGGAACGTCAGATTGTGGCACAGCGTATTGCCAGGTGGTTTCCCAATCAGGTTTCTGATAATACCGGCCTGCCGCCACCACACTGAGGTCACCCGTCTTAAAAGAGGCTTTTCCCTGAGCACCGTAGGAAGAACCAGCTCCCTTTACACCACTTATTTCAAGACCATTCTTTTCCGCTTCTTCCGTAATAACATTAATCA